>ENA-UPTB01001215-UPTB01001215.1-human-gut-metagenome-genome-assembly--contig:-NODE-1215-length-23359-cov-4.222919_pt1 | contig 23359 bp, 16 predicted proteins | sample MGYA00250046_ERZ773369 | MGnify/ENA primary metagenome ERZ773369 (study PRJEB29103, sample SAMN06111938) | human gut metagenome | biome: human gut; feature: ankylosing spondylitis patient; material...
TTTACTCCGCAAGGGGTATTCCATTCGGGATGTGGCAAAAGTTAAGTGGAAGGGGCGTGAGTATGGTGCAACGAGTTGCCTTGGCGAACCCTGTGGATGTCGGCCCGGGGCATACGCAGGTCACACTCACACCGGTATCTCGCAATTCGTACGACACCGCTTCCGAAAGCGATCGTACGAACGCTTTCGACGCGAAATACATCGCCATATATGGGCCAGCCATCATTGAAGCAACAGAAGAGATGTTCAATATGCGTCCGTGACCCTGCTCGCGCATATCACGACCATAACGGTACGTAAGCTCTGCCAACGCGGCCATGTTGAGCTGCATCATCTCATGCTGGCGATGCCAGTCGGCGTCGAGAAAACCCGTCCAATCCGCAAAACCGGCGTTATTGACGAGATGATCCACTTCAAAACCTTGCGAAACTGTGTAATCATGCAACTGTTGCGGTGCGTCAGACTCGCTTAGATCAAGCGCAACCGTCTCCACATGCACGCCATAGCGATGTTCCAGCGTGCGCTTCACGTCATCAAGTTTGCCTTGACTGCGTGCCGTAATGATGAGATCATGCCTGTCGGCCGCAAACAATGCCGCCATCTCACGCCCAATGCCACTCGAAGCCCCCGTTATCAACGCATATGCCATAAAACCACCTTTCTTAAGTATTGATGTTCATGGTAGTCAATACGCATGCAATAACGCCATTTGCAACGTAATGGTCCGGAACTTTTCGACTGGGCTGGCTGATTGACAGTTTTCATGCACTTCTCGCATGGAAAGTAATACATCATTTACATTAGTTATTTTGGTTTGGTTCGTTCACAATGGGTGCGTCAGCATGAATGTGAAAGAACCAGTATGGAATGTTCGAAAGGCCATATTTTTGAACTCATACAACAGGGCGGCCCGACCGACAAAGTCATTACAATGCATGTCGTGAAACCGGGATCATTCACAGCTTGCATTTGACTTCGTCCACTTGAAGTTCTTAAGTTTGATGGCATGACTTACGATTTCGACACTCCCGTAGACCGATCCGGCACGTATTCGCTCAAGTGGGAAGAGGCAGGAGATGCGCTGCCCATGTGGGTGGCGGATATGGAATTTCAAACCGCTCCACAGATTCGAGCCGCACTGCAACAGCGTCTTGACCACGGTATTTTCGGATATTCCATCGTCCCTCCTGCATGGAATCAGGCATACGTTGACTGGTGGCACCGTAGGCATAATCTTGATATCGACCCGGAATCGCTCGTATTCGGCACCGGCGTGGTGCCGGCAATCTCCAGCATGGTACGAAAACTCACCACAGCAAACGAAAACGTGCTTATCCAAACTCCGGTCTACAACATTTTCTTCAATTCGATTATCAATAATGGATGCCGCGTGCTTGAATCACCGTTGGAATACGACGGTTCCGGACATTACTCCATCAACTGGGCCGATCTGGAATCCAAGTTGGCCGATCCGCAAACCACGCTGATGATCCTGTGCAATCCACACAATCCCGTAGGCCGAATCTGGGATCGCGACACCCTCGCACGCATAGGTGAGCTTTGCTGGAACCATCATGTGACCGTAATCAGCGACGAAATTCATTGTGATCTTACCGATCCGGGATATGATTACGTGCCCTTTGCCTCGGTGAATGAGCAGTGCGCAATGAACTCCGTGACCTGCATGGCACCGACCAAAACGTTCAATATCGCCGGTCTTAACACGGCTGCCGTAATGATTCCAAATCCCGTGCTGAGGCATAAGGTATGGCGTGCGCTCAACACGGACGAAGTGGCCGAACCGAACGCCTTCGCCATGACGGCCACGCTCGCTGCCTTCAACGAGAGCGAGCCTTGGCTTGAGGAATTGCGCGCATACTTGGCAGGCAACAAAGCCGAAGCACGAGCCATGATCAACGAATACAATGCTGCCGCGGCACCGGAACGACGCATCGCCCTGATTGAAAGCCATGCCACCTACTTGTTGTGGGTCGATTGTTCGAAACTGACGCACGATACCGCTCTGTTGTGCGAACATCTCAAGCGCAATCATCAGGTGATGTTCTCCGAAGGTGCCGAGTATGGCGGCAACGGGCATGATTTCATTCGCATCAACGTGGCTTGCCCGCGAAGCACCATGCAAGAAGGATTCAATCGTCTGTTCGCCGGGTTGCATGATTTTTCGGCAGAGTAATACATTGATCATCGATTGTGATATTGCTCACAGCCGCTAAAAAACGGCTGGTTTTGTGGGTTTTCACAAAATATGGAAAGGACGTTTTCGGATGGGCACCGCCGTCCGTGACCTGTTGGCGATACTATGAAGCACATGACTGAAACTGTTTCATCCGTACTTGGCACGCCTGAAGAGTGGACGAATCCGCTGCGCGATCCGCGCGATCTTCGACTTCCACGTATTGCAGGCCCGTGCAGTATTGTGATTTTCGGCGTGACCGGCGATCTGTCACGCAAGAAGCTGCTTCCCGCCATTTATGATCTGGCTAATCGTGGCCTATTGCCGCCAAGCTTCGGTTTGACGGGTTTTGCACGTCGTGATTGGACCGAGGATCATTTCAAGGATTTCGTGAAGGAGAACGTGCAGGCGCACTGCCGCACGCCATTTAAGGAGGCGACCTGGAAGCAGCTCGCCGACGGTATTCGTTTTGTGCAGGGCACGTTCGATGATCCGAAGGCGTTCGAACGATTGTCGAACACTGTTGCCGAGCTTGACCGTGATCGTGGCACGCGAGGCAACCATGCGTTCTACATGTCGGTGCCGCCGCGCGCGTTCCCGCAGGTTTCCCGACAGTTGGCCGATTGCGGTCTGGCGAAGTCCGACAAGGGCGCTTGGCGTCGTGTGATCATCGAGAAACCGTTCGGGCATGATCTGGCCAGCGCTAAGGAGCTGGATCGTGTGGTTTCCGAGGTGTTCGACCCATCGAGTGTGTTCCGTATCGATCATTATCTCGGTAAGGAGACCGTGCAGAACATATTGGCGCTACGTTTCGCGAACGCCATGTATGAGCCGATCTGGAACAACAATTACGTCGACCACGTGCAGATCACGCATGCCGAGGATATCGGCGTGGCCGGTCGTGCCGGCTATTACGACGGTATCGGCGCGGCACGTGACATCATTCAGAACCATTTGCTACAGCTTATGGCGTTGACGGCGATGGAGGAGCCTGTTTCGTTCTCTGCTTCCGATCTGACGGCGGAGAAGACGAAGGTACTGTCCGCAGTGCGCTTGCCGAAGGATCTGGCGGCGCATACGGCCCGCGGACAGTATGCCGCCGGATGGCAGGGTTCTCATGAGGTTGTCGGTTATTTGGATGAGAAGGGCATCGATCCGGAGTCGACGACCGAGACGTATGCGGCGATCCGTTTGGATGTCGATACGCGCCGTTGGGCCGGCGTGCCGTTCTACCTGCGTACGGGCAAACGTTTGGGCAAGCGTGTCACGGAGATTGCCGTGGTGTTCAAGCGTGCCCCGCATCTGCCGTTCGAGTCGACCGCAACGAAAGAGCTCGGCAAGAACGCGATCGTGATCCGCGTGCAGCCCGATGAGGGTGTGACCATGCGGTTCGGCGCGAAAGTGCCGGGTGGCACGTCGATGGAGGTCCGTGACGTGTCGATGGACTTCGGTTACGGCCGTTCGTTCACCGAATCGTCTCCGGAAGCCTATGAACGTCTGATTCTTGACGTATTGCTGGGCGATCCGCCACTGTTCCCAACCACACGCGAAGTGGAATTGAGCTGGCAGATCCTCGACCCTATCGAGGAATTCTGGTCCACGCTTGGCCAGCCGCAGCCGTATCGTTCCGGAACGTGGGGCCCTCAGGAAGCCGTTGAAATGCTGGCCCGCGATGGACACCGTTGGAGGATGCCGTGATCATTACCATGAAGAACACCGAAACCCGTGAGATTTCGGCGAAAATCGATGAATTGCACGAGGAGCGTGGCGAAGCGGCTTTGGGTCGCGTGCTCACACTGCTGATCTCCACGAATGAGACGTCGCTGGAGCATGATCTCGCCGTGGCGAACAACGCCAGCCGTGAGCATCCCTGCCGTGTGATCGCAATCGCGCCGAATTCACGTAGGGTGGATGCCGCTGCCGATGATGGCAAGCCGCACACCTTTCTCGACGCGGAAGTGCGATTCGGTTCCGACGCTGGCGCGGGCGAAATCATCGTGTTGCGTCCGATTGGTGGGCTGGTTCACCACCCTGACACGTTAGTAATTCCGCTATTGGTGCCGGACGCTCCGGTGGTGGCTTGGTGGCCAAACGAAGCCCCCGCGAACCTATCGAACGATTTGCTGGGTTCCATGGCGCGCAGCCGTATCACCGATGCGATGCATTCCTCGAATCCGATGCGGACCATGGATGATCTGCGCCGCAACTGGTCGTCGAAGAATGTGGACATGTCGTGGACTCGCTTGACTGTTTGGCGCGCAATGCTCGCTTCGATGCTTGACCAGCCGCCGCATCTTCCAGTAAGCGGCGTGCGCGTGACCGGACCAAAGAACTTCCTGCCGTTGAATCTGCTGGCCGCATGGCTTCGTCTTCGTCTGAACGTGCCTGTTGTGGTGGAAGACGATCCGAATGCAACCGCCGTGACCGGCGTGTATCTGACCCGTTCCGATGGCGTGCTGAGTTTGGAACGCCCATCCACCGACGATGGCATCGCCGTATTGAACGTTCCAGGGCAGTCCCCGCAAACCATGAGCGTTCCCGCACGAACCATCGAGGAATGCTTGAGTGAGGAATTGGGTCGACTCTATCCGGACGAGATCTATGCGGAAGTCGTGACTCAAGGCTGGGATCTTATCAATTCGAAGCACTGAATCGATTCTCCGAAACAATAAAGGAACAATGCAGGAAAAGCATATGGCAGAACGCACCACCGTTGTATATCCCAATCCTCAGATTCTGGCTGAAGCCGTGGCCGCACGTACGCTGTTGACCATCACCGATCTTCTGTCGGAACCGAATCGCACTCGCGTTGACATTGCCGTGACCGGTGGAACCGACGGCAATCGAGTGTTCGACGCCATGAACGCGAGCCCATTGAACGATGCCGTGGACTGGGGCCGCGTGCACGTATGGTGGGGCGACGAACGATTCGTGGCAGCCGACAGCGACGACCGCAACGCCAAGCAGGCGCGTGAGGCATGGTATGGCAAACTGGTTGCCGACGGCCGTATGTCGGCAGGCAACATTCATGCGATGCCGTCCGATGAGCGTAACTTGGAAAGCGTCGCGGCAGCCTCACCCGAACAGACTGATGCTGTGCTGGCTGAAGCCGCCGCGCAATACCAGCGTGAACTCATTGAACAGTTGGGTGAGAATCCAGCTTTGGACATCGCCATGTTCGGTATGGGACCGGACGCGCATTTCGCATCCCTGTTCCCCGACCATGGCGAGTCGGAGATCGACGATCCGCATGTGCTTGTTGCCGGTGTGCGCGATTCACCGAAGCCGCCGCCACTGCGCCTGACGCTGACCGTGCCGATGATCGCACGATCGAAGCACACGTGGGTGTTCACATCCGAAGCACGCAAGGCGGACGCGGTTGCTGCAGCATTCGCGCAACGCAACAATCCGCATGCGCCAAGCTCCTACGCCGATGGTGAGGAACTGCTCTGGCTTATCGACAAAGGTGCCGCCTCCAGATTGTGATGCAAGAACCGGGACTATGGAATCCCGATAGCCGGGTTCCGTTGGTTCCGTGACGGGCACGTCACCTAAGTCTCTGCCTGTCATGGATTACTCCCATGGCTAAACATCAAGGCTGAATCGTTTGGATGAGTGAGCGCGCAACGCCATGCGTGTAGTATGGCGGCAGTCAAACATGACAGACCCTGCATTATGACTATGAGAGGAAACGGCATCATGGAACAGCCATCTAAGTTCCAACATCAGCTTCAGCCCGATATGCCATCGTCTTCCACGATGTCCACGTCACCTCATCCGGAACAAACTCCGCCATGGGGCGCGCTATGGGTGTTGGCTTTGGGACTGGCCATGATTGTGCTGGACAGCTCAATCGTCAACGTCTCCATCCCCACCATTATCGACGATATCGGCATCGACCTGACCGACGCCCAGTGGGTCACATCACTGTACAACATCGTACTCGCCGCGCTGCTGCTTCCCTTCGGCAAGCTTGGCGACGCCAAAGGACGCAAACTGGTATTCCAAATTGGAACTGTGATTTTCGTGGCAAGTTCATTGCTCGCCGCCACATCGCAGGACGCTGGCATGCTGCTCACCGCTCGCGCGTTGCAGGGCATCGGTGGCGCGATGATCATGCCGAACACCCTGTCCACGGTGTCCGCCACGTTCCGTGGCAAGTATCGCGCTGCGGCTTTCGGAGTCTGGGGCGCGGTAATGAGTTCAGCCGCCGCTCTCGGACCGTTGCTCGGCGGCGTGCTTACCGAGACCTTGGGGTGGCGATGGATTTTCCTGGTGAACCTTCCGCTAGGCATCATCATTTTTGTGGCAACCATTCCTTTGGTGCCAAAGACCGGTGGCCATACCTCGAACATCACTTCCTCAACCGCTTCTTCTACCATTCGATTCCAAAGCATTGATGTGGACATTCCAGGCGTGGTGCTGTCCGCACTGACTTCTGCCCTGCTCGTATTCGGACTTATCGAAGGCGAGACCTACGGCTGGTGGAAGCAGACTTCCACTCAGTTGAAGATGGGTAGTCTGACATGGAACCACGGCTGGCTGTCGCCGGTGCCGATTTGTCTGGTCGCCGGTATACTCCTGCTGGTCGTCTTCATAACCGTAGAACTTGCACGAGGCAAAGCCGGGCGACCGGTGATGCTGGACATGACCCTGTTCCGCATCAAGACATTCTCGTGGGGCAATCTGTCGGCTGCGGCCATCGCCGCCGGCGAGTTCGCGCTGGTGTTCGCGCTTCCGCTGTATCTCATCAACGCGCGCGGACTCGACACGCTACAGGCCGGTGCGATGCTGGCCGTGATGGGATTGGGCTCTATTATCGCCGGTAGTCAGGCACATATGCTGGCCTCCAAATTCACTCCGGTCGGCGTGGTCCAACTTGGCTTGGTGATTGAGATCATCGCGGTAGCCGTGATTGCAGTCCTCATGCCGGTGGAATTCGCAGTGTGGTGGCAGCTTCTTCCTTTGACCGCCTACGGCTGCGGCTTAGGGCTCGCTTCCGCGCAGCTGACCAGCGTGGTGCTGTCCGAAGTGCCGATTCCCCAGTCCGGTGAAGGATCGGCCACCCAGTCCACCGTCCGTCAGCTTGGCACCGCCATGGGCTCGGCCATCTCAGGCGCGGCATTGACCATGGCCATCAATGGGACGTTGCCGGCACGACTTGAATCCCTTGGACTGCCCGCTAAAGTCGGCGATGGACTGGCCAAGGCGGTCAGCAGCTCGGCTGGCGGTGTAATTGGCTCGTTCCGCAGCGGAGATGGATCGGCGGCCCAATTCGGTGACGAAGCGCCGAAAATCGCCGATGCGATGACTTCCGGGTTCATTGAGGGCAACCGTTGGACACTTTTGGTGGCAGGCTGCATGCTGCTCATCGGTTTGCTGGCTTCGGTCGCTGTGCGACGCGCGGCATCAACGCATAGCACACACTGACAAACATGAGGCAGGGACGATCTGCTGAATGGTTTTGGTGGGCCAGCAGCTCAACGGCGAAAAGTTCTACTGAAGCCGGCCGATACCAAGGCGAAACTGATCGCGCGGTAAGGTGGGGTTATGAAAGTAGTAGTGCAACGAGTGAGCCAAGCCAGCGTTGACGTTGTCAACGAACTGGGCACCATCGACCCCACCTTCGAACCGCAGCAGATCGGACCGGGCTTCATGCTGCTGGTCGGCGTGAGTGATGAGGATGGCGAGGAACAGCTTTCTTGGCTGGCCCACAAAATCCTCAACCTGCGCGTTTTTGAAGACGAACAGGGCAAAATGAACCGTTCCATCAAAGACATCGGCGGCGAAATCCTCTCCATTTCGCAGTTTACGCTGTTTGCCGACGTGAGGAAAGGCAATCGCCCCAGCTTCGTCAAAGCAGGTAAACCGGAACATGCCAACATCACGTGGATCAAATTCAACGAGGCGTTGCGTTCTGGCGGCGTGCCAGTACGCGAAGGCCGCTTTGGAACGCACATGCGCGTCGGCCTGATCAACGACGGTCCGGTAACCATCACCATCGACACCGACAATCTGTGATCAGTATTTGATTACAACACCGATTGTTGGGTGATATAAAACAGTTGAGGGTCTGCAAGTTAAATTGCAGACCCTCAACTGTTATAAATACTTTTTGATCGACGGTGACGTTTACTTGTTTTCGGTAATTATCGTCACCTTGTTCGGATCAATCTTCGTTGGGTCAAGAGTCAATTCCTTGATGACATCCGCACGAATCGTGCCGGACGAAGGATTGAATACACTATCGATAGTGCTGTGAATATCGGCATCCACATTCGAATATTCGAAAGCAAGCGTCGTATTGATTAGACGGCAACTACGTAATACGAGATTATCCACATAGCACAAACCCTGCAGACTTTCGATCGTACAGTTCTCAAACGTGACATTACGGGAATTCCAAGCCAAATACTCGCCGGAAATGAATGAATCACGTACTGTCACATTCTCGCAATTCCAGAAGCAATCCTTGGAAATCAATCGAGAATTTGTGATTTCAATATTACGTGCGCCATCAAATGGATAATTGCCAACCAAACGCAGATTATAGGCTTTAATATCGGAACAATTCATCGCCAGATAATCGCCACGAGCGCTCACATTTTCCAGTGAAACGTTCGAACAAGCCCATAATGTTTCCTCGGCATTGACGAAATCAACATTCCTCAACGCAACATCATGGCACCGGCGGAAATTCTTCGGCGCTTCAAACGTGCAATCCTCAACACGAATGGTATTCGTATACCACACGCCCGCGCGTGCCATCTCGAACCATGTGCAATCCTTTGCCAAAATATCCGAGCAATACCACAGCGGATACTTCCATTTGAACGAACTCGACTTAAGCTCAATATCATGCGCATGCTTCAACGGTGATTCGCCATCATCGAAAATCGTGTCGATATATCGCTTGCCTGATGCTTGGAATTCGGCGCGTTCGCCGGTCAGTAACGCCTGACGAACCTCGTGCATGTCACTCACTGATAACTCTCCTTGAAAACGTTCTGTTGCCAAGATAGAAAGTTCAAGTACTTGAAGTCAAACGCATGCCCATGTTTCGCTGGCGGGCGAAGCGGATGAGCGATGGAACGCGTTATAAGCAATGTCGATATGCGTGCGGGTGTTTGCGAAACATGACTGTCGGTACCATGAATTGAACGATTAGACAATTGGGTGGTTACAAGGCATTGTGGTCGCGAACGGGCTTGCCACGTATGGCAGGGAGGAATGCGGATGAGCCAGCGGAATGGGGGAGTGAAAACGCGTGCGTTCAAAGCCGCGTTCCCCAAAGTGCTGCCGATTTGCATCAGCTTCTTCTTTCTGGCCATGTCGTACGGAGTGCTTATGGGAACCCGCGGGTTTTCGTTCCTGTGGCCGTTGTGCATGAGCGCGTTCATCTACACCGGTTCCATGGAATTCGTTACGGTGAATCTGCTGGTTTCCGCATTCAATCCGTTCGCCACGCTTATGTTGGCGCTGATGATGGGAACAAGGCACCTGTTTTACGGACTGTCCATGCTGGGGCGTTTCAAGAACATGGGGGCGAAAAAACCGTATTTGATTTACGCCATGTGTGATGAGACGTTCGCGGTCAACAACAGCGCGCAAATACCGGCGGATGTTGACCGCGGCTGGTTCTATTTCTTCGTGTCGCTGCTGAATCAGGTTTCCTGGGTGGCTGGAGCGACGCTCGGAGGCATTGTCGGCGGGCGATTGACGTTCGACACCACCGGTTTGGATTTCGTGATGACCGCATTGTTTGTGGTTATTTTCGTGGATCAATGGTTGACAACGAAACGCAAAAGCCATATGGCGGCGTTGACGGGCACTGTGGTGCCGGTGATTTGCATGGCGCTGTTCGGTGCTGACAATTTCATGATCCCGTCGTTGATTGCCATGCTGGTGATGTTCATTATGTTGCGTCCGTATTTGGATGATTTGAAACCTGATGATGTTGGGAAACGTGATGATGCTGATGGTGCGGTCGAATCCGCTGCGGATCGTAACGAAGTAGGGGAGGCGCGGTCATGATCATGACCACATGGCAGGGCGTCGTCACTGTACTGATGGCGGTGCTTGGCACCATCATCACCCGTTTTCTGCCGTTCGTGCTCTTTCCCGAGTCAAAGAAACCGCCGCACATCATCGACTATCTTGGCAACGTGCTTCCGTATGCTATGACCTGACTGCTGGTGGTGTATTCGCTGAAAAACGTCAATCCTTTTGCTGGAAGCCACGGCATTCCCGAAGCGATCGCCATCGCCGCGATCGTCGTGCTGCACGTATGGAAACGCAACATGCTGCTCTCGATCGCCGGCGGCACCGTCGTGTATATGGCATTACTTCAGCTTGTTTTTGCATGATTGTCTGTTTTGTAGGATTGCCCAAATCTGAAGTGAGTTTTATAGGGATTTTCCACAGTTGTTATTGCTGATATCCCATATCGTGAGAAGAAATGCGTTGATGCGATTGACGCGCCTACTCTTTTTCTTTAGCCAATAAGGAGCTGTGTTGAGCGGCTCTGGCTGTATAGAAGAGTTATATCTAACGAGAGAGAACAATATGACTAGTGCAGCAAGCACTGCCAATGCCGCGGTTCCAGCGCCCGGCAAACTGGAGTTCAAGGATGATTACACGCCTGAGGAAGCGGAACGCGTCATCCGCAATTCGAAGGGGCTCCCTGTCGGTGTGAAGCCGAAGATGGTGTGGACGTGGCCGAAAGCCCTGCTGTGGGCCGTCATCGCCATTGTGTGCGCTATTGGTTGGGCTATTCTGGCGGTTTCCCGTGGCGAGCAGATCAGCGCCATCTGGTTCGTGGTTGTGGCATTGTGCTCCTACGCGATCGCTTACCGTTTCTACGCGTACTATATTCAGATCAAGATCATGCGTACCGACGATGCGAACGCGACGCCGGCCGAGCGCGTGCATGACGGCGCCAACTTCGAACGTGCCGACCGTCGCGTGCTGTTCGGCCAGCATTTCGCCGGCATTTCCGGTGCGGGCCCGCTTGTTGGTCCTATTCTGGCCGCCCAAATGGGTTATCTGCCGTCCGTGATGTGGATCATTCTCGGTGTGATTTTCGCCGGCGCCGTGCAGGATATGCTCATGCTGTGGATCTCCGCCAAGCGTCGCGGCCGTTCCTTCGGCCAGATGGCAACCGACGAAATGGGCAAGTTCGGCGGCACTATCCTGTCGATCTTCCTGATCGTGATGACCGCCATCGCCATGGCATTCCTTGCGCTCGTGGCCATCAAGGCCATGGCTTCCTCGCCGTGGGCCGTGTTCTCTATTGGTATGACCATTCCGATCGCCTTGATCATGGGCTGCTTCCAGCGTTTCCTGCATCGTAGCGTTATCGAAACCACGGTGCTCGGCTTCGTGCTGCTCGTGATCGACATCATCGCTGGCGGTTGGATCTCCAGCGTTCCGGCAATCGCCGACGTGTTCACGTTGAACGCCAAGGAACTGGTTATCGCACTGGTGATCTACTCCTTCGCCGCCGCCGCGTTGCCGCACTGGCTGCTCGTCACCCCGCGTGACTACCTGTCCACGCTGATGAAGATCGGCACGCTTGTGCTGCTCGTGCTTGGCATTCTCATCGCCAATCCGTCCGTGCAGATGCCGGCTCTGACTGAATTCGCGTCCACCTCCACGGGACCGACCTTCGCAGGCGACCTGTTCCCGTTCCTGTTCATCACCATCGCGTGCGGCGCTCTTTCCGGCTTCCACGGCGCAGTGAGCTCCGGCCTGACCCCGAAGGCTGTGGAGAAGGAAAACCAGATCCGCATGATCGGCTACGGTTCCATGCTGGTTGAATCCTTCACCGCCGTGATCGCACTGATTGCAGCCATCACCATTTCCCAGGGCGTCTACTTCTCCACGAACATGTCCGCCTCGCAGATCTCCACCGCTTCCGGCGTGACCCTGACCGCCACTTCCACTCCTGACGAGCGGGCTGAGGCCGCGGTCAAGGCCGTGGATTCGATGAAGGTTTCCGACATTGAAGGCAACCAGATGAAGGTCACTTGGGATTCTGTCGACGAGAACGGCAATGCCAAGACCTACGAAGGCGCCGACGCTTTGAAACAGGCCGCTTCCGACATTGGCGAGAACACCATCGTTTCCCGCACTGGCGGCGCCACCACGTTCGCTATGGGTATGGCCAACTTCCTCAAGTCCTACCTCGGCGGTCATGACTCCATGGCCTTCTGGTACCACTTCGCCATCATGTTCGAAGCGTTGTTCATCCTCACCACCGTTGACAACGGCACCCGCGTGGCCCGTTATCAGATTGGTGAGTTGCTGGGCAACGTGCGCAAGCTGAAGAAGTTCGCTGATCCGACGTGGAAACCGGGCAACATCATCACCACACTGATCGCAACCGCCCTGTGGGGTGGCCTGCTGTGGGTCGGCGTGTGCGATACGAATGGTGGTATCAACGCCATGATGCCTATTTTCGGTATTTCCAACCAGCTGCTTGCCGCCGCATGCTTCATGCTGGTCACCGTTTGCGTGGCCAAGCTTGGCTATAAGAAGTACCTGTGGATTCCTGTTGTTCCTCTCGTTTGGGATGTGGCCGTGACCTTCACCGCCGACTTCCAGAAGATCGTCGGACCGATCAGTTACTTCGCCACCGCTTCCAAGTATCAGACGCTGATCGATGGTGGCACTTTGGAAGGCGAAGCGTTGGTCAACGCCAAGGCCGCACTCTCCAATGCGTACCTTGACGGCGTGCTCTCCGTGTTCTTCATGGTCATGATGGGAGTCTTCCTGGTCGTCGGCATCTACCAGACCGTGAAGATTCTTGCCAAGGGCAAGTTCGGTGTGGAAACCACGTCTGAGGAGCCGTTCGTGGAATCCGAATGGTTCGCACCGTCCAGCCTGATCGCCACCAAGCTCGAAAAGAAGGTGCAGCGCGAATACGCGGCCAAGAGCTATGAGCTGGCGCAGAAGGAACAGGTCGCAGCCTGATGCAGGGATTCACCACCATGGTCAGACGAATCTGGTCCGCATTATTGAAAGTCAAGGCCGGATTCGTCTGGTATGTGCGCGAATTCAGCGGAGAAGCGAAATACGACCACTATCTGGAGCATTTCGCAAGCGAACATCCCTGCGAAACCCCGCTGACCGAACGCGAATACTGGCGCATGCGAGAGGAATACGATCGCAAGCATCCCAACACCAGTTGCTGTTGCTGAAACTAACGGCCATACATAAACAATCCCCGTCTTTCATTTCGGAAGACGGGGATTGTTTTTCTTATATTTATGTTGCTTGCTTGCGATTATTCCTATACCGAAGATATTCGATTGCATGTTCCGCAATCAATATTTCGCAATCAAGAAGCGAGTCCCATGCTGTATTTCAATGTCATCACACGAATCGCGGACTGCGTTACTTTGTCTGCAAAAGCGGAATCAGCCGCGGCTTTTGCGTTCAGCCCATCCAAAATCGGTTGAACATAATCGGAAGCGCCAATGCAGGCAAGATCACCGCCGGCCTCAACCAATCGCACCCCCAAATCACTTGGCTGAATGCCACCCAACGCAGTGGCGGACAAAGAATCCGAAGTGATGACACCTTGGAATCCGACCGTATTGCGCAAATAATCCGTTACCAAAGCGCTGGAGAACACGGCGGGATTATTCGGATCAATAGCCTGATAGGTGGCAAGCGACATCATCACCATGGAAGGGTTCGTCTCCAACGTACTGTTGAACGCGCCGATTTCCGCACCGTCCAACGTGGTGGTGGTATCAAGAATGCCGTCGGCGGTGAAATCGGTGTTGCCCGTCACCGAACCCAAACCAGGATAGTGCTTGATGGCGCTGCCTACACCCGAATCCGCCATGCCCTGAATGAACGCCTTGGCATGGTCGGCATTGCCGTCCGCATCAAGACCAAAATCACGATACAGTGCGCCGATCGGGCCATTGGAAGCCCTATCTACCGTTACCGTGCCCACCACCGGCGCCAAATCAACATTGATGCCGGCCGACTTGAGTTGGGAACCCCATACGGCAGCCGATTGCCGTAGCTGGTTGGTCGACATTGAACCCTGATTGGTGGCGGAAGGCATCTGGTCGAAACCAGCGCCTTGAAGATGCTGCACCAAACCACCTTCCTGATCAGTGGTCATCAACAGCTGATTATTGGCCGGCGCATACGATTGCAATGCGGATGTGGCTGCGGCGACACCGGCCGTTCCCGAATTCCAGTTGCCGATGATCAGCACCGAACCGACATGCTGGTTCACAATGAGATCCTGTAACGAGGAAGGATCGGATCCCGCATACAGGGGTGCCATGACGAGCTGACCGACGCGCTCTGCAAGACTCATGGCATTGACTGCAGCCACAGCTCTGCCATGCGGCGAGTCATCCACCACGCTTGGCACGTTGGATTTGTCAAGCGCATCATGTGATGCATCGGACTGCTGCGAATTGGATTGCTCGGATTGGTTGGAGCCAGCATTCAAACTCGCGCTGGATGAACACCCAGCGAACGATAGCGGCAGTGCGATGGCGCACAGTGCGGCAGCACAACGAGCGAAATGAACGTGAACTCTCCTCATAGTGTCATTATCTATCACATGCCGGTGATGGCGAATACGATCGCATAAGAAAAGAACGGGTGGATTCGTGTTCGTGAATTGCGTAAACATTAGGCTAGCGGCATAAAGCACGTTCCGTGCCTGTCGATAGGCTATTAGTATGTCTTTTTTTGATATGTTTGGTCCCATGTTCGACCCGGAAAGCGGTCCGAACCGCTCCCAAGGGCAGCGTGCCAATAAATCCGGCAACGATGATCCCATCATTCTCAATGTCGAAACCGATGGTGATAACACCGCTCGGTCTTCGGCGAACATGCCTCCAAGAGGTCCGTCCGGTCCGCGTATCACACGCCAGCCGAACCGTCCGCGCAAATCGTCGAACGGCAACAAGATTCTAATCGGTGTGGTGCTGGCGCTTGCCATCATCATCGGCCTGTTCTTTGGCTTGGCGCAGTTCATCACCGACGTCATGTGGTATGCGCAGCTTGGCTTCCAAAGCGTGATTTGGACGCAGTTGGGTACCAGGGTAGGCCTGTGGGTGGCGTATGCGCTGCTGATCGCCGCGGTCGGATTCCTGTCCGCGTCGCTGGCGATCTGGGCTCGCCCCGATGCTGCCGATGGTTCCACGATTCGTATTAACGGCGACACCATCGAAGTGGGCAAGGGCGTGAGCTCAAAGAGTGCACGTCGTGTGGCTGTGGTGATTTCATTGATCGTCGGCTTGATGTTCGGATCGCAGTTTAATGCGAATTGGTCTGAAATCCTGCTGATGTTCAACGCGCAGAGTTTCGGCACCACCGACCCGCAATTCGGCATCGACAACGGTTTCTATGTGTTCGTATTGCCTGGCTTGAAGCTGATCATGTCGGCAGTGTCGTTGCTGCTGCTTGCCGGCATCATCTTCTCCATCGTCACGCATGTGATGATGGGCGGCATCCGAATCACCATGCCAGTGCATGGTCGTGGACTGTTCCACATCACCAAGCGTGCGCGTAGACAGATCGGCATCTGGCTGATGCTCAACATGTTCGCATGGGCGACGAATCAGGTGCTTGGCGTGTTCTCCCACCTCACGCAGGAGGGTAGCCGCATCACCGGTGCCACGTATACCACGGTCAACGCCACGATTCCCGTCACCTTCATCATGGCTGCCATCACCGTCATTCTCGGTGTGATTCTCGGCGTGTGGATCATGAAGTCGCATGCGTTGGAAGGCCAGGCTCCGATTGCGGTGCGTGCTTCCGAAGCGCTTAAAGCGTGGAAGGTGCCGACCGTGGCCATCGCATCCGCCATTGTGGTGAGCTTGGTGCTTACCGTGGCATGGCCGATGCTGCTGCAGCGTTTCCGTGTGAATCCGAACGCGCAGGAAATGGAATCTACCTATATCCAACGTAATATCGACGCCACCCGTGAAGCATACGGTCTGAACAATGTGAAGACCGAACAGTATCAGGCCACTACGGAAGGCGAGGCTGGTGCGTTGGCTGATTCCGCGGAATCGACCGCGCAGATCCGACTGCTCGATCCGCAGATCGTTTCCCCGACATTCAAGCAGCTGCAGCAATCCAAGCAGTATTACACGTTTGCCGATACTCTTGCCGTCGACAAGTATGAGGTCGACGGTGTGAGCCAAGATACGGTGATCGCAGCACGAGAACTTGACCTTGCCGGTCTTGACAATCGTAACTGGGTCAACGACCATACCGTGTACACGCACGGCTATGGTGTGGTGGCCGCCTACGGCAACAAGGTGACGGCCGACGGCCAGCCGAAGTTCTTCGAGGCGGGTATTCCAACCCAAGGCAAGCTCACCGAATCCGAACAGTATGAGCCGCGTATCTACTTCTCGCCGAACGCTTCCGAATATTCGATCGTGGGCGCTCCGGAAGGTACGCAGTCGTGGGAGTTCGATTACCCGACCGGTTCCGAAGGCGCCACCAACACGTTCGGTGGCAATGGCGGCCCGAAGATCGGTAATATCTTCTCCCGACTGCTGTATGCCATCCGTTTCGGCTCCGACCAGATTCTGTTCTCTAACCGTGTGAACTCCGAATCGCAGATTCTCTATGATCGTTCCCCGAAGGAGCGTGTGGCCAAGGTCGCGCCATACCTGACGCTTGACGGCCGTGTGTACCCGGCGGTCGTGGATGGTCGTGTCAAGTGGATCGTCGATGGCTACACTACGTCTGACGCCTACCCGTATTCGCAGATGACCGATCTGGGCGAAGCCTCCAAGGATTCCACTACGGAATCTTCGGCCACGGTGAGTGGGCTGGCTTCGAAGAACGCCAACTACATTCGCAACTCCGTGAAGGCCACCGTCGATGCGTATGACGGTTCCGTGGACCTGTACGTGTGGGACGAATCCGATCCGGTGATCAAGGCATGGCAGAAGATCTTCCCCGGCCAGTACCACCAGTTGTCGGAGATTTCCGGCGATCTGATGAGCCACCTGCGTTACCCGGAAAGCCTGTTCAAGGTGCAGCGAGAACTGTTGACCAAGTACCATGTGTCGAGCGCCAGCCAGTTCTTCTCCGGTGAGGATTTCTGGCAGACTCCGGTCGATCCGACCGAATCCCAGCAGGCTCAGGAACGCGACATTCTGCAGCCGCCGTACTATTTGACGCTGCAGACCGGTGGATCCAACGAACCGGTGTTCTCGTTGACGTCGTCGTATATTCCCGCAGGCACGTCAACTCGAGAGATTTTGACGGGATTCCTGTCTGTCGATTCCGATGCGGGCCACGAAAAAGGCAAGATCGGCGCGAACTATGGCACGCTTCGATTGCAGGAGTTGCCGAAGGATTCCAATGTGCCAGGCCCCGGTCAGGCACAGAACAACTTCAATGCGTCGGCCGACGTGTCGAAGGAACTTAATTTGCTTGAATCCGGTTCCACCAATGTGCAGCGAGGCAATCTGCTTACACTGCCGCTCGGCGGCGGATTGGTGTACGTGCAGCCGGTGTACGTCAAGTCTTCCGGTTCCACCAGTTTCCCGCTGTTGAAGAAGGTGTTGGTGGCCTTCGGCGACCAGGTCGGATTCGCCAACACGTTGGACGAAGCGCTCGATCAGGTGTTCGGCGGCAACTCCGGTGCATCCGCTGGCGATGCTGAAAACGTCGACGGCTCGACCAGTGGCAAGACTGATACGTCCGATACCAACGGCGATGCCTCCACCGATGGTTCTTCCGGAACCGATGGCACGGATTCGTCATCTGGAACAGACTCGGGCAATGACAGCAGTTCCGGCAATACCGGTAGTAGCTCCGGCACGATGAGCAACGGTCTGAAGAGCGCGCTTAACGACGCTTCCCAGGCAATGAAGGATTCCGACGCGGCTATGAAGAAGGGCGATTGGTCCGCTTATGGCGAGGCGCAGAAGAAACTTCAGGAAGCGTTGAACAAGGCGCTCGAACTCGAGCAGTAGTTTCCGCACAAGTTCCGTACGATTGCTGTTTGCATAAGGCGGGAGACTGGTTCCATATGGGGAACCGGTCTTCCGCCTTCTGCATATGCCCGGTATGCTCAAAAACATGATCGAGTATTCCTACCGCATCGCAACGCAAAACGACATTCAAGCAATCACCGACATTTACAACGCTGCGGTCATACGAGGTGGATCATCGGCCGATATAACCCCACGCACATACGAACAGCGCAAAGCATGGGTTGAATCGCATCATGATCCGTACGCGGTGTTCGTTACGGAAACGGTAGATGATGACGGAGAGAGGCGGATCATTGGATTCAGCGCGCTTTCCGTTTTCTACGATCGCGCAGGATACGACGGCGTCACCGATCTCGCCTATTATATCGATCCGCAATGGCAGGGCAGGGGAGTCGGTACATACACACTCACCAAACTGCTTGAAGAATGTCGAAAGCGTAATATGCGTAAGGCATGCGGCATTATTTTCGCAGACAATGCCGGTTCGATCGCACTGATGAAACGGTTCGGTTTTACACAGTTTGGCCTCATGCCAACTGCCGCCACCGATTCCACCGGCACCATGCGTGACATGAGTTACTGGTATCTCGACCTGTAAGTACAATCTTTGCGGTTATCAAGACGAGACAATGTGACGCAATATGAACGCGCACAAACGTATGTACGAATGAATGGAACGATTTCAATGGCATCTGATTTCTGGTTGATCGCAGGACTTGGCAATCCGGGATCCAAATACGAAGGCACCCGTCACAATATGGGATTTATGGCGGCCGATCTGTTGGCCGAACGTTGGTCGGTCAACTTTTCCGACCATAAAGGGCTTGCCATGCTCGGCAAAGGCGTGATGAACCTGTCTGGCCGTAACGTCAAATTCTTCCTGGCAAAGCCGCTCACCTACATGAACGAGTCAGGTAATGCGTTGGCTTCCATCAGTGCCTACTATCAGATTGAACCAGACCATATTGTGGTGATTCACGACGACATGGATCTTGATTTCGGACGTATCAAAGTCAAGGCAGGTGGCTCCGCAGGCGGCCATAACGGCATCAAATCAATTGATCGTGCCTTGGGAACGCCAAAGTATGCCCGAGTGCGCATGGGAGTCGGTCATGCGCAACGCGGCGCCCACGCCCACGACAACACGGTGAATTGGGTGCTGGGCGGATTCGGTCCGGATCAGCGCAAGCAGCTTCCGGAATTCCTTGCCGACGGTGCCGACGCGGCGGAAACCATCATCTTCAACGGTCTCGCCAAGGCTCAGGAGCAGTTCAATGGCCGCTGAACCGGTGCAACTGCCGACGTCAGGTTCGCTGGCTGGCATTCTCGACGTACTCGAAACCGATGAGGATTTTCGTGCGCTGATTTCCGACGAGATCGAAGTGCCGGAATCCGACATAGACCCCAGCATCACCGTTGGCGTTCCCGAAGGATTGCGTCCGGCGCTCGCTGCCGGGGCAGCGGGAACACGACCGGTTGTGCTTGTGGTGGCTTCCGGGCGCGAGGCCGAGGAAATGGTTGAGGCGATTCGTTCGTGGTATTCCGGCGATCCAAACGATGTGGCACAGCTTGAAGCGTGGGAAACCTTGCCGCACGAACGTCTTTCGCCTCGCGCCGATACCGTGGCGAGCCGTATGGCGGTGTTCCGCAGACTGATGCACCCTCAAGAGGGAAGCAAGCTGTTTGGCCCCATCAGGATTCTCGTCATGCCGGTGCGTTCCCTGATTCAGCCTGTGGTTGCGGGCTTGGGGGATGTGGAGCCGCTGGTGTTCTCCCAAGGTGAGGAGTTGGCGCTCGATGAGGCGTCGCATCGACTGGTGGAGAATGCGTATACTCGAGTCGACTTGGTGATGGATCGTGGTGAATTCGCAGTGCGAGGCGGCATTATCGACGTGTTTCCTCCAACATTGCCGCATCCGGTTCGTATCGAATTCTTCGGTGACGAAATCGATACCATCAAGGAATTCCATGCATCCGACCAGCGTACGTATGGCAGTGACATTCCGATGGTCTGGGCCACGCCATGCCGTGAGCTGCAGCTGACCGAAAAGGTGCGCGTGCGTGCGAAATCCCTGATCGGCTCCATTCCAAACGCCGAAGACATGCTTGAATCCATTGCCAACGCCATTCCTGTCGAAGGCATGGAATCGTTGCTTCCCGCATTGGTCGATGATATGGAACCGGTGCAGGGCATGCTTCCCAAGCGTGCGTTGGTGATGCTGTCCGATCCGGAAAAATTGCGTCGCGCTGCCGACGATCTTGCCAAAACGGCTAATGAATTCCTTGCAGCCAGTTGGCATGTTGCTGCATCCGGTCATGGTGCCGGTGCTCCAATCACATTCGATCAGGCGAATTTCTACGATTTTGAGGAAACGATTTCCTCACTGGTGTTCTCTAGGCATGACGTATGGAAGCTTACGAGTTTCGGTGTGGACTCCAGTAGGGAAGGCCGCGTTCAGCTCGACGCCACCAATCCTGGAGAATATCGCGGAGATGAGGCCAAGACAGCTTCCGGTATCGAAGGTCTTCTTGATGCCGGCTATGCCGTCACCGTCACTGCAGGAGCGCAAGGCACTCTTGTTCGACTCAAACGTGCCATCAACGAAACGGGAATCGCCAACTTCGACTGCATCAGATCGCGTGCCATCGACGGATTCGTCGATAATGCCGCGAAAGTCGCACTGCTTACCGAACGCGACCTGACCGGACGTACATCGGCCGCGGGACAGGCAAAAACACCGAAACGTCGCCGTAAGGCCATCGACCTTATGGAGCTCAAAGCCGGCGATTACGTGGTGCATGAGCAGCATGGCATCGGCAGGTTCCTCGAAATGCGCCAGCGTACCATCGGAGCGGGCGCCAACCAGACCACACGCGAGTATCTGGTCATCGAATACGCATCCAGCAAGCGCGGCGCACCTGCCGACAAACTGTTCATCCCCACCGACCAGCTTGACCAAGTCAGCAAATACATCGGTGCCGACGCTCCAAAACTCAACAAACTGGGCGGATCCGACTGGGCTGCCACCAAGGCGAAAGCACGTAAGCATGTGCACGAAATCGCCGAAGATCTGGTCAAACTGTATTCGGCACGTCAACGTATGCAGGGATATGCCTTCAGCAAAGACACCCCTTGGCAGAAAGAACTGGAAGACGCTTTCCCGTACCAAGAAACCGCTGATCAGCTGACCACCATCGACGAAGTCAAATCCGATATGGAAAAGCCCGTGCCGATGGATCGCCTGATTTGCGGCGACGTGGGATTCGGCAAAACCGAAATCGCCGTACGTGCCGCATTCAAGGCGGTGCAGGATTCCAAACAGGTGGCTGTGCTGGTGCCGACCACATTGCTGGTGCAACAGCATTTCGAGACGTTCACCGAACGTTTTGAAGGATTCCCGGTGGAAGTAAGGGCGATGAGCCGTTTCCAAACCACCAAGGAGATCAACGACACCATCGAGGGACTTGAAGACGGTTCCGTCGATGTGGTGATCGGTACGCACAAACTGCTCGGACCGAAGGTCAAATTCAAGGATCTGGGACTGGTCATCATCGATGAGGAGCAGCGTTTCGGCGTCGAACACAAAGAGACGTTGAAGGCGCTGCGTACCAATGTGGATGTGCTGAGTCTGTCGGCAACACCGATTCCGCGAACGCTGGAGATGGCCGTTACAGGCATTCGTGAAATGTCCACGTTGGCCACGCCTCCGGAAGACCGCTTGCCGGTGCTTACCTACGTTGGCGCGTATGAGGATGCTCAGGTCACTGCTGCGGTCAGACGTGAGCTGTTGCGCGGTGGCCAGGTGTTCTACGTGCACAACCGAGTGCAAGACATCGCTTCGGTTGCCGCGAAGATTCACGAGCTGGTGCCGGAATCGCATGTCGGCATCGCCCATGGCAAGATGGGGGAGAAGCAGCTTGACGGTGTGATCCGAGACTTCTGGCATCGCGACATTGATGTGCTCGTATGCACCACCATCATCGAAACCGGTCTTGATATTTCCAATGCGAATACGTTGATCGTCGATCATGCCGACCGTTTCGGCCTAAGCCAGCTTCATCAGTTGCGTGGTCGTGTCGGGCGAGGCCGTGAGCGTGCCTACGCGTACTTCCTATATGATCCGACCAAGCCGATGACCCAGCAGTCGCATGACCGACTGGCCACCATCGCGCAGAACACTGCGCTCGGTTCAGGTTTTGACGTGGCGATGAAGGATCTTGAGCTGCGTGGCACCGGCAATCTGCTGGGCGACGAGCAGAGCGGGCATATCGAGGGTGTTGGTTTCGATCTGTATGTGCGCATGGTGTCCGAGGCCGTCGAGCAGTACAAGGAACCGGAACGTACGGAATCGGTTGCTGTCACCATCGATCTGCCGATCGAAGCGTCCATTCCCGTCAGCTACATCGATTCCGACAAATTGCGATTGGAAGCCTACCGCAAGTTGGCGGGTGCTCGTACGGAAGCCGATCTTGACGAGTTGCGTGATGAGCTTACGGATCGTTACGGCAAGCCTCCGGTCGATTTCGAGGCGCTGTTCGATGTGGCGAGACTTCGGTTCAAGGCAAGGAAGTTGGGCATTACCGAAATCATCGGGCAAGGCCGTAACGTTCGTGTTGCCAAATTCGAGCCGCGAGAATCCGTGCAAATGCGCATGGCCAGAATCTACAAGGGCATTCAATACCGTCCGATGACTAAAACATACCTGATTCCCGCGCCGTTCGCAGGTTCGCTGGGATCTGGTCCAATGAGCTCTGATGAAATCGTTGGTTGGACGAACCAATTGCTGGATGACCTTGACTGGAAGCCAACGCCAAGGAAATAGCAGGTGAAGTTCCAGACGCATCCGACACGATTTGTGTGAGCGTTCACACAAATCGTGTCGGATAAGTTTGCCATACGTCCACAAAACGCACTATTCTAGGCAATGTCATCACAACCTAACGTTTATAAGGAGTAGTTGTGGCAGTAATTGAAAGCGTTTACGCGCGTCAGATTCTCGATTCCCGCGGCAACCCGACCGTTGAGGTCGTTCTCGACACCGAAGACGGTGCTCAGGGCCTGGGCCTCGTTCCGTCCGGTGCTTCCACCGGTGAAGCTGAGGCTTGGGAGCGTCGCGATGGCGACAAGTCCGTGTATCAGGGCAAGGGTTTTCTCAATGCC
>ENA-UPTB01001217-UPTB01001217.1-human-gut-metagenome-genome-assembly--contig:-NODE-1217-length-23321-cov-8.115987_pt1 | contig 23321 bp, 22 predicted proteins | sample MGYA00250046_ERZ773369 | MGnify/ENA primary metagenome ERZ773369 (study PRJEB29103, sample SAMN06111938) | human gut metagenome | biome: human gut; feature: ankylosing spondylitis patient; material...
CAAGCAGGCTCTGGAGTCCCAGGGCATCTCCGTCAACGAGACTCTGTGGAACCTGTACAGCTCTGACTCCATGATGAGCAAGTACAGCCGCATGACCCCTGCTTCCATCTCCGATACCCTGGAGGCGAACACCCAGTATGCGGTCAACGAGGCTCCCTGGAGCGCTCTGTCCAGCGCTGAGAGCAGCTTTGCCGAGTACGGCGATGCCGCCATCGTGGTCCTCTCCCGTTCCGGCGGCGAGGGTGCTGACCTGCCCAGCGGTGAGAATGGCACCAACGACAGCTGGATCTCCGGCCAGGAGGGCGACGGCAACTATCTGACTCTCTCCGCGGAGGAGCTGGAGCTGCTGCAGAACCTCAAAGCTCTGAAAGACAACGGCACCTTTAAGTCCATCATCGTCCTGCTCAACAGTTCCAACGCCATCGAGCTGGACTTCCTCAACCCCGAGATCTGCGGTGAGGATTACGGCATCGACGCTGCCATGTGGATCGGCGACGTGGGCCAGACCGGTATCAACGGTGTGGCACAGCTGCTGTCCGGCGCGGTGACCCCCTCCGGCTCTCTGGTCGATACCTACCTGTACGATAACCTGGCAAACCCTGCCATGTACAACTTCTACACCCAGGCTTACCCCAACGCGGCAGAGTACAACCTGCTCACCGAGGGCCCGGACGTGCAGGGCATGTACAGCGTCTACCAGGAGGGCATCTACCTGGGCTACCGTTACTTTGAGACCCGTTACGAGGACGTGGTCATGGGCACTGCCAACGCGGGCGACTATGACTGGGCCAAGACGGTTGCTTATCCGTTCGGCTACGGCGACAGCTACACCGATTTCACCTACAGCAACTTCAATGTCACCGAGTCTGACGATGCCTTTGACATCAGCCTGACCGTGACCAACTCCGGCAAGACCTATTCCGGCAAGGAGACCGTGCAGGTCTACTTCCAGTCTCCCTACACCGATTACGACAAGGCCAACGGCATTGAAAAGGCTGCAGTCGAGCTGGCTGGCTTTGCCAAGACCGACGTGCTGGCTCCCGGCGCTTCTGAGACCGTGAACATCACCGTCAAGAAGAGCGAGCTGCGCACCTACGATGCCAACAAGGCCAAGACCTACATCCTGGACGCTGGCGACTACTACTTCGCCGTGGGCACCGACTCCCACAACGCCGTCAACAACATCCTGGCTGCCAAGGGCTACACCGTGGAGAACACCAACGGCCGCATGACCGCCGATGGCGATGCTTCTCTGGTTTACACCTGGAACAACCCCGCTCTGGATACCACCACTTACTCTGTCGGCGCCAACGGCACTGCCATCACCAACCTGTTTGACGAGTCCGACCCCAACAAGAGCAGCAATGCTCCCGGCGCTGTCACCTGGATGAGCCGCTCTGACTGGACCGGCACCATCCCCACCGCTCCCGCACAGCTCACTGCCAACGAGACGCTGGCTTCTGCCCTGGCATTCACCCAGTACGACGGCAGCCTGGCCGACAGCGTCGAGATGCCCACTCTGGGTGCCAAGAACGGTCTGGCCCTGGCTTCCATGATCGGCAAGGACTTTGATGATCCCGAGTGGAATACCCTGCTGGATCAGCTGACCTATGACGAGATGGTCAACACCATCACCCTGGGCTTCCACAACACGGCCGCTGCCGCCTCCATCGGCAAGACGGCTACCAAGGACGAGAACGGTCCCCAGGGCCTGACTGCTGCCCTGACCGGCGGCGCGTCCGCCATGTGCTACACCTCTGAGGATGTCATGGCTGCTACTTTCAATGTGGACCTCATCAACGATGTGGGCCGCTGCATTGGCGAGGACTGCCTGGCCATGGGTTACTCCGGCCTGTATGGACCCGGCATCAACATGCACCGCACCGCTTACTCCGGCCGTAACTTCGAGTATTACGCTGAGGATCCGTTCATTGCTGGCACCATCTGCGCTGCCGAGGTGCAGGGCATCCAGTCCAAGGGCGTGTACGTCTACCTCAAGCACGTTGCCCTGAACGACTCCGAGACCAGCCGCCGCGGCGTGAACACCTGGCTGAACGAGCAGACCGCCCGTGAGATCTATCTGGAAGTGGCCGATAAGGCCATCACCGATGGCGGCGCGTGGAGCGTTATGACCGGCTTCAACCGCTGGGGCGCTACCTGGTGCGGCGCAAACCAGAACCTGCTGACCGGCTTCCTGCGTGAGGAGCTGGGGATGCGCGGCATGTGCATCACCGACTTCTCTGGCTCCAGCCAGTACATGGATCTGGTGGACGGCCTGATCGCCGGTTCCGATATCTGGGACAGCCCCATGCCCAAGATCCACACCACCAAGGCTGCTAACTATGAGAACGACGCTTACATTGTGACCCAGATGCGCAACGCAATGCATCACATCCTGTACACCGTCGTTAACTCCAACGCCATGAACGGCTGGGCATCCACCGATACCCTGAAGACCGTTACCCCCTGGTGGCAGACCGCGATCTATGCACTGATCGCTGTGCTGGCTGTGCTGACCGTGCTCTGCGCATGGCAGCTCAGCAAGGCCCTCAAAGCCAAGAAGAGCGCTGTGAACACCGCTCCCGCGGCGGACCAGCAGTAATCTCCAAGTAGATTCTTTCCTCTTCTTTTCATTTCCCCAAGGATCCCCCGCAAGAAACCCAAGGCAGCCTGTCCCCCCAACAAAAGGCGGGCAGGCTGCCGCTTTTTTAGAAAAAAGGAGACACCGCAAATGGGTGAACAAACCGCAAAGGCGCCGGGCCTGAACCGCGCCAAAACCTACCAGCTGGTGCTGTTCCCGCTGAACAACGGCGCGACGAACGTGTACTATGTGCTGGTGCTTTCCTACATCGCTACTTTCGGCAGCAAGGTGCTGGCCCTCTCCATGCTCTTTGCCTCGGTCATGGTCACGGGGATGCGCCTGTTCGACGCCATCACCGACCCCATCATCGGCGCGCTGATGGACCGCACCAACGGCAAATTCGGCAAGTTCCGGCCGTTCATGGTCATTGGCAACCTCATCATGGCGGCCAGCATCCTGGCGCTGTACTGCCTGACCCCCCTCATCCCGGCCAGCGCCATGGCTCTGCGCTACGTGGCGTTTGTGGCTCTGTACGCGGTCTGGGTCATCGGCTATACGTTCCAGACCAGCTGCACCCGCTCTGGCCAGACCGTGTTGACCAACGACCCCAAGCAGCGCCCCCTGTTTACCATCTTCAACACGGTGGGCAGCCTGCTGGGCATGGGTGCCATGCAGTTCTTTGCCCCCATCCTGGCCAAGAACTATGAGGGCGGCTACGCTTCCGCCGGGTTCTTCCGCACCCTGGCTCCGGTGGGCATCGTCATCTCCATTCTGCTCACCCTGCTGGCCGTTATCGGCATCTGGGAGAAGGATCAGCCCAAGTACTTCGGCATCGGCGGCGAGGTCAGCGAGAAGGTCAAGCTGCACGAGTACTTCCAGATCATCAAGAACAATAACCCCATGCAGCGGCTGATGGTAGCGGGTGCCGGCTGCAAGCTGGCCCTCTCTATCGCTACCAACACCACCGTGCTCTGTATGCTGTACGGCTGCATGATGGGCAATTACGACGGCCTCTACCTCCCCATGATGGTGCTGGGCTATGTGTTCAGCGTGCCGTTCTTCCTGCTCACTGTCCGCACCAGCCAGAAAGAGGGCCAGAAAGCCAGCCTGATGAAGTACGTCAGCGTGGCATTCCTCTGCTACATCGGCGTGCTGGTCCTGCTGCTGCTCTGGGGCCGCGGCGACGCATTCACCCTGTCCATCATGGGCGAGAACGGCCTGTCCATCAATCTGTACACCATCCTGTTCATCGCGTTCTTCGGCATCGGCTACGGCGCTTATTATGCTACGGCCGATATGCCCATCCCCATGGTGGCCGACTGCTCCGACTACGAGACCTACCGCTCCGGCAACTACATCCCGGGCATCATGGGCACCCTGTTCAGCCTGGTGGACAAGCTGGTCTCCAGCCTGTCGGCCACGGTCGTCGGCATTGCAGTCAGCTTTGTCGGCCTGGAGAGCCTGCCCACCCAGTACGACCCCTACACCCCCGGCATGAACCGGGTGGTCATCGTCCTGTTCTGCATCATCCCCATGGTGGCCTGGGCTGCCACCCTCATCGCCATGAAAGGCTACAGCCTGACCGGCGAGAAGATGAAAGAGATCCAGGCGGTCAACGCCTGCCGCCGCGACGCCGTGGCCAACGGCATGAAGCTGGAGGAAGCCATGACCAAGTGGCAGACCCTCGACCAGCTGCCGGCCGAGTACCGCGGCTGAGGGCTGACCCCTTGATCCCATAAAACCAGAAAGGCACCGCGCTCTGCTTCCCGGAAACGGGGAGGGGCGCGGTGCTTTTTGGTTCAGCTTGCACTTTGCCCACAAAAACACTATACTAAAGAAAATGCGAAACGGACAAAACAGCGGGGAGGGGAGAAGATGGCAGAGCAACGGGTGCGGGGACTTTCGCTGCGGCGGAAAGTGACCGGCTGGCTGGGGGCGATTCTGGCCGTGACGCTGGTGTCCATCGGGATGGCTACCGCTGTGGGGCGGTGGACCAGCACCGCCTTTGACGCGATGCTGGCCGATAACAGCGCCTGTTACACCGTGCAGGATGCGCTGGCGGCGGAGACCAAGGCGTTCTCCCGGATGGTGCGGGAGCCCTCGCGGGAGAACACGGAGGAGTATCAGACGGCCTGCGAGATCACCGAAGCCAGCCTGGCAGAGCTGCCCTTTGATTATGAAAAGATCGGCGAGGACCGCTACGCCCGCACCTGGAACCTGCTGCAGGGCTATGCGGGCTACCAGAAGTACCGGGACGCCTTTTTGCAGATGACCCCGGCGGCGGATACCTATGTGGACCAGATGTACCGGGTGATGGAATTGCAGGATTACCTCTCCGAGTACGCCCTCCGGCTGACGCAGGCCACGTTGGAGCAGGAGAACGCCGCTTACAGTGCACAGGCCGACCAGCTGGAGCAGCTGCCCTGGGTGTATCTGGGGCTGTTCCTCATGGCGCTGGCATTGATGCTGGTGCTGCTGGATATGCTGTCCCGGGCCGTGGTGCGGCCCCTGCTGGCGCTGGCGCGGGCTTCCCGCAGCATTGCGGACAACGATTTTTCCGGGCAGGATCTGCCGGTCCACAGCCAGGATGAGGTGGGGCGGCTGACCGGGACGTTCAACCAGATGAAGCACGCCATGCAGGAGCATCTGGCTACCCTGAACGCCCTCCACCGGGAGGAAGTGCGGAATCTGGCCCTGGAAAAAGACCTGGATCACACCCGGATGGAGATGCTCAAGAGCCAGGTGAACCCGCATTTCCTCTTCAATACCCTGAACATGATCTCCTGCATGGCCCGGCTGGAAGACGCCGAGACCACCGACAAGATGATCGTCAGCCTGGGCAACCTGTTCCGGCACAACCTGCGCACCAAGCAGCAGGAGGTGACGCTGGAAGAGGAGCTGGACGGGCTGGAAGATTACATCTACCTCCAACAGATGCGGTTTGATGGACGCATTACCGTGGAAAAGCAGATCTTGGTAGACCCGGCGCGGGCGCGGCTGCCGTCGTTTACATTGCAGCCCGTCATTGAGAACGCGTTCTCCCACGGGCTGAAAGCCTGCGAGGAGGGAGGGCGCATCCTGCTGCGGGTCTGGCGGCAGGGGAGAATGCTGTACGTTACCGTGGCCGACAACGGCAAAGGAATGACGGAAGAGGAACTTGCCGCTCTGAGCGAAAAAATGCGGCAGAGCGAACAGACCGGAAAGAGCATCGGACTGGGAAATATCTTCCGACGGGTGTCCATGCTCTACCCGGATACAGGAAAAATGCAGGTGTTCAGCCGGGCGGGGCATGGCACCGTTATCCGGTTTGAGATCCCTCAGGGAGAAGAGGAGGAACGGGCATGAAGTGCAAGCTGCTGGTGGCGGAGGATGAGCTGATCGAGCGGAAAGTCCTCTGCAAGACGCTGCAAAAGTATCTGGGCGACCTGATTGTCCTGTACGAGGCCCGCAACGGGCGGGAGGCGCTGGAGCTGTTTGCCCGGGAGGCCCCGCAGGTGGTCATCCTGGACATTGAGATGCCCGGCTACACCGGGCTGGAAGTGGCCCGCAAGATCCGGGAGACGGACAAGAACTGTGGCATCCTCTTCCTGACCGGATATGATAAATTTGCTTACGCCAAGCAGGCCATTGCGGTGCGGGCGCTGGACTACCTGCTCAAGCCCTACAAGGAGCAGGAGCTGGTGTTTGCGGTAGAGGACGCCATCCGGCAGGTGTCGGCCCGGAGCACGCCGCTGCCGCCCCGGGCACAGCCTACGGCCCCGGCTGCCCCGCTCCACACCGAGGAAGAGGACGAGGATGTCCGCACCTCCATCATCCGGGCGGAGATGCTCTCGTTTATTGAAGCCCACTACCGGGAGGATATCTCGATGCAGGACGCGGCAACAGCCCTGCGCTACTCGGATGCCTATTTCTGCAAGAGGTTCAAGCAGTGCTTCAAGGTCAACTTTTCGGCCTACCTCAACGAGTACCGGGTGGGGAAAGCACGGCAGCTGGTGCTGGACCCCCGCCTCAGCCTGAAAGATGTGAGCACCGCCTGCGGCTATGCCGATGCCAACTATTTTACCCGGGTGTTCAAGCGGATCACCGGCAAGACCCCCTCGGAATACCGGCTAGAAAATTTAAACAACTAAAGTGTGGCAAAGAACCGGAAGCGCGTCTGATTTGGACGTGCTTCCGGTTCTTTTTTGCCAGTTTCTTTCTCCTCGGAGACGAAAAAATTGTACTTGGATACAAGAATGACAAAATAGTCCTGCGGTTCACAAAAAATTCCCGTTTCGCGGCAAAGAACCCTTTGTTACAATAAATTTACAAACCGTGAATCGAAAAAGGGAGGACACAACGCATGAAGAGAAGAAGATTCCTGTCGCTGATGGGCACGGCTGCATTGGCAAGCGGCCTGCTGCTGACCGGATGCGGCGGGGGAGAGGCTGCGGATGACCGCCGGATCATCCGCATTGGCCATGTGCAGTCGGCCAACCACCCCGACCACCTGGGCCTGACCGCGTTTGCGGATTTTATCAATGAGAAACTGGGGGACAAGTACCGCGTGGAGGTTTACCCCAGCGAGCTGCTGGGCAGCCAGACCGAGATGGTGCAGCTGACCCAGACGGGCGCCATCGACTTTGTGGTGGCCTCCAACGCCATCATGGAGACGTTCAGCTCCCAGTACCAGATCTTCAACCTGCCGTATCTGTTCTCCAGCGAGGAGGCTTACCACGCCGCCATGGAGGACAATGAGGTCACCGACCCGATCTTCCTGACCACCCAGAAAGCTGGTCTGGAGACCGTTACCTGGCTGGACGCGGGCACCCGCAACTTCTACACCGTCAAGACCCCCGTCAACCAGCCCTCTGACCTGAAAGGCCTCAAAATTCGCGTCCAGCAGTCTCCCACCAATGTGGAGATGATGCGGTTGCTGGGCGGTACCGCCACCCCCATGGGCTTTGGTGATGTGTACACCGCCCTGCAGGCCGGCATTCTGGACGGCGCGGAGAACAACGAGCTGGCCCTGACCGACAACGGCCACGGCGATATCTGCAAGTATTACTCCTACGACATGCACCAGATGGTCCCCGACCTGCTGGTGGCGAACTACGAGTTCCTCTCCAACCTCTCGCCCGACGAGCGGGCCATCTTTGAGGAGGGCTTCCAGCTCATCAATCAGGTGGAGCGGGATGCCTGGGCCGCTGCCGTGGAAGAGGCGAAGAACAAGGCCGAGAACGAGCAGCACGTCAACTTCCTCTACCCGGACACGGCTCCGTTCCAGGAGGCCATGGCACCCCTGCACACCTCGGTGCTGGCTGCCAACCCCGAGCTGCAGTCGATCTATGACCGCATTCAGGAATACAACGCCGAATACGCGTCCGCAAACTAAGGAGAGGCCAATATGGAAAAATTTCGTACCGCGCTGAACAAGGCGCTTGAGCTTCTGGCTGGCCTGAGCATGGCGGTCATGGTCATCCTGACCACCTATCAGGTCATTGCCCGTTATATCTTCAACTCTCCCTCCACCTGGTCGGAGGAGCTGGTCGGCTATCTGTTCGGCTGGAGCACCCTGTTTGGTGCCACCATCGTTTCCGGTGAGCGCGGCCACATGAACATCCCCATTCTGGTGGACCGGATGAACCCCGGGATGCGCAAGGCGTTCCACATCCTGTGGGAGGTCGTGGCGTTCCTCTTCTCCGCCACCATCCTCGTCTTCGGCGGCTTCCAGGTCTCCAAACTGGCCATGGGCCAGCAGACCTCCTCGCTGGGCGTGGCAGTCGGCGTATTCTACTGGGTCATGCCCATCTGCGGCGTGGTCATCCTGCTGTATTCCATTCTGAACATCATCGGCATTGCTAACGGCACCATCTCGCTGGAGGTCGCTGATGAGGCTTCCGAGGCCATCGCCAAGGTCGAGGCCGAGAAAGCCGCTGCAAACGAAAAGAAGGAGGGCTAAACCGTGGCAATTCAAGCATTGTTGGTCATTCTGGCAGTCCTGCTGGTGCTGCTGTTCCTGGGCGTGCCCATCTCGTACGCCATCGCCGTTTCTTCTCTGACGGCCATTCTCTCGTCCATTGACCTGAACGTTGCCGTGCTGACGGCCGCCCAGCGCACGTTCGTGGGCATGAGCAAGTTCAGCCTGACCGCTATTCCGTTCTTCATCCTGGCGGGCAACATCATGAACCAGGGCGGCATCGCAAAGCGCCTGGTAGATTTCGTCATGTCCATCCTGGGCAAGCTGCCCGGCGCGCTGCTCATCACCAACATCGGCACCAACGCCCTGTTCGGTGCCATCTCCGGTTCCGCTTCCGCCGCTGCTGCTGCCGTTGGCTCCATGATCCGCGACGGTGCCGAGGAGCAGGGCTATGACCCGGCTGTCACCGCTGCTACCAACGCGGCATCCTCCTGCTCCGGCCTGCTGATCCCTCCCTCCAACGCCCTGATCACTTACTCGCTGGCTTCCGGCGGTACCTCCGTGGCGGCCCTGTTCATGGCCGGTTATGTCCCCGGCATCATCTGGGCTCTGGCCTGCGCCGTGGTCGGTGTCATCCTGGCCAAGAAGCTGGGCTATAAGGGCACCCCCGGCAAGTTCGATTGGAAGAACCTCGGCGTCTGCACCCTGCGCGCTCTGCCCTCCCTCTCCCTGATCATCGTGGTCATCGGCGGCATCGTGGGCGGCGTCTTCTCCGCCACCGAGGGCTCTGCCATCGCCGTGGTCTACGCCCTCATCCTGGCATTCTGCTACCGCTCCATCAACCTCAAGAGCCTGTGGAAAATCATTGTGGACTCTGCCAAGATGTCCGGCATGGTCGTCTTCCTGGTTGGCGTGTCCAACATTCTGGGCTGGGTTATGGCGTTCCTGCAGATCCCCGATGCCGTGGCGGCTCTGCTGCTGGGCCTGACCAACAACAAGTACATCATCCTCCTGATCATGAACGTCATCCTGCTGGTGTCCGGCACCTTTATGGATGTTACCCCGGCGATCCTGATCTTCACCCCGCTGTTCCTGCCCATCTGCCAGAGTTTTGGCATGAGCACCATCCACTTTGGTATGATCCTCGTGTACAACCTCTGCATCGGCAACATCACGCCCCCTGTCGGCAACGCGCTGTTCGTCGGCATCAAGGTGGGCCGTACCAGCCTGGAAAAGATCCTGCCTTACATGCTCATGTACTATGTCGCCATCATCGGCGGCCTGCTGCTGGTCACTTACATCCCGGCAGTGTCCATGGCCCTGCCTCAGCTGACGGGCCTGGTGTAATGAGCGCATAACGGAACCATCTACTTTCTTCTCCTGAAAAGGCGGCACTTCTGCAATCGAGTGCCGCCTTTTCCTTTTGTGTGCCGGAAAAATTTTTGCCTGCCGGCCCGGGAAGCTGCAATTTTTCAGTATGATGAACCGTATTTAAGAAAAAGGAACCAATTTCCAGTTGAAAGAAATGCGGTCCATTGTAAATAAGGAGGCTGCCGATATGAAACTAGCTGCTGATTACCGTGCTCTTGCCCGTGATGCCCTGCGTGGAAGATGGAAAACAGCAGTGCTGGCCGGGTTGCTCGCCAGTGCGCTGGGTGCCAATATTGTAAACGCAACCGAGAACATTACATCCAACGCGAACCGTGCCAACCAGAATTCCAACATCACGCCCGGCGGTTCCCTTGAGTTGTTTTCACAGGCCAACGGCGGCAGGCTGCTGGCAGTGCTGGTGGTCTGCATCGTGGTCTGGACCCTCTTCACCCTCGTGGTGGGCGGTGCCGTGCGGCTGGGATATGCCCGGTTCAACTTGAATCTGGCGGATGGAAAAGCGGCCGCTGTTTCGGACCTGTTTTCCCAGAAAGGCCGCCTGTGGGATGGCTTCTGCCTGAAATTTTTGCAGGGGCTGTATGTGGCACTGTGGTCGCTGCTGCTGGTGATCCCCGGCATTGTAAAATCCTACAGCTATGCAATGGCTCCGTACATCATGGCGGAACACCCTGCCCTGACGGCCAACGAGGCCATTACGGAATCGCGGCGGATCATGGACGGCAACAAATGGCGGCTGTTCTGTCTGGATTTCAGCTTCATCGGCTGGGAACTGCTCTGTGTCCTCCCGATGCTGGCCGGGTTTTCGTGGGTCGTGGCAGCTTTCTCCGATGCAGCGGCCATGGGGGTCGCCCTGGTGACGCTGCTGGCAGTTCCGTTGAGCGCGGGCTTTTTTGTAGTGCGCCCCTATGAGGAAGCCGCATGGGCGGTTTTCTACCGGGACATCACAGCGGCCGAGGCAGAAACCGAATGACCCGAACCGGAAAGCAAAAGGAGTACGAAAGACGGAATGAGAAACATTGCGATCTATCATCTCCCGGGGCTGTTTGAGTTTTACGAGCTGTACCGCCGGTTCCTGCCGCTGTTCCGGACACACCGGGAGTATTTCTACGATTGGTGCGAGATCGGTTCCCTCTACGGTGCCCCGGAAAACTGCCTCTGGGGCGGGGGACGCTTTTCCTGCGGGGAGTGTGATCCCCAGGCGATGATGGCCCTGCTGCGGGAATACGGCATCTCGGCCCGGCTGACATTCAGCAACTCGCTGCTGCGGGAGGAGCATCTGGCGGACGAGCGCTGCAACGCGCTTTGCAGGCTGCTGGCAGAAAGCGACGGCCCGCAGAACGGCGTCATCGTCCATTCCGACCTGCTGGCGGGCTACCTGAAAGAGCACTACCCGCAGCTTTATCTCGTCTCTTCCACCACCAAAGTCCTCACGGAGTTTGAAGCGTTCCGGCAGGAGACGGCCCGGGAGGATTTTGCCTATGTGGTGCCGGATTTCCGGCTCAATAAGGCCTTTGCCCAGCTGGAAACGCTTGCCCGGGCGGAAAAAGACAAGGTGGAATTCCTCTGCAATGAGTGCTGCTGGACGGGCTGCAGGGACCGCAAGCGCTGTTATGAGGTGGTCAGCCGCCAGAACCTCGGGGAGGACTGCCCGGACCACCGCTGTGCCGCGCCCGACGCGGCGCAGGGGTACCGCTTTTCCAAAGCCATGCGGAGCCCGGCGTTCATCGGGGTGGAGGATATCAAGGAAACCTATCTGCCCATGGGCTTTTCCAATTTCAAGATCGAGGGGCGGGGCCTGGGCAGCGCGCTGGTGCTGGAATTTTTGCTCTACTATCTGGTCAAGCCGGAGCACCAGCTGGAAGTCCGGGAAGAAATTTATCTCGACAATATGCTGGACTTGTTCTGACCGCCTGCGTGCAGGGTTGAAGACTGGAGCCGGTTTGCGTATAATGGATATGGAACCGGGGACGACTGTCCCCCAAAGGAGAACATCAGGAGGGAAGTCAAGATGGAATTTACACAGGTCGTGGAAAACCGCTATTCCTGCAAAAACTTCAGTGGCCGTAAGGTGGAGGCGGAAAAGCTGCAGGTCATTCTGGAAGCAGGCCGGGTGGCCCCCACTGCGAAAAATTTACAGGAGCAGCGGGTCTATGTCGTCCAGTCCGAAGAGGGGCTGAAAAAGATCGACGCTGTAACGCCCTGCCGCTATGGCGCTCCCACCTGCCTGGTGGTGGCCTTTGATAAAAACCATGTGTTTACTTACCCCGGCGAGAAGCGGGATTCCGGCGTGGAGGATGCCTCTATTGTAGCCACGCACATGATGCTGGCCGCCGCCAACGCAGGAGTGGACAGCTGCTGGCTGAACTTCTTTGACCCGGACAAGGCAGCCAAAGAGCTGGGCCTGCCGGAAAATGAGGAAGTGTTGATGATCCTGGATCTGGGCTATGCAGCCGAGGGTGTTGGCCCGCTGCCCAACCACGCCTCCCGCAAGCCTCTGGAGGAAACGGTGGTCTACTGCTGAGGAAGGCTGCCCGGAACAAACCGGAACAGTAAAATAAAAAGCAAAAAGTCAGGCTCTCCATTTTACCGGAGAGCCTGACTTTTTCTGTTACACAGGGGAATGCGGGATATCTTGAGGAGAAAAGAATCTTCTGGATAAAATCAGGTCTTGAACTTGAAAACCGCCGAGATGGCGATGTAAGTCTGGCCGTTATCCGTCCGGACTACCACACCGACCTCGCTCCAGCTGTTCATATTGTGGCTGTTGATGTTGGTGTCAGTTTTGATAAGTTTTGCGAGGTCTGTATTTTTGTAATCACACTTGGCAATGAATGTACCACCGAATTTGCCATTTTTTAAATCAGTATGGTCTACGTATCTAAAAGAAGAACTGAGATTCCCAAACTTGATAGCAGCATCCAGGTCCCGTTTAGCCGTTTCGCGGAGCTCGCTGCTGTTTTGCAGTTTGTCGGAACGGTTCTCATTGATGGCGGCCATCACGGCAGCTTCCGCCTGTGTATCTGCGGAGGTAGAGCCACCGCCGCCGCCGCAGGCCGTCAGCAGGGACAAGGCGAGAACGCCCACTAGAAGAAGAGCGGCCAGTTTTTTCAGGTGTTTCATCGTAAATGCCTCCTGTCGTTTTCAGAATTTTTGTTGTCATTTTTGGGGTGCAGGAATGATCATCGGCACGTCCAGATCAGGTGCCGTTCTGGCTTTATTGTATCGGACCGCATGGGATTCTGTCAATTGCGAAATTGTATGAAAATCAAAAAGAAATTTCGTTAAAATCAATGAAGATACGATTATTCTATGAACGATTTGTGAAGAATAGACCGGGCTTCGCAAAGAATCTTTGCTTGGAATAAGCTGGACCTCCGGCAAGCTCGCCGGAGGTCTTTTCATCGCATCATAAAAATTTACAGCGCGGTCTGTGCGGTCTTGACAAGGTATTCCATGGCCTGCACGGGGTACTGCCCGGCGGCGGTCTCGCCCGTCAGCATCAGGCTTGCGGCCCCGTCCAGTACGGCATTGTAGATGTCGCTGACCTCGGCGCGGGTGGGGACCGCCCGGGTCTGCATACTGTCCAGCATCTGGGTCACGACCATAAAAGGCACGCCCGCGGCCCGGCAGAGGGAGGCCAGCTGCTTCTGGCAGCGGGGCAGCTCCCACAGGGGCATGGCGTTGCCTAGATCGCCCCGGGCGATAACGACCTGATCCACCAGCGGCAGAAACTCCGACAAAGTACGGACACCGGCAAGGTTCTCAATTTTGGCAAAGATCTGGATCTGCCCGGCGTGGGCATCTTCCAGCGCGGCCCGCAGGGTGCGGATGTCTTCTGCGCTCCGCACAAAGGGGAGCATGACCCCTGTGACACCGCAGTCGGCGGCGACGCGCAGGTTCTGCAGGTCTTCATCGGTCAGGGTAGGGGAGGGAACCTCCACGCCCGGCACCGCGATGCTCTTCCGGCTCTGGAGCAGGCCGCCCCGCAGTACGGTGCAGTGGAGAGCAGTGTCCACAGCGTTCACCCGCAAAAGCAGCTTGCCGTCGTCCAGCAGCAGTTTCTGCCCCGGGGTTATGGCGTCCAAAAGGCAGGCCGGGCAGGGAATGCCGCCCGTACCCAGAAACACCTGCTGTCCCTCGGAGAGCGTCAGCGGGGACGCCAGCCGCCCGATGCGCAGCTCCGGGCCCTGTAAGTCGATCAGGAGGGTGCGGATGCCTGCTTTCTGGATGAGCTCCAGCCAGTCGGCGTGCTCGGCCAGTGAGCCGTGAGAAAGGTTCATCCGGAGGCCGGTCATTCCGGCGCGGACCATCTGCTGTAACGTGGAAAGCTCCGCACAGGCCGGGCCGATGGTTCCGTAAAAATCCATAATAATTCTCTTCTTTCTGTGTTATTTTGCGGGGTTGTGGCCCGTGAGCAGGGCATGCAGCTTGCGGCTGAGATCGGCCAGGCACCAGGCAATGGCCATGCCGCCTGCAATGCCGAATGCGGCTAAAAAGGTCTGCTCGCCATAGTGCTCCGCGGCCAGCAGATTGCTGGAGACCACTGCGTTCATGCAGTAATACAGGGTGCTTCCGGGGATGAGGGGGACTGCCGCCGTGATGAAAAACGGGGTAGAGGGGGCATTGTACCACCGGGCCATAAACTCGGCGTAGAGGGCCGCGCAGACACCGCCCACAAGGTTGGCCAGGAACGTGCCGTGTACCGCGGGCGCGGCCAGCAGATAGGCCAGCCAGGCCAGCAGCCCGCCCACGCCCGCCGCAGGCAGGTAACGGCGGTTGAGGTGGAACAGCAGCCCGAACCCGATGGAGCCCAATGCCCCGCTGAGGAGCTGGATGATCGTCTGCGTCATGCGGCACCTCCCATCAGCCAGATGGCTGCCATCATGCCCAGCGCCAGCATGGCCGCCAGCAGAACGGCCTCCACCAGCCGGAGCGAGCCTGAGATGATATCACCCAGCAGGATATCCCGGATGGCGTTGGTAAACGGAATGCCGGGCACCAGCAGCATGATGACGCCGATGAGCACCATGTCCGCATGGAGCACCGGGCAGACCCGGCAGCACAGCAGGGCAGCCATGCCGCTGAGAAACGACGCAATGAACTGGAACGCTACGCCGTTCAGGCAGAACGGGGCAAGCCACCGCTCCATCCAGCAGATGAACACTGCAACCCCGCCCGCCAGCACGCCGTCCCACAGGCTCCCGCCAAAAAAGACCGCAAAGCTGGCCGCCGCCAGCACGCTTCCCGCCAGATGGAGCCGGGGCTCCCCGGGCTGTGCCAGAATGGTACTGAGCTGCTGCTGGAACTCCTCCACCGGGGGCTTTTCGGCGCAGATGCGGCGGCTCAGGGCATTGAGCTGTTCCAGCTCCAACAAGTCGTTGCCGGTGCTTTTGCGCAGGCGGCGGGTCTGGGTCTGGGGCGGCAGGTCCGGCATGGTCAGCGTGACCACGATGCTGGATGTGATGACAAAGATATCGACCTCCTCAGCCCCGTATGCCGCCGCAATGCGGTTGAGGGTGTCCTCCACCCGAAACACTTCGGCCCCGCTGTTCTGCAGCGCTTCCCCCATTTTGATGAGGACGCAGAGAAACTGACTGACCTCTGCTTCGCTCATAAGAACCACCCCTCTCTGTGGGCAGGGGAGTGCCCCGCCCGGTACCTCCCTATCATAGCACAGAATGGCCCAAAAGGGAAACCCTGCGGCAAAAAGTGCACAGCAGAACAAACCTTGCAAAAAACTTTGCAAAAACAGTTGACAATCCCATCCTCGCCTGCTATAATTATTAGCGTCGTCACGGACGACAACAAACATCTGGGGGTTTAGCTCAGCTGGGAGAGCGCTTGCATGGCATGCAAGAGGTCACCGGTTCGATCCCGGTAATCTCCATACCGAGGCACTTCACGAGAAATCGCGAAGTGCTTTTTATTTTGTCAGCAAGCGAGTGTATCACGATTCTCCAAATACTGTGCAAGATCAAAGTTGAAGTTCGCAGGAATGTTCAGGATGCAGCACTTATAATAGGAACATTCGCCGGAAAGTATCTGGAGCCAATCAAACACAATATGCACAAAATCACTGGAATTTGTCAAAAGTGTTTACGAAGAGAGATCGGCTTATTATAATGAACGTGCAGATTTCTACCTCTGGCTGTGTTTTATGCGTCTGCGGAGAGAAAACAGATCTCCCTTGAAAAAGAGATACCTAAAAATACACAGGATACCACTGTAAATCTTTCGTAAATAACGGGAGATACCACTTGAACTTGTCAAATGCGTGCGCTATACTGCTGTGCGTTCTACCTCAAAAGGGTGGGAACCGGTCATAAGAACAGATTTGACTTTGTGGCCTTGCTGCGAAAAGCAGCATAAAAGGATGTGTGTAAGAGATGTATGAAACGATTCTAAGCCCGATCAATTACGGTGGGTTGCAGTTGAAAAACCGCATTATTTTTGCTCCGACCACGTTTGGCCTGTCGGATGAGGAGTACCTTGCAAGGATCCGCTCTATTGCCGAAGGCGGCTGTGCCATGATCATCGTTGGCGATGTTCCTGTTGGAAAGAGCAAATTTGAAAAATCTCTGTTTGATTCAAAGGGATTCGCTTTTTATCAGAAAATCGTGGAGATCGCACACGATGCAGACTGCAGAGTCTGTGCTCAGCTGCACCAGAGCGATTCCAATCTGCTGGCGATGTTCAAATACATTCCCGGTCTGCTGCTGAAAAAAATCACCCCGGACCAGCTGCGGGAAAAATTGAATGCAGAAGTGGCACCGTACATTACCAATATGTCGCAGCGGAAGATCCATGAAATCATCAGTGGATTCGGCAAAGCAGCAGCATTGGCAAAACAGGCTGGTTTTGATATGGTGCAGGTGCATGGCGACCGGATGTGCGGCAGCTTCAGTTCAGCCATCTTTAACCATCGTACCGACGAATACGGCGGCAGTGCAGAAAACCGCGCTCGTTTTGCGGTGGAAGCAGTTTCGGCAGTCCATGCGGCGGTTCCGGGAATGCCCATTGATTATAAGCTGGCTGTCCGGCAGAAAGAACCGCATTACGGGAATGCTGGCGTTGTGGAAGAAGAACTGCCTGTTTTCGTGCCGCTGTTGGAGCGGGCAGGCGTAACCAGCTTCCATGTGACCTTGGCGAACCATTCGGCGTTGGAAAATACGATCCCTCCTGCAAACCACCCGTACTTCGGTCATCCCGGTTGTTTCCTCAAGTTCTGCAACGAAGTGCGTCAGTATACCGATCTCCCCATTTGCGGGGTGGGCGGCTTGAACGACCCGGATTTTGTGGAGCAGCAGCTTTTCGACGGACGCATCCAGTGCGCCGCCATGAGCCGTCAGCTTCTTGCAGACCCGGATTGGGTGAACAAGCTGAAAAACGGGCAGGCAAAACAGATACACCGCTGCGTCCGCTGCAACAAAAAGTGTCTGGGCGGATTGATGGCACATCAGGGAACTCGCTGCGTTTATGATGCTTTGCGAGAAAAAGAAGCCCAAAAAGCATAAGCGTATTTGCAGCCGCTATAAATGAAAACGATTCACAAAAAAAGAGGGCTACGAGATGCCGACTGAAAATGCGATCCACAGCCAACAAGTTTACGATCCCACGGATGATTCCATCATGGCAGAGCAGGAACTTTGCATGGAACGGCTATATGATTACAACCATACCCGCCCTTCGGAACACACAAAACGGGCGCAGCTTTTGAAAGAAATGCTTGCAGAGTGCGGCGCAGGCTGCTGGATTGAGCCGCCGTTTCACGCTAACTGGGGCGGAAAGCATGTTCACATGGGCGATTATGTCTATGCCAATTTCGGGTTGACCTGCGTGGATGATACCCATATCTACATCGGAGAGTACACCATGATTGGTCCGAATTGCGTCCTTGCAACCGCCAATCACCCGATCCTGCCGGAACTGCGTGAGAAAGCATACCAGTACAATCTGCCCATCCGCATCGGACGCAACTGTTGGCTGGGTGCTGGCGTGATCGTGGTGCCGGGTGTTACCATTGGGGAGAATACCGTGATTGGCGCAGGAAGCGTTGTAACAAAGGACATTCCTGCCAACGTAGTGGCCGTAGGCAACCCGTGCCGTGTGCTGCGCCCCATCAGCGAGCATGATAAAGAATATTTTTACCGAGATCAAAAAATCAACTGGGATGCGTTATAATCAGAAAATATTATGGGAGGTATGGTTATGAAAAAGAATAATTATTTGCCTGCTGTGCTTTGCACTTTGTGCACAGTTGCTTGTGTACTCAGAACTTGTATTGATGTCATTGAAAAACCAGATGAAAAATCGTCCTTTCCATTCCTGGCAAATCTTTTTTGCGGAATTTTCTGGGGAGCCGAGTCTATTCTGAACTTCAAAAAGTGCAACTCACAGAAAGTCTGATGCGTTACGCAATACAAGGAATTGAATGAGCCAAAGGAGAAAAAATGAGTTACGCAATCGTATTCAGCAGTAAAACAGGCAACACGGAATTACTGGCAGACACGCTGCACAGTTACCTGCCGCAGGCAGATTGCTGTTATTTTGGCAGCCCGAACCCTGCCGCCATGGAAGCGGACACCCTTTATGTGGGCTTCTGGACGGACAAGGGAAAAGCGGATGAAAGTTCTTCGGACTTTTTGAAGCAGCTGCGGAGAAAGCAGGTGTTTTTGTTTGGCACCGCAGGTTTTGGCGGCAGCGAAGAATATTTTAACAAGATCCTGAAAACCGTGCAGAAAGATCTGCACAGCAGCAACACGGTGATCGGCAGCTTCATGTGTCAGGGAAAGATGCCGATGTCGGTACGCCAGCGATATGAGAACATGAAAAAGCAGCCGCTTCATCTGCCCAATCTGGATGCCATGATCGAGAATTTCGACAAGGCTCTTTCTCACCCGGATGCGGATGATCTGGAGCGGCTGAAACAGGCTGTAAAATAAGCCCCAACAGCCCTCTCTTGATGCACCCATATAGAATCAATCACAAAATGCATTGACGGAAGACGAGAGATGCGCTATACTCTCCTTGTGGTTATATATAACTAACCAGCTGACAAGGAGTTGATTCAATGACAGATGCATTTTATGGGATTCTGATCCCGTTTCTGGGCACTTCGCTGGGGGCGGCCAGCGTGTTCTTCCTCAAAAAATCGCTGGGAGACTACATCCAGCGGGCGCTTACCGGATTTGCAGCGGGCGTAATGGTGGCGGCATCCATCTGGAGCCTGCTGATCCCTGCGATGGACCAGTCAGAAGCCCTCGGCAAGCTGGCGTTTTTCCCGGCGGTGGTGGGTTTCTGGATGGGGATCCTGTTTTTGCTGCTGCTGGATCATATCATCCCACACCTGCACCGGAACAGCCAGAAGGCTGAGGGCCCCCACAGCCAGCTGCAGCGCACCACTATGATGGTGCTGGCCGTTACGCTGCACAACATCCCGGAGGGCATGGCAGTGGGGGTGGTTTACGCAGGGTACTTATCCGGGACAGCACAGATCACGGCGGCCGGTGCGCTGGCTCTTTCGCTGGGCATTGCCATCCAGAACTTCCCGGAGGGAGCCATCATCTCGATGCCCCTGCGGGCAGAGGGCATGAGCAAAGGCCGGGCGTTCTGGGGCGGTGTGCTGTCCGGCGTCGTGGAGCCCATCGGTGCAGTGCTGACCATTCTGGCGGCGAGCGTCATCGTGCCGGCTCTGCCATATCTGCTCAGTTTTGCCGCAGGTGCCATGCTGTATGTGGTGGTGGAAGAGCTCATCCCGGAAATGTCGCAGGGCGAGCACTCTGATATCGGCACCGTGCTCTTTGCGGTCGGGTTCAGCCTGATGATGGTTCTGGATGTGGCGCTGGGCTGAAAGGCAATGAACCCGATCGTTAAGAGTGCCACGCTTTGCGCAGCTGCTCCAGTGCATGGGTCTCAAGCCTGGAAACGTAACTTCTGCTGATCTGCAGCAGCTGTGCAGTTTCCAGCTGGGTGAGCGGCGGCTGACCGGCCATGCCGTAGCGCAGCAAAATCAGCTTCCGCTCCCGGGCAGGCAGCCCCTCAATGAGCTGGCGCAGGCGGGCAGCTTCTTCCTGACGCTCACAATTTTCTTCCATGCAGAAACTGTCCTGCAAAACGTCGGAAAAGGTGAGGGTGGTGTCCTCTTTTCCGGCTTCCAGCGTTTCCTGCAAAGAAACCATCGTTCCGCCCCGCCGCAGCCGCCGGAAATGCATCCGGAGTTCATTTTCAATGCAGCGGCTGGCGTAAGTAGAAAACCTTGCCCGGCGGGTGGAGTCAAAGGTGTCCACGGCTTTCATCAGGCCAATGGTACCGATGGAGATGAGATCATCCTGATCGCAAGGCTGGGCGTAATATTTTTTGGTGATGTGAGCCACCAGGCGCAGATTGTGCCGGATGAGTTTTTCCCGGGCGGTAGAGTCACCTGCCCGCAGGGCGGCAAATGTTTCGATTTCTTCTTTAGCGGTCAATGGCCGTGGGAAGCTTCCGGCCTCCAGGTGAAGGGCCAGAAGCAGAAACTTTGTGGCGAAAAATTGCAGCAGCGACAACAGCATAGTAGCACCTCCCGGAGCAGTTCTCCTATAGTTTATGTGGCAAAGTGGGAGGGCAGCACAAAACGGATGTTGTGTTTTTTCTTGAACGTGATTTTTATAGGGCAGCTCTTTTGGTAAAATGACCACATGAAGAAGGAACAACAGACTTCTGAAAGAGGACAAAATAATGGCAAACCACCCGCCCGTCTGCCGTTTTGCGCCCGGTGACCTTGGGGTACATCCGGCTGCCGCAGGAGCACCACAGCAGACCGGTCAGCAGCGCCTCGTTTGTTGCGGCTGATGCGGTCCAGACGATAGACCACGATGGCACGGATCTTCCGCTCTTTGGCGGCGGTCATCATCTTTTTGAAGTCCGGGCGGTTCAGGTTGCCGCCGGAAAAGCCCTCGTCCTCAAAGGCGACCGCTTGCTGTGCTGCGGCATCGCCGTAGTGGGTGCGGATATATTCGCGGCAGAGGTCGATCTGATTTCCGATGCTCTCGCCCTTGCCGGTGTAGCGGGACTTGCGGGAATAAATTGCAATGGTGTCGGCAGTTTTGGCCATGAGATACTCCTTTCCAGTTGTCTGGTGGCCGTAGATGCGGCGATTGTAGTATGACAAGCCATCTTTGTAAAGAAAAATAACGATAGTCATACATATTTCATCACAAATGGAACGGAGGTGTCAAGGATGTAAACGGTCAAAAAAGGAGGAAACAGAATGTTTGACTATTTCTATGGGCAGTCGGGCGAGATGTTCTCGTATTTCCGGGTGCCCAAAATTTTATTCCGGGAGCTGGAAAACGCTGGACTTGTTGAACGGAAACGCCGGAGATGACAAGCCTGCCGAGGTGGTACGCAGTCGGCTGAAAAAGCTGAATGCCGACCACATCCGCTTTGTGCTGGATTCTCTTGCAGAAAACACCGCCCCGGTGCGGAACGTGAAGCAGTATTTGCTGGCGATGCTCTACAATGCGCCAACCACCATGAACCTCTACTATCAGAACAAAACGAACCACGACTTTGCGCGCGGTTCTCCGGGGAGGTGATGTTATCGCAAAGAAAGCTACGATTATCGCAGTCACCAATCAAAAAGGTGGTGTGGGGAAAAGCACTACCTGTGAAAATCTAGGCATCGGGCTGGCAATGGAGGGCAAAAAAGTCCTGCTGGTGGACACCGACCCACAGGGGTCTTTGACGATTAGCATGGGCTGGCAGCAGCCCGATGAACTGCCTACCACCCTCTCCACCCTGATGGCAAAAGCCATGAACGACCAGCCCATCCAGCCCGGTGAGGGCATTTTACATCACGCGGAGGGCGTTGATTTGATTCCGGCGAACATCGAACTGGCAGGGCTGGAAGTGGCTCTGGTGAACAGCATGAACCGGGAAAAGATGCTGAAACAGGTGCTGGACAGTGCCAAACGGGAGTACGATTTTATTCTACTGGACTGTATGCCCTCGCTGGGGATGCTCACCATCAACGCACTGGCTGCGGCAGACGCTGCTTTGATTCCTGTGCAGGCGCAGTACCTGTCCGCAAAGGGTCTGGAACAGCTTTTGCAGACGGTGCAGAAGGTCCGGCGGCAGATCAACCCGAAACTGAAAATCGAGGGTATTCTGCTGACTATGACCGACAGCCGCACCAACTACGGAAAACAGATCAGCAATCTGATCCGGCAGGCATACGGAAAGCACCTGAAGGTGTTTGAGCAGACCATCCCACGGTCTGTCCGAGCGGCTGAAATCAGTGCGGCAGGCAAAAGCATCTTTGCCTATGACCCCAAGGGCAAGGTGGCAGAAGCCTACAAATCTCTTGCAAAGGAGGTGCTGGCAGATGCCGATCGACAGCGGAAACTTAGCTCTGAAAGGGCTAGATGACCTGTTCTCCACCGAAGAAAACCGACAGGAGGAACAACGGGAGCAGGTACAGCAGATTCCCATTGATGCGCTGCACCCCTTCACCAACCACCCCTTCAAGGTGCTGGACGATGAAGCCATGACCCGGACGGTGGAAAGCATCGCACAGTACGGTGTGCTGGCTCCGCTGATCGCCCGACCACGCCCAGAGGGTGGCTACGAGATCATCTCCGGGCACCGCCGCCAGTATGCGGCCAAACTTGCCGGGCTGGACACCCTGCCGGTCATTGTGCGGCAGATGTCGGACGATGCGGCTGTGATATTAATGGTGGATTCCAATTTACAGCGTGAACACATCCTGCCCAGCGAGAGGACTTTTGCCTATAAAATGAAGCTGGATGCACTAAAAAATCAAGGTGCTAGGTCGGATTTAACTTCATCCCAAGTTGGGATGAAGTTGCAGGCACTTGATATCGTTGGGCAAGAAGCGGGAGATAGTCGCAATCAGGTGCATCGATTTATCCGCCTGACGAATCTCATTCCCGAATTGCTCGACCTTGTAGATGAAAAGAAAATCTCCTTCAATCCCGCTGTGGAACTGTCCTATCTGGACGAGGCTCAACAGCGGGATTTTTTGCAGGCCATGGACGAGACCCAAAACGCACCGTCCCTGTCGCAGGCGCAGCGAATGAAAAAGCTGGCGCAGGAAGGAAAGCTCACCTATGAAGCCGCCTTTGCCATTATGGGGGAAGTCAAAAAGGATGAACTGGATAAGGTGGTCATCAAAAACGATACTCTGAAAAAGTATTTTCCCCGCAGCTACACGCCCCGGCGATGGAAGATGGCATTAAAATGAGTGGGCACACTATATGCGTTTGTTAAACGCTGACAACATTCAATTTTTTGCGTGGAATCGTGAAAATGAGACCTGTGAAAAACGTAGAAAATTTGATATGGTTGCGCTGCAAACTAAGACATATTGATGTTTTTGAAACGGGAAGCCGCTGCTGCTCGATTGAGTTGCTGCAGGATCTTTCGTCCTGCCTGAATGTCAGAACGGACTAT
>ENA-UPTB01001220-UPTB01001220.1-human-gut-metagenome-genome-assembly--contig:-NODE-1220-length-23309-cov-13.168518_pt1 | contig 23309 bp, 18 predicted proteins | sample MGYA00250046_ERZ773369 | MGnify/ENA primary metagenome ERZ773369 (study PRJEB29103, sample SAMN06111938) | human gut metagenome | biome: human gut; feature: ankylosing spondylitis patient; material...
AATCTAGAATAATAGCCATACCAAACAGAAATGGAGAACTTACCATGAACAAAATCACGTTTCTTGGGGCGGGTAGTACCGTCTTTGCAAAAAATGTTTTGGGCGACTGCATGATGACTGAAAGCATCTGCGATTGGGAATATGCCCTCTTTGACATCGATCCGAAGCGCTTGGAGGAAAGCTATAAGATGCTTTCCAATATCAATAAGAATTCCAATGGCGGAAAAGCAAAAGTGGTGAAGTACACCGATCGCAAAGAAGCGCTGCGCGGCGCAAAGTATGTGTGCAACGCGATTCAGGTTGGCGGCTATGAGCCCTGCACCGTGACGGACTTTGAGATTCCCAAGAAGTACGGTCTGCGGCAGACCATTGGCGACACGAATGGTATTGGCGGCATTTTCCGTGCGCTGCGCACAATCCCGGTTATGCTGGATTTTGCCAAGGATATGGAAGAGGTTTGCCCGGACGCACTGTTTATCAACTACACGAACCCGATGTCTATGCTGACGCTGGCTATGGGCAAAGCAACCCCCATCAAGACGATTGGTCTGTGCCACTCTCATCAGGAATGCATTCCCGGTCTCTTCGGCAGACTGGGGCTGCCCCAAGATCACCTGAACTACAAAATCGCGGGTATCAATCACATGGCATGGCTGCTGGAAATCACCCGTAATGGCGAGGATCTGTACCCGCTGATTAAGCAAAAGGCAAAAGAAGGCCCTGTCTACGATACTTATGCCGAGTATCGCAAATTCTACCGTCAGATTCCGCAGGTCGAAGGCGAGTTCAGCGTTACCAACCACGATGATATGGTGCGTTTTGAGCTGATGCAGAAATTTGGGTACTATGTCACGGAATCCAGTGAACACAGTGCAGAGTATTATCCGTACTTCATCAAAAAGAATCATCCTGAACTGATCGAGCAGTTTAATATTCCTTTGGATGAGTATCCTCGCCGCTGCCGCATTCAGATTGAGGATTGGGAAGCACTGGCTGAACGCCTTGTGAACGATGAGAACCTCACCCATACCCATAGCCGCGAGTATGCTTCCGGCATCATCAATGCACTGGAAACCGGCACGCCGTATTCTTTCGGCGGCAACGTAATGAACACCGGTTTGATTGATAACCTCCCGGCAGATTGCTGCGTTGAGGTTACCTGCCTTGCCAACGAGGGTGGCATTCAGCCCTGCCACATCGGTGCTTTGCCGCATCAGCTTGCTGCGCTCAATCTGCGGCAGATCGGTGTCCATCAGCTTGCTGTGGATGCAGCCCTCACCGGTAAAAAAGATTATATTTATCAGGCAGCGCTGCTTGATCCGCATGCCAGCGCCGAGCTGACGATCGATGAAATCTGCGCAATGGTGGATGACTTGATTGAGGCACATGGGGATTGGCTTCCCAAGTATCACTAAAATTTTAAGTGCCGGAGGAAACAAATATGTCAACGGAAGAGAAAAATGTGGTTCAAAACGAAGAACCTAAAATGTGTACCAAGCGTGAGCAAGTCGGACATGCCCTCGGCGTTTTGGGCCATGATTCCGCTTATAACCTGTGGAGCAGCTGGATGATGCCGTTTATGACGGACATTCTGATGCTGTCACCGGCTTTCATTGGTATTCTTACTACTGCCTCGCGCATTTTTGATGCATTTTCGGATATTGCAATGGGCGTCATTGCCGACCGAACCCGCAGCAAATGGGGTCGATTCCGTCCGTGGATTCTCCGCGCTGGTCCTATCTTCTGCGTATTTATGGCCTTAAGTTTTGTTAAATGGCCGGTTGGTACAACTGCTCTTTGCGTCATCGCAGCGGTTATGTATCTGCTGACGGGAAGTATCTTCTTTACGGCCGTCGATATTCCGTTCTGGTCCCTTCCTGCAGCCATGACCAGCAATACCGAAGAACGCTCAAGCATCATCGGCACTACCACCACAGTGTCGAACGCTGTTGCAGGTGCTGTAGGCATCATCCTGCCACTTGCACTTACCGCATTAGGTGAGTTTAAGTGGACCTCGTATTTTACGATTGCGCTGGCAGTGTGCATCTTTGCTTCGATTATGTACATTATCTGCTTCCGCAGCGTGAAAGAACATGTCATCCCGGATGATAAGGAAGAATTCAGCCTGCGGCTGGCAATGCGGAATATTTTCCAGAATCAACCGCTGCTTTGTGTACAGCTTTCCAATGTTGCCTGCCTGCTCGCCATGACGCTGCGCGGCTATCTGAACTACTATTACTGCATGTATAACCTTGGCAATCTTACAATAGCGTCTCTTTTGAGCCTGATTACGCTTGTTGGCATGATTGTTGGCTCCATTCTCTTCATTGTTGGTTCTAAGATTGTTGGCAAGCGCAACTGCATGTTTGGTATTGCAATCATTTATACTGCTATCAATATTTTCCAGTATCTTTCTGGCTGGAGCAGTATCCCTGTTATCTTGGTCTGTGCCACGATTTCCAATATCTGCATGGGCGCCGCTATTGTATGCGTCAATGCAATGTTGGCCGACACGATTGAATACGGCGAGTGGAAAACCGGTCAGCGCAACGAGGCCATGATTACTTCTACACGCTGCTTCGTTACCAAGTGTGTTTCTGCTGTTTCCGGTCTTGTCATTGCGCTGGTGATTGCTGTTACCGGCATGGTACCTCAGGCCGCTGAGCAGGCTCCGGTGGTTTTGAACTCTTTCCACTTTATCTATACGCTCGGCTCTGCCGGTGTTATGATCCTTGCGGTTGTTCCTATGGCGTTCTACAAGCTGACCGAAAAGCGCCATGCGGAGATCATGGCTGAGCTGGCCGCGCGCAAACAGAAGGATTAACGACTCTCCCTATAATAAAATCACATGGACTTGAACGTGTGAAGGAATCACCCGGCCTTCGCCGGGTGATTTTTTTCGCAAAAATCCAGAAAATCATGTGGTAAAGCAAAAATCTTTTTTGAAAACAGGAGATTTTTTTACATTATGATTACAACTGTGACTTTAAACGCATCCATAGATAAGGCCTATGTAATGGATAAGCCTATACAAAATGGAACGGTTATGCGTGTAAGCAAATGTCACAACACGGCCGGTGGTAAAGGTTTAAATGTGGCGCGCGCAATAAAAACTTGCGGAGAAGATGTCCTGGCAACCGGTTTGGTAGGTGGCTACAATGGACGTTACCTTGAGCGTCTGCTTGAAGAAGATGGCGTTGCACATCAGTTCGGCAAGATTCAAGGTGAAACCAGAAGCTACATAAACATTTTGGATCCGGCGTTTGGCTCGACTGAATACCTCGAATCCGGGGCGGAAATCAGTGCAGATGAGGAAACTGTATTTGTTGAAAAGGTGTTTCCCCTGGCAATTGCAAACAGCGCTGTTGTTACAATTTCAGGAAGTGTACCCAAAGGTGCCAGCAGTACAGTTTATAAGCGCCTTATCGAAGGGGCTAAAGCAGACGGAAAAATCGTTCTGCTGGACACAAGCGGGGCGCAGCTTAAAGAAAGCCTTTCTGCGAAGCCATTTTTGGTAAAGCCGAATGTAGATGAGCTGGAAATGCTATTTGAAACAAAAATCAAAGGCACCAAGGAAATCGTAGAATATGCTCATAAAATTCGCAACTACGGCATTCCCAATGTAATGATTTCTATGGGAAGCAAGGGCGCTCTTTTGTCTTGTGATGAAGGCGACATTATTGCTTGTCCACCGGCAGTAGAGGTAGTAAATACCGTTGGCTGTGGAGATTCCATGCTGGGAGCATTTGCAGTAGCCGTAATACGCGCTATGTCAGCAGAAGAGTCCATTCGCTATGCTGTTGCAGTGGGAACCGCAAATGCACTTTCGCCATCCACAGGCTCTTTTGATATTAAGGAAATGCAAAAATTGCTTCCTCAAGTACAAATTACGCGGCTATAACTAGCCAACAAGAAACGAGGTATAAAAATGGCATTGGTTACTACGAAAGAACTTCTATTGGACGCACAAAAAAATGGTTATGCCGTTGGTGCTTTCAATGTGGAGAACATGGAAATGGTTCAGGCGGTTGTGTCTGCGGCAGAAAAAACGCACTCTCCCGTCATTCTACAGACTACGCCGTCTACTGTAAAATATGCAGATTGCAATTATTTTTACGCCAATGTTCGTACTGCGGCAGAACGCGCCCATGTGCCTGTCGTTATGCATTTGGATCACGGTAATAGTTTTGAACTCGCAATGCAGGCCATGCGCGCGGGATACACCTCTATTATGATTGATGGTTCTCACTATACATTTGATGAAAACGTAGAACTGACGAAGCGCGTTGTCAGCGCCTGCCATCCGAATCTCATTCCCGTCGAGGCGGAACTTGGAAAGGTCGGCGGCAAAGAGGATGATCTCGATGGCGGTGAAGGTGATCCGTATACCAATCCGCAGGAAGCAGCTCGTTTTGTTGAGCTAACTCAGGTGGATAGCCTTGCTGTTGCAATTGGCACAGCGCATGGCGTGTATAAGGGCATCCCCAAGCTCGATTTTGAGCGCCTGAGCGAAATCCGCAAGGTAGTTGAAATCCCGCTTGTGTTGCATGGGACTTCCGGGGTTCCTGATGATGCTGTTAAGGAGTGTATCCGGCGTGGTATGTGCAAAGTAAACTATGCCACCGATTTGCGAATTGCATTTACAAATGGCGTAAATCGCGTTTTGAACGCAGCGCCGGGAACCATCGATCCCAAGAAATACAATTCTGAAGGGCGCATTGAAGTTGAAAAGTATGTTCTGCAAAAGATGGAAATCCTCGGTTGCATCGGGAAAGGCTGATTTTGAAAGACGGTGTGAATCTTTATGAGAATAACAACTTTAACCGTAAACCCTTGTATCGACAGAACTATTGTGATTGGTCATCTGGAGCATGGAAAAAGTCATCGTATTGAAAAAACAATCCTCGATTTTTCCGGCAAGGGAATCAATGTTGCGTTGGCGTTGGCTGAATTAGGAGCTGACGTGACAGCTGTTTGTGCGGATCATGAAGATGGCGTAGAGCGAGACTTTTTTGAAAAATGCGAAGACATAAAACCAGTATTCGTTCCAGCAAAGGGGAAAGCACGTGTTAATATAAAGTTATTCGAAGAAAACAGCCGTCAAATGACGGAATTTAACGAAAAAGGAGCACCAGCAGATGCGCTACAAGTAGATGCATTCTGGCAGAAACTTTGTGATCTATCAAATAAAACGGATTTAATGGTGATGGCAGGAAGTGTTCCACCGGGGTTTCCAACTTCCTTTTATCAAGAAGTTGGGATGATGCTAACTCAGAAGAAAATTCCGTTTATTGTGGATGCAAGTAAAAGTGCTTTAATGTATGGAATCGAAGCTGGACCAATTTTGATTAAGCCCAATGCTCAAGAATATGAAGAATGTTTTAATACAAAACCACAAGCAACAGTAGAGTTTTGCCAATCCTGTCGGAAAATGCTTGATGAAAAGCATATAAAATATGCGGTCATTTCCTTTGGAATCGACGGTTCTCTGATTGTTGGCCCAAAGGGTGCGTGGAAAGCAGAACCCGTGAAAGTCGATGTCAAGGGACTTCAAGGCGCGGGAGATTCAATGGTTGCCGGCTTGGCATTTATGTTGGCTAAGCATATTCTTGACGAGCAGGAGCTGCTTCGTTTTGCTGTTGCGTGTGCATCAGCAACAATCGAAATGCCTGGCACGGAGATGTGCAAAAAAGAGGAAATCAACAAAATTATTCCGAGGGTATGCGTGACAAACCTGGTGCTGTGGTAGATGAACGCAGAGAAACAAAGGTGCTTTGGCTTCCATCTTAAGCAAATGCCAAAGATGGAACAGTACGAGGATTGCCACACCGTAAATCGTGATGCCTAAAGGAAAAATCTGCCCAGCAAGAAGGACAGGCAAAAAATCTATGAAAGGCTGTCGCAAATGCGGCAGCCTTTTCGCTTTTTGGGGGAAATAAAAAGCAAAATGGCGGTTTTGCAATAAATGCAAACCGCCATTTTTATAGAGGTTACTGTGATTTATCGTGATTTTTCATGAGCGTGATAAACTCGGCAATAAATTCACGCTGCTTAGTAGTACACGTCGCAGAGAGTCGAGAAATTTCTTGAAGCAAGGAATCATCCGTGATGTGTTCCGGATAAAACAGTCTATCGGCAGAAATCCCAAGGCATCGAACGATTTGGTAGCAGGTTTTTAAGCTGGGGGTTCGCTCACCACGTTCAATGGCTGCAACGTAGCGTTCACTTTTCTGGATGCGCTCTGCGAGATCCTCCCGCGTAAGACCCCTATCAATGCGCTCGTGCTCAATCGCCGCGCCCAAAATGTTTGCAGACAGCTCATCTTGCGTATTCACAAATAGTTCACCCCTCTCTGAGAACTATTGTAATGGGCGTGCTCTATTTCAGAAATGAGCTATTTGTGTACATTATTCTACACAAAATCGAAATTAAATCACAGACCAGAAAGGAGCGTATGAGGTTGTAATATGAGATAGCTTAAAACATTGTGGATGATAGAAAGAGAATATATTCAACCTTAATACAAAAAAATATAAGCTGCCAGTAGTTTCTTGTTTGAAAATTGAGAGAAAAGAGTTGCGTAATGCATACTCCTTCTTCCCGATAAAGGAACAACTGGTAGCTTTTTTCATACACATATTTTATCGAGCGCGTGGCCCACCAACCTCCATCAGTTTGAAAAATCAATCTGATGGAGGTACAACATGGCTTACAACAAGGCCAGAGCCGAAAAGGAATGGCTCGAATGGAAAAACGACGAAGAAACGAAGCTGCGAAAACTAGGTGTTGATGAGGACACCATTCAGCGGCTTCACGCATACGACTGGGAGGCATTTAAAGCCGACCGAAGGTATCGAGAACGGAATGATGAATCCGAGCAGCCTATTGATGCCCCTGCCGAAGAACCGGTGAGAGCCGTGCAAAGCGTAAGCGAATTGATGGAAAGCATCGAAAATGAACGGTTATATGCGGTTTTAGAAAAAGCGGATAAGGAGACATTACAGATTCTGATTTACAAGATGAATGGTTACACCACAGCGGAAATCATTCAAAAAACAGGTATCGCAGAAGATGCTCTTTATAAGCGTATTTCACGATTAAGAAAAAAAATAAAAAATATTTTTTAAGGGTGTCAGAAAACACCCTTTCCCGGCGGCTATATAGTGAAGGGGTAAATTAGCCTCCTCAAAATTGCACCTTGACAACCGAATACCCAGCATAACAGGTACGTTACTTTCCCGGCAAGCCCGGCGGGCGGTCCGGCAAACCAGAATTGCGGCGGGAAAGACCATAATGATACGCCAGCGACCTCCAGCGTCAGAGGGGGTGACCGCGCTGCGGTTGGAATCAGTAAGATCGTGGCAGAGTCAGTGAACGGGTGTGCCAACGCCCTGCCTGTTATGTTCCCGGTGTCAGGGGTGCGGGCGGCAAATATGACACAGCAAACCTAAAATCAATAAGTTTGCCGTTTACGGCAAATCGTGCGCAGCAGCCCACCGTTGCTGCGCATTATTTTGCCTTAAACGGGATGAAAAACAGATGTGTAAAACCTATGCAAACCTATCCGACAGGCTATGCGGAATCCCACCGCATAGCCGAACAGATTTTCCGGGAGATTCTGCCCCGGCACGGTATGGCGGTGCGCGAGGAGCAAATCGCGCTCTGCCATGAAGTTTTGGATATCTTATATAATAAAGAGATTTCCCTGTGCGAAGCAGGCGTAGGCATCGGCAAGACGCTGGCCTATCTTGTTGCCTGTATCCTTTGGCAGATGCACCGCCCCAACCAACTGAAAATGCCGGTGGTGATTTCAACCTCAAGCGTTGCGTTGCAGGATGCCATCCTCAACGAGTATCTGCCCGACCTGTCCGCTGTTTTGCTGTCCGAGGGCATCATCACGGCACCGATTACCGCCGTTATCCGCAAGGGTAAGGAACGCTTTGTCTGCGATGCCCGCCTTGCAGAGCGTCAAGCAAAAGCCATTTCCAAAGGTTCGCGGCAGAAAGGCAGCCTGCGCATGGCCGAAAATGTTCTCGACTTAGACCACATTCCCGGCCTATCACGATATGACCGCTGCCGGATCTGTGTGCCGCAGTCCTGCCCGCGCGATTGTTTCTTGCGTTTGGACTGCCGCTATCAGCAGTACCTGCGGGATTCCATGAAGCCGGACATTCAAATCTGCAACCATAATTATCTGCTGGCCAACGCATCCCATCGGCTGGAAGAACGCCCGCTGCTGCTTCGGCAATACCAAGCATTGGTGGTGGACGAGGTACACAAGCTCCCAGATGCCGCGCGGCAGATGTACACGGAAACTTTGTCTGCGCAGGATATGGATGATCTGTGCAGTCTGTTGCAGCAGGCACATTTCAAAGGCTTGTCCAAGCGACTGCGGACGGTATTTCTCACGCTCTCTATTTCCTGCGCACCGAGCTTTGCCATGCCGAAAAGAAAAATTAGCATACCGTTCAGCCTTACGCCATTCCGCCAAGCGGCGATAGCCGACAGCATCAACCTTTTGCAGTATATCGGCAGTCAGCCGGATATGCCGCACTACCTGCAATATCGGCTGGCAGAAACAGAAAGTCTGCTGCGCCTTTTTCTCTTAAAGGTGCCAACGCGTATCCTATACCTTGAGTTTTCCACAGACGGCCAGCCCACATTCTGCGCAGCCAGCAACCGAGTACCGCAGTTACTCCGCAGCGCCCTGTGGAATACCCGCGAACCGACTATTTTGACTTCCGGCACACTGACAGCAGCCGGAGATTTCGACCACACGGAACAGCTTTTGGGGCTGGCAGCATACGCTCCGCTGCGCCATTTCCGCGCAGAATCTCCGTTCAATTATAGGAAAAAATGTCTGCTGTATATCCCTGCACGGCGGGCAGCGGCTGTTCCCGAAAACCAGTACCTCGCAGACCAAATTGTGCGGCTCACTGCAGCTTGCCACGGTCGCGCATTGGTGTTGTTCACATCCTACCGCCAGATGCGCAATGTTTACGACGCGTTGGGTGGGCGGCTGACGTTCCCTGTGTTCCAAGCCGGGCGCGGGCAGAATCGCAGTATCCAACAATTCAGGCAATCCGGCAACGGTGTGCTGTTTGCGGCAGGCTCCTGCTGGGAGGGCATTGACTTTCCCGGCGATATGGTATCTTTGCTGGTTATCGCAAAACTGCCGTTCCCAATTCCGGACCCGGTCAGCGACTACAAACGCCGGCAGTACCCGAATCTGTGCGACTACATAAACGCCGAAATCATCCCCGAAATGCAGAAGAAGCTGCGGCAAGGCTTTGGTCGTGCCATACGAACGGAGCAAGATTCCTGCGTGGTGGCGATTCTGGACGAACGCGCGGGCATCGGCGGCAAGTACCATGATGCCGCGCTGGCAGCCTTGCCGACTTGCCCAACCACCGAGAGAATCGAAGATGTGCAGCAATTCATCCGGGAGCAGAAGCGCCCGGATTACTTTTTGTGAAAAGAGGAACCTGAGATGTACCTTATGCGAAACCACGATGTCTGGATTTATGTGCGCTGCGCCAACAGCGATCCGCGCATTGCCTTTGACCGGCTGTATGACCTTATCGACGAAGCAGCAGGGCATGGATTCCTTGTACGCGGCACATCTTTTGACCATTGCAGCGGCAACACCTTGAAAGACCGCATTGGTCTGCGTTCTATGTTGGACGCAGTAGAGAACGGTCGGATTGAAGCCGTGATGGTGCGCGATTTGGAGCAAATCAGCCGCAACAGCTACATACTGGTAGGAGTTATTGAAGCTCTGCGTCAGAATGATGTCTACCTTATTACCACTGAATGTGATCTGAACGCCGAGCTCATCAACAGCGGGCTGGAACGCTTTGTCGGCGACCGTTTCACGCGGGCTTCGTTCGGTAAGCCACGCTTTGATGTTCGACTCCCGCTTATGGATCAATTCTGAGGTGTGCCCATGAAAGAATACAAAGTTTGGGCGTTCGCCCGCAGCGCTGCACCGAACCTGCCCGCATTGGAGGATCAGCTGGCGGATGTCATGCGCGAAGCCGACAGGCGCGGCTATATCATCGTAAACTCCTGCATGGAGCAGAAATACGGCACCGAATTTTGGAGGCCTGCCCTGTTCGCCATGCTTACCGCTGTGCAGCAGGGTCGCGTCAATGCCGTCATGGTGCAGAGCCTTGACCGACTGAGCCATGACCTCACGACGCTGTACCGCATCCTGCGCTTTTTGCAGAATCATGGTGCGGTGCTTATCACCACCAAAACAAACCTGCAATATGAACTCTATTTGACCGGGCTGGAAAGCCGACTGCTCAAAAAATCTTTGCACATAGACGGTCATGTACCGTGATTCATCGCCTACGAAACGACCACGATACCAGACAAAAGCTGATAGACAAACGGTTGAATTTGAGCCGTTATTTGCGGCTTTCTTTGTTGGGTATCGTGATAGCTATTTGCGTGCTTTACTGGTATGCTTGTGCTACCAAAGCAAACGAAGATATAAAAAAATACAGGAGTGACAAAAATGAGAGCAACAACACAATTTCCCGAAGCAACGAAACGCGAACGCATCGCTGTCAACACCAAGGAACTGCAAGCTATGCTGGGCTGCGGGCGTAAAACTGCCGTGGATATCGGAGAACAGGCTGGTGCCAAAATTCAAATCGGACGGCGTGTGCTTTGGAATCCCATCGTAGTCAAGGAATACATTGCCCAAATCTCATTGTAAAGGCAGGAACAAAATCATGGCAGCGCAAAAGAGAGTTGACAACAAACGCCGAATTTTAAAAGAAGGCGAATCTCAACTACCGGATGGACGGTATCGCTACCGATACTTCGATATGGATGGATGTCGACAGGTCGTTTACAGTTGGAAACTGGTCGAGCGTGACCGCATGCCGCCGGGCAAGAAGGATGACCTAAGTCTCCGTGAAAAAGAACGCCAAATCGAGCGCGACATGGAGGATAGCATCAAGACAGGGCGTGATGCCAAAATCACACTAAACCAGATGTTTGAAACCTACATGACCGGAAAAATCTCACTCAAGCAATCGACCCGAACTAACTACATTTATATGTACACGCATTATGTGCAGGATGGGTTCGGAAAGAAAATGCTGAAGGACATCCGCTACTCCGACGTAAAAGCATTTTACAACTCGCTAATCGTTGAGAAAGGCTTTAAGGCCAACAGCATGGAAATCATCAATACCCTAATTCACCCGGCACTTACCCTTGCAGTACGAGATGGGTATATCCGCTTTAACCCATCGGATGGAGTTATGATGGAAATTAAAAAGAGCCATCAATGGGAAAAGACTCATCGCCACGCTCTTACGATTGAGGAACAAAGCGCATTTTTGAACTACATTGCATCCAATGAGCAGTACAAACACTGGCTGCCGATGTTCACCTTATTTTTAGGTACAGGCTGCCGTGTGGGTGAAATCGTCGGTCTGCGCTGGGAAGATTGTGATTTTAAGCAGCGCATCATCAACATCAATCACACACTGATTTACCGTCTGCAAGACGATGGCCGGGTAGAGTACCACATAACCACCCCCAAAACCGAAGCGAGCATCCGAGAAATTCCCATGATGGATGAGGTCTACGATGCGCTGGTTCAACTTAAAAACTGGCAGGTGCTTGTCGGGGATGCCCACGATGAAATCGATGGTTACTCCGGGTTCATCCTAACAAACCGCTTTGGGAACGTATGCAACCCACATACCATCAACCGCGTCATCGAGCGGATGTACAAAGGCTACAACAAACAGGAAACAGAGCAGGCCCGCGCAGAAGGGCGACAGCCGATGCTGATCCGCCACTTTTCCGTACACAATTTACGCCATACATTCTGTACCCGATTCTGCGAGAATGAAACGAACCTAAAAGTCATTCAGGACATCATGGGTCACGCAGACATCACCACCACAATGAACATTTACGCCGAAGCCACCAAGGAAAAGAAGCAGGAGGCAATGGCAAATTTGAACGGGAAAATCAAGATTATGTAAATAATGTATATGCCGGAGCGGTATTCGCAGGATTACCGCTCCGGCACTTTCTGTTCCTATTCCTAAGCATAGTTTAACACGCCTATTTTATCGTGAAAGAAGTTGCTGATATAGTTAGGACTATGGGAAAATCTGTCAACGTGCTTTTGCATGAGATTTGATTTGTCAAAGTTCATCAGTCGACAGCCCACCCTTTGTGCTACATCATCATTGCACTCAACTAGTTAACAACTCTTTTCGATAGATATTTATCCTGATTAGATGCGATGTCTATCCCGGTTTATCACGTGGTTCATGTACCAAGCCGTGTACCAAATGCCGAAAGCGTGACAGAATAATACATAATATGATAAAACTGAAATTTGCGGTGTATCGCAGTAATGTCACAATGATGAACCGAGATATAACCATAAAATAAGCGAATTGTGCAAGTCCCCACGATGAAGCCTATTGACCAGTAATTTATCGAAAATATTTCGTTAATACGTCAAACGCAAAATGCGAAATATGTAAGAATAGCTGTGTCACCCTCGATTTGACATCAATTTGACAGCATATCCATGGAGAATCACGGTTCGTTATGAAGCGTGATGAATGTCAGCAGAAATACGAACTGGGGTTTGCATAAAACCTTAGAGCACTTCTTAGAGAAATCTGAGAGGTGCTCTTTTTTTATCCCTGCATTCGACTTCTGTCATCAAATAGGAGGATGCTTTTATGAAAAACGATTACAAACCCATCAAGCCGATGAAAGAAGTACCAGATCAGCTTCGTAAACTGCGCCGCCAATTTCTGCGGTATCAACAGGCAGAAATCGTGTACAGCTTGTCACACAAGAAACTGTTTGAACTTGCCAGCGATGCCGGTGCTATCTACCGCTTTGACAGTATCCTAAACCGTCTGGTCCACGGCTTGGCATCCAGCTTCAACCGCCAGACGAACGTGAACCTAGACAACAGTTATCCGAGTGCTGTGTCATCCTCACGAAAGCCAACTTCTGTGAACTGTACAAAGGCTGGATCGACGAGCATATCCGTGATCCCCACGCCTGTCCGCTGAATGATCTATATGTCAGCTGGGATGTTCCAGACCCCTGCGCGGCGAGGATTTTTCTGAATCGGTAAATAGGCACTAAATAACAACAATTCCCAAGGTAACTTCATGCTGCCTTGGGGATTTGTTTGTATCGCACTCGATATATGACACTAATTCCGTTCTGTCTTTTGTTCTTGTTGTTACATTTCCCTTGTGTTCAAGAACTCTTGTCTGATTTGCTTTACAGTCTCCAAATGTCTGTTTGCATAGAACTTTTTTACGGCATCGGACGTGTGCTCAGCCTCTGAATGCAGAGCGTTTTCCAACTTCTCAAAGTTTTCCCTTGTGGTTTCTGTATCCGCCTCGTCACGCTTTATTGCACCACCCCTAAAAGATATTTCTTTTAATGTGGCTAGCATTTCCTGCTGTTCCGATATATTTGCTTCTTTGTACGCAGAGAGAAATGCAGTAAGTAGTTCGTCATCAAAGCATACAAGTATTATAGATTTTGCTACAAGACCTCTTTCATATGTTGGGTTCTTTAAGTAATCCATAAAGAAAATTTCGTTCATTAAGTATGGCCACTGATCTTGCAACTTCTCTATTTCCTCATTGAGCGATTGTTCTTGTGGCGTCAATTTAGTTTCGCCCTCATCTCTCATAAGTCTTCGGTGTCCACGTTCTTCACAAATATCTCCCTTTATAATTTTAGCTTTTCTATTATGGAATCCCTGAATCAATCTTGCATCATCAACATCACACTGTATAGAAACACCTATTTTCCGGAAATCATCGAGCCTTCCTAAAAGAGCTACATAATCATCCATTGTTAACTTTCCATCATATGCCTGCTGTAATACATGTGGCAGCCCCCGGTCGATGATTTCTTGGCTCAACTCCCAGAAAGCCTTATCGAGAACTTCCCGCTCCGGTTCGGTTTCTTTTACTGAAAAGCGTTGATTCAAAGCGGCTTTTATGCGCTGTTCATCCCACTCGCCCTCAATCATCCAACGAATAAGCGGTTGAATTCGATATTGTGCGTTATATCTTTTATACTTACTATTATCATCATCTTGTATTGTCTGCCATGGTGGGGATTTCCGTTTTTTATCCTCTGATTTTCTTTCCAAAAAGTCAAAATTGTATTCATTGTATTCATTGTATTCATTCGTTTTTTTGTAGTTTCCGCCTTTCACTTCGAAAAGGTACACGGCAAACACATATAGTGCCTCTCCCATACCATCAGTAGGAAGTTTTAGGCTGTGCCATAACCCATACACACGTTCAAAATCTATCAAACATGATTTGAATGTTCTGAGATTACGGGTCTCACTTTCTTCGAATACTTGGAATAGCTTTGGGCTTTCCGTTTTCAAAAATTCCGTGTATTCATTTGTTTTCGCCTTGTAGTCTCCAATCATTTCCTGTTGGATTCTTCGATACTCCACATCAAACTTGACTGTTCGTTCTACAACTTTTTCCTTAAAGGTTTTGTAATTTTCCTCATCTTCTATATTATCTTCTGATGCAATTATTACCGTCTTAATTCCTTTGCCTTCTACATAGGTGTTTATAATTCCCAATAAATCAATTACACCGATTTTGCATCGTTCAAAATCGTCAAATACTAAAACTAATTTCTTTTTTACAGGTTGCTCTTCCCCTGCAACTATACAATAGACTTCTTTTTCAATTGGTAAAAAATCATAGACATTAATGGACAGCAACATATTCGCACTTTTTGCTATTTTTTTGATTTTCCCAAAGTCGAACAATTCGCCAAAAGCCGCTGCCTTTTCTGAAAGCTGTTTCGCGACATTCACACCTTTTGCAATATGTCCTTTCCCCGATTTTTCTGCCTTATTGAATGTCTGGGCATATACCACAGTTTCCTTTACCTTTTTGGTTAATGTATTTGTGTCCTCAATTCCGAATAGCGACACAACCGCCATCAAATATTGGGGGCCTTGATTCAACTCCCTTTCTATTTGGCGCATTAGATATGTCTTCCCGCTACCCCATTTTCCAGTAACGAGCAGTGCACCATTCTGTCCCTGCTCTTCTATATAATTTTTAATTTCTTCTATTGTTTTCACAGGAATCGTTCCTCCCATATCATTTCAGAAACCACAAGTGTTTTTGGTCTAGACTTCTCACACCGTTTCCTCCGTTGTCCGCTCTTTCCTATACTGCGCCGGTGACTTCCCTATCTCTTTCTTAAACACCCTGCTGAAATACAGCGGGTTTTCATACCCTACGATTTCGGAAATTTCCTTGATGTTGTAGGTCGTCCGCTCCAACAGGCTTTGGGCGTTGACCATGCGCAAGGAGAGGATGTACTGGGCCGGGGACATACCTGCGTACTGTTTGAAATTGTGTATAAACCAGTTGGTGCTGATGTGCAGGGATTCCGCATAATCGTCTATGCTGATCTTTGTGTTATAGTTCTCGTTGAAGTAAGCCGCCGCGCGTTCAATTTGCTCTTGGACGTTGCCGGTGGTTTTTTTCTGTTCATGCTGTTGGCGGTCCACCAACAGCAGAATATCGTTGAACAGCGATGCAATATAGTCCTCATACCCATAGCGGCACAGCTGCAACTCCTGAATGATTTTGCGGAACAACGCCTTGTAATCCGGCAGCACACCGCAGTAGAACACATGCTCATCGAGCGAGATGCCGTGATACGCCAGTATGTTCTTTACATCGCTGCCTGTGAAGTGAATCCAGAAAACTTCTGGGTTATCTTCCAGATAATATACATATTTTTGGATTTCTTCCGGCTTGTAAAGCACCATATGGCCCGCGCTGACGATTTCTTCCCTGCCGTCAAACCAGAAATGCGTCTTGCCGTTTGCCACATATAAAATCTGGTAATCCCTGCGCCCTTTCTGCCAGTAAGTCGGTAGTTTGGGGCGCGTTTTCAGCCGGTAGGTGCCACAGCTGCCCACCACCAACGGCGTGGAGTTGTCTTTGAAATCTGTACGGGAATTGTTCAGATAGCCAGAGTTAATGTACACAAAAATCTCCTCCCGTTTTTGTGAATATTGCTAGGTGCTTCGTCCATTTTACCTTCACTTTACAAAAAGCCATTGATTTTGTGCATATTTAGTGCAATACCGTTTATGTTTTATTGTATATAGAAATTGTATAATAATTTCAGACGAAACGCAAGCAGAACTGTATAAATCACAGGAGGAGAATGGATGATTATTCCGCACTATTACGAGGACCCGCACTCACTGCATGTGGGTACCATGCCGAATCGTGCCTATTACATTCCGGCATCTCAGCGCAGCGATGCCTTAGTTGAGCACCGCGAGACTTCGGATCGCTTCCAGCTTTTGAACGGCAGCTGGAAATTTCGGTACTACGCCAGTATTTATGACTTGCAGGATGCTTTCTATGAGGTCGGCTATGATGCCTCCGCTTTTGACAGCATCCCGGTTCCCAGCGTGTGGCAGAACCACGGCTACGACCACCACCAGTACACCAACATCCGCTATCCGTTCCCCGCTGATCCGCCGTATGTTCCCAAAGAGAATCCCTGCGGCGCTTACCTCTACGACTTCACCTACCAAAAGGATGCCGCTGCCCCGCGCGCATTTCTGAATTTTGAGGGCGTTGCCTCCTGCTTCTACGTCTGGCTCAACGGTCAGTTTGTCGGGTACAGTCAGGTCGCCCATTCCACAAGTGAGTTCGATGTAACGAAGTTTTTGCAGAACGGCACCAACCATCTGGCGGTCCTCGTGCTGAAATGGTGCGATGGCAGTTACATGGAAGATCAGGATATGTTCCGCATGAACGGCATTTTCCGTGATGTCTACCTGCTGCACCGCCCGGAACAGTGCATCGAGGACTATTTCATCACCACCGACATCCACGGCAGCACCGCAGAGGTTGCTGTCCGCCTGCGTTACTACGATTCCGCCGTTGCCACCCGCATCACCCTCTACGATGCAGCCGGCACGATGGTCGGCAGCGTAACGCCCGTGGAAGCACCGGATGATGCGGCATTCCCCTATCATGCAGAAATCACCATTGTTGACCCGACACTCTGGAACGCAGAGCAGCCCTACTTATATACCCTTGTGTTGGACACGCCCAACGAGACTATTACGGACCGTGTGGGCATCCGTGAGGTTCATGTTGCCAACAACCAGATTTATGTCAACGGCCAGTCCATCAAGTTCCACGGTGTAAACCGCCACGAATCCGACCCGGTCACGGGATATGCTGTTGGCTTTGAGCAGACGAAAAAAGACCTGCTCATGATTAAAAAGCACAACTTCAATGCCATCCGCACCAGCCATTACCCGGATGTGCCTTACTTCTATCAGCTCTGCGACCAGTACGGCTTCTTTGTCATTGATGAAGCCGACAACGAGAGCCACGGTGCGTCCGAATACTATTGCGAGGGCAACGAAAGCTGGCCCAACCACGTTGAAAACTGGAACAAGCCCATCGCAGACAACCCGGAGTTCACCGAGGCCACCGTAGACCGCACCCGCCTCTGCGTGGAGCGTGACAAGAACCGTCCCTGCGTCATCATCTGGTCGATGGGCAACGAGAGCGCCTACGGCTGCACATTCGAAGAAGCGCTGGCATGGACAAAGAGTTTTGACCCCCGCCGCCTGACCCACTACGAGAGCGCCCAGTACCGCAGCAAGAACCGTAAATACGATTTCTCGAACATTGATATGTTCAGCAATATGTACCCTTCTCTCGAAAGCATTCAGGAATATCTGGACAACGAGCCGGACAAACCCTATATCATGTGCGAGTACAGCCATTGCATGGGCAACGGCCCCGGCGATTTGGAGGATTACTTCCAGTTCATTCAGAGCCATGACGGCTTGGTCGGCGGTTTCCTGTGGGAATGGTGCGACCACGGTATTTATAAAGGGAAGATGCCCGACGGCCGCGACATCTATTATTACGGCGGCGACCACAATGAGTGGCCGCATGACGGCAACTTCTGCATGGACGGTCTGGTCTACCCTGACCGCCGCCCGCACACCGGGCTGTTGGAGTTCAAGAACGTCTATCGCCCGGCGCGTGTTGTGAAGTACGACCGGGAATCCGGCATGCTCATGCTGCACAACTACATGGACTTTGTTGATTTGACCGAGTATGCCGCACTAACCTATCAGGTAAGCTGCGACGGCGAGGTCATCGACAACGGCTTCATCCCCTACCCTGACGGTTTCATCCTGCCGCCGCACAGCGAAAACGCCTTGCCGTTGGCCGTCCATATTCCCGATAAAGGCAAGTGTTTCCTGAAAATCTTCTACCATTGCGATAAAGACCTGCCCTTGCGTTCGGAAGATCATCTTCTGGGTTTTGATGAAATCCTGCTGGAAAACGAAGACAGCCGCAACCAGAAAACTTTGGCTATGTGGAGTGATGCCCCTTCCAACAGCACAATCACGGTTCAGGAGACGGACCGCCATTTGATGCTGCGCGGCAAGAACTTCACCTACAACTTTAATAAGCTGACGGGTCTGTTCGCCGCGATGCAGTACGAGGATGCAGTCCTGTTGGACAAGGAAATGGAGTTCAACATCTGGCGTGCTCCTACGGACAATGACCGCAAGCTGAAGCTGGATTGGCTGGCTGCCCGCTATGACCACTGTATGACCAACGCCTACCGCACCGAATATCAGGTGACGGACAGCGGTGTGACTCTGTGCGCCAAAGTCGGCATTGCACCGATCAGCTTGCAGAAATTCCTTGATTTGGATGTCTGCTGGACGATTTCCAACAGCGGTGCAGTAACGCTGGCACTGCACGCTGAGCGCAACACGGTATTCCCCGAACTGCCGCGCTTTGGCCTGCGCCTGTTCCTGCCAAAAGAAATGGCCCGCGTCAGTTACTTCGGCATGGGTCCGATGGAAAGCTACTGCGACAAGCACCATGCTGCCAGCCACGACTACTTCAGTTCCACCATCTGGCAGCAGCACGAGGACTACATTCGCCCGCAGGAGAACGGCAGTCACTATGATTGCGATTATGTCCAGCTGGATGGCGCTGGCATCAAGCTTACCGCTGTCGGTGCAAAGCCGTTCTGCTTCAACGCCTCGCACTACACGCAGGAAGAGTTGACCGAAAAGGCGCACAACTATGAGCTGCATCCCTGTGACAGCACCGTTCTCTGCCTTGACTATGCACAGAACGGCATCGGCTCTGCCAGCTGCGGGCCGCGTCTGGCGGAGCAGTACCGCCTTAACAACGCTTCCTTCGATTTCAGCATCCGTCTGATTCCTGAAAAAGCATAACCCCTACACAAAAGAATGGAGAAAATCTCATGTCTGAAAACACGGAAAGACGCTATTTAAAATGGTATAACAAGGTCGGTTACGGCTCCGGCGATGTTGCGGGCAACGTGGTCTATGCGTTCCTCTCCTCGTTCGTTATGATTTACCTGACCGACACCGTCGGCCTGAATCCCGGCATCGTCGGCACGCTGATCGCTGTGTCCAAGCTGTTTGACGGCATTACCGACATCTTCTTTGGCTCGATGATCGACAAGACGCACTCCAAGCTGGGCAAGGCCCGTCCGTGGATGCTCTACGGCTACATCGGCTGCGCCATCACACTGGTCGGCATCTTCGCCATCCCCATGGGCATGAGCGAGTTTGCCAAGTACGCATGGTTCTTAATCTGCTACACTCTGCTGAATGCCGTGTTCTACACCGCCAACAACATCGCCTACTCTGCCCTGACCGCCCTTGTCACCAAGAACAGCGCCGAGCGCGTTGAGATGGGTTCCTACCGCTTCATGTTCGCATTCGCCACCAGCCTTGCCATCCAGTCCGTCACGCTGCTGGCTGTCTCCGCACTGGGCGACACCGCCGAAGCATGGCGCACCGTGGCTATCGTCTATGCCATTATCGGTCTGATTGTCAACACGCTCTCTGTTTTTTCCGTCAAGGAATTGCCGAAGGAAGAGTTGGTCGATACCTCGGTTAAAGCAGAAATCGAGAAAGACGAGAAGTACAGTCTTGTCGAAGCTGCCAAGCTGCTGGGTTCCAACAAATACTACCTGATGATCTGCGTCACTTACATTTTGCAGCAGATTTACGGTGCCATGATCAGCATGGGTACCTACTACACCGCCCATATCCTTGGCGACAAGAACCTGTTCGGCGTGTTCTCTTGGGCCATCAACATTCCTTTGATCATCGCACTGGTCTTTACCCCGACCCTCGTTGCCAAGATGCACGGTATGTACAAACTGAACGTCGGCAGCTATGCCCTTGCTACCGTGGCCCGCGCGCTCGTTGCCGTGGCCGGCTATACTGGCACCGGCGATGTCAAGATGATGCTGCTCTTCACGGCCATTGCTGCACTGGGTCAAGGCCCGTGGCAGGGCGACATGAATGCCGTTATCGCCTCTTGCTCCGAGTACACTTGGCTGACGAAGCACAAGCGCGTGGACGGCACGATGTACTCCTGCACCTCGCTCGGTGTCAAGCTGGGCGGCGGTCTCGGCACCGCCATCACCGGCTGGCTGCTGGCGTTCAGCAACTACGATAAGGCGCTGGCCGTACAGCCGGATTCCTGCATCAATATGCTGAAACTCATGTACCTCGTGATTCCCTTTGTGCTGGACGCCATCATTACCTTTATCCTCTCCCGCATGAAGGTCGAGGAGGCCAACGATAAGATTCGCGCCGAAATGAAAAACTGATATTCACTATTCTCCTTCTCAAAATACCTCACGCATGCGATTTGCGCGCGAGGCATTTTTCGTTATATCAAACTTTTTAACTGAAATTATTATATACCTATTGAAATTTGCTATACAAACCAAAATTGCATCAATAATGGGGAGGCTGTTCCCATTATTGATGCAATTTTGGTTTACATGCTCTTATTTTGATTTTGCATTGATCAGGCTTTCTTCGTCACATACCCCTTGCGCATGACGGAGGTGATCTCGATCTGCGCGCCGAGCTTGTGGCGCAGCTTGGCGATGTGCATATCAACCGTTCGGGTGTGGATGGGCGCGGTGATACCCCAAACCTGCGCCAACAGCTCGGAGCGGGTGGTAATGCGGCCGGCGTTGTCGAGCAGATACAGCAACAGGTCGAACTCAGTCTGCGTCAAGTACACAGCCTTGCCATTTTGCGATACCTGCCGTGCGGCGGCGTCAATTTGTAAATTGATGTTGTTCATCATGTGTAATACCTGATTATTCGTAAAATCCGGCGTGACCGTTGTCTAGCAGCCATGCGTGTATAGTACTGATTTACAAACCTCTGCAAAGGCTCACAACGCGTCCAAATCCACGCCCGCCCACTCGTAGGCTTCCGTCAAATCGTTGCCGATGGCCCATGCAAGCGCCGCGGCTACAACGACCAAAAATATCGGCACCCACAGCAAATTGTACGGCGCGCCCGCGGCGTTCGTGCCCTGCGTTTGGCACAGTGCGGCGGCGTGGAACAGCGGGTAAAAGCCCAGCCATTCGATGCCGTTGCTCATGCCCGAAAGCGCCAGCAGCGCGGGCAGGCAGTAGCCGACCGCCGAAACGAACAGCGCCGCCAACAGGCTACCCAATTTTTGCCCCAACCACAGCGTCAGCCGCGCCATGCACAGGCAGGCTGCTGCGCGGCAGAGCAGCCAGAACAGCAGCAAATCAGAAAGCGTGATACATTTCGGCACAGCCTCCAGCTCCGAAATACTCATCGCCGGAGCCAGCAGCGCGGGCAAGCCGTAATCGCGCAGCACCTGCCACAGATGCGGCAGCACCGTGCCCGCGGCGATCCCCAGCGCCGCCAAATCGCTCTGGCGCAGCTTTGCGCGCACGGTCGCACGGCGGCCCAACGGTGTGGCGCGCAGCACGGTCTCCATGCCGCCCTTGCGCTCCATCGCAAACAGGCCGCTGAAGCACAGTGCGCACAGTAGCCCGGCCCACAGCGTGTCCTGCACGTCAGCGGTACCGCTGAAGCCGAACAGCTTTTTGTAGCCGCTCTCGTACACCAGCCACGCGCCGGGGTGCTCTTTCAGATAGTAGTTGATGTTGTTCTGCACGACCTGTTGGTAAATGTTGTATTTTTGCTGTAATGCGCCGTAGGCCAGCATCGCCTCGCTGCTCAGCTCGCTGCGCGCCACGCGCCGCTGTACGGCCAGCATCGGGGCAAACTCCTCGCCCTGTGCGGTCAGCCAGTCGCGGCTCTCCGCCGTCCACGGGCCGGAGATATGCTTCATGTAGTAGGCGTAATAAATTTCGTCGGCATCAATATAGCTTTCGCTTGTCACGCCCTGATACACGCCGAACGCCAAGAACGCTGCCAGGAACACTGCCGCGCCGTTCAGCACAAACAGCTTGCGACCCTCTTCCTTTATAATAGAGGTCGCTTTCGTCCTGCGCGTCAGCCCCAACACAAGGCCGCGCTTGGCGGCGGGCAGCAGCTGTGCGCGGGCGAATACCATGCAGAACGCCGCAGCGAACAGCGCTCCGTAGAACACCGCCGCCGTCCACTCGACCAGCGGCAGCCCGATCGGTGTGCCAAACCAGAACAGGTTGCGATAGTTGCCGAGCAGCTCGTTGGTTTGCAGAAGGCTGACGAGGTTTGCGTATTTGATTACGTTCAAATGGCTCGTGGCCGGAATAGCCGCGCGCACGCCGTACATCGCCAACGGCAGCGCCAACGCGCCGATCCAGCCCGCGGCGGCGCGGCGCGCCGTCAGCGCCGCCAACATGACCCAAAGGCCCATCACGAACGCCCCGGCCCACTTGGCCAGCAAAAACCGCAGCAGATACCGCCCGACCGTGATCTGCATCGTGCAGCGCATCAGGGCCGGCACGCTCTGAATCGTGCGCGTCAGCGGGCCCAAACCGAAGCTCGCACCGCAGTAGGCGAGATTCACGCCGTACAAAAGCGCCAACACAGCCAACAGGCTGACGCCGAACGCCGCTAATTTGGCCAACGCCGTTTGCAGACGCCCGCCCGGCAGGCTGCGCACAAGGCCCAACAAACCGCTGTCGCGCTCCTGCCGAACCAGCAGCAGCGCCAACAGCAGCATGGCGGCCAGTAAAATCAGGTCAGTAAAGGCGTAGGAGATCGCCGTGTACAATCCCTTTTGAGGGTAGTAGTCGATCTCGGTCGCGCCCAGTCCGGCGTAGACCTCGGCGGTTTGCTCGATGTTTTTCAGGTCGTAGCCGGTTTTGTCGTTCTGAAAGATCGAGATGCCCGCCAGCTGCGTCGCCTTGGTCTGCACGCCGTCCAGAAAATCGGTGTAGGCGGCCACGGTGTC
>ENA-UPTB01001221-UPTB01001221.1-human-gut-metagenome-genome-assembly--contig:-NODE-1221-length-23296-cov-8.251992_pt1 | contig 23296 bp, 18 predicted proteins | sample MGYA00250046_ERZ773369 | MGnify/ENA primary metagenome ERZ773369 (study PRJEB29103, sample SAMN06111938) | human gut metagenome | biome: human gut; feature: ankylosing spondylitis patient; material...
GCTATATCCGGGGCGACCGGGTACGGCTGGACGTGCATATGCAGAAGAGCGGCATGACCTTCTCCCGCATCATCGACTGAAGCCCTGAAAACGCCCCCAGCCGCAGAGCTTTCCCTCTGCGGCTGGTTTTTGCAAACTTTCCCCGCACCTCCCCTTTACAGCCCGACCTCTTTCGGATATAATAGAAAGGCTAAGGAAATCTGACACAAGAAGGAGACGACCCTATGGCAGTCATTGAATACGACGAATATAAACAGAAGCTTCAGGCGCTGGAACCGACCCTTCAGGAGCTGGAGAAGGCTCTGGCCATTCCCAAGGCCCGTGAGGAGCTGGCGCAGCTTCAGAAGGAGACGGAGCAGGAGGGCTTTTGGAGCGACGTGGAGCGCAGCCAGAAGGTCTCCCAGCAGATCAAGCGGCTGGAGAATAAGGTCAAGAAGCACGACCGACTGGTGTCCGACTGGGAGGACACCCTGACCCTGTGCGAAATGGCACAGGAGGAGGACGACGCCTCCCAGCTGCCGGAGGTCACCTCCGGCTACGAGGCGCTGGAAAAGGAGATCAACGAGCGCCGTCTGGCGGCGCTGCTGTCCGGTGAGTACGACGCCAACAACGCCATCCTCACCTTCCACGCCGGAGCAGGCGGCACCGAGGCCCAGGACTGGACGGAGATGCTCTACCGGATGTATACCCGCTGGGCGGAGCGCCACGGCTACACCTATCAGCTCATGGACTACGAGGCCGGCGATGAGGCGGGCATCAAGTCCGCCACCTTCCAGGTGGATGCCCCTTATGCGTATGGTCGCATGAGCGTGGAAGGCGGCACCCACCGTTTGGTGCGTATCTCCCCGTTCGACAACCAAGGCCGTCGCCAAACCAGCTTCGCGGCAGTGGAAGTGGTGCCGCTCGTTGAGGCGACCGATCACATCGACGTGCCCGATTCCGAAATCCGCGTTGACACCTACTGCTCCTCCGGCCCTGGCGGTCAGGGCGTGAACACCACGTATTCCGCGGTGCGTATCACCCACATTCCGACCGGCATCGTGGTGACCATGCAGGACGAGCGCTCGCAGATCCAGAACCGTGCCGCTGCCATGGCCGTGCTGCAGTCCCGACTGTTGGTGCTGCGCCACGAAGAGGAAGCCAAGAAGAAGAAGGAGCTCGCCGGCGATATCAAGGCCAGCTGGGGTGACCAGATGCGTTCCTACGTGCTGCATCCGTACCAGATGGTCAAGGATCTGCGCACCGGCTATGAGACTTCGCAGACCCAGGCCGTGTTCGACGGCGATATCGACGCGTTCATTGAGGCCGGCATCCGTTGGCGTCATGAGCAGCGTCGCGCGGCGGCCGAAGAGGCGGACGCCTAAAAACCACGATTACCGTAATCAGAACAGCACATAGTGGAGGGGTACGACGATGGCGCTGATTTCGCTTGAACATGTGAGCAAGGTGTATCCGAAAGGCACCAGGCCTGCCTTGGATGACATCAATCTCGACATTGATCGAGGGGATTTCGTGTTCCTCGTGGGCGCTTCAGGTTCCGGCAAAACCACATTGCTGAGCCTGTTGCTGCGCGAGGAGGAGGTCACGGATGGCGAGATTCGCGTCGCAGGTAATGATTTGAGGCGCCTGTCGTCAAGGCAGGTGCCGCATTACCGTCGTTCCATCGGTTTTATCTTCCAGGATTACAAACTCCTCAACAACAAAACGGTATGGGAGAATGTGGCGTTCGCGCTTGAAGTGATTGGCACAAGCCGTTCCACCGTCAAATCGTTAGTGCCGAAAGTGCTGCAGACTGTCGGTCTCACCGGTAAGGAAAACAACTATCCGCACGAGCTTTCCGGCGGTGAGGCACAGCGTGTGGCCATTGCGCGAGCGTATGTGAACCATCCGCAGATTCTGCTGGCCGACGAGCCTACTGGAAATCTCGATCCGACCACATCGCTGGGCATTATGGAAGTGCTGGACGCCATCAACCGCACTGGCACCACCATCGTCATGGCAACGCATAACGAGGAAATCGTCAACTCCATGCGCAAGCGTGTGGTCGAACTGCATACCGGCAAAATCGTGCGTGACGAGCAGCAGGGATCCTACGATTCCGCACTGTACTTCCCGGATGCCGAAGTCGAATCCAAATCGCATCAGGCGTTGAACGGCGGCGACGTCGACTCGAAATATCGTGCGCCGGGCGCGCTTGAAATGTCTGATTTTTCCGATGAGGCGGTGGACGTAGAAGGCGCGACGCGAGCCGAAACCGCGGCGAACGCGGTTGATGCCGTAGCTGCGGCCATCCACAGCGGCAATGGTGATGCGGGCATCGCGCGTCTCGCCAATTCCGTGCATTCCGGTCGCACCGGTCGTTATGGCGAGGCGTTCGCTCCGGTGGAGACTACGCTGACCTGGGGCAAGGGACTGAAACTTGAGGATCTTGCCGAACAGGAGCATGCCGATTCGGCTGCACGTTCGCAGACCGAAGCCAATGCCGACGCGACTGGCTCTTCGCCTGATACAGGCATGGAATCAAGCAAAGCGGCTGAAAACGAGCAATCCGCGGAGCCAACGGTTCCCGCTCCTCCGGCACTGCCGATGCCTCCCGCTCCGCCCGCGCCTCCGGCTCCTCCGGCAGCGCCCGCCGCGACTGCCGGTGGCGAGGCGAAATCCGTCGAACAATCCGATGAACAGCATGAAACGTCCGAAAGCAAGGAGAACGACTGATGCGTTTGCGTTTCATTCTTTCCGAAACCTGGAGCAGCCTCAAGCGCAACGTGCCCATGTTGCTTTCAGTGATGCTCGTTACATTCATCTCGTTTCTGTTTATCGGCGCATCGGTGCTCACTCAGGCGCAGATCACCAAAGCCAAAGGCGATTGGTATTCCAAGGTTGAAGTGGTGGTGTGGATGTGTCCCGATGGCACCAGCCAATCCGTGAACTGCACCGCGGGAACCGCGGCAACGCAGACTCAGATCAATGACTTGCAGAAAACCATTCGCAACGAGCTTGCCGATGATGTATCGCAAATCACTTTTGTAAGCAAGGAAGATTTCTACAACGACACTTTCCTCAAACAATATCCGAACGGTGAATATCAGGGGCGTACGCTCACTGCCGACGATATGCAGGATTCATTGTGGCTGAAACTGAAGAATCCTGAGAAATATCAAGTCGTTTCCGAAGTGCTTTCTGGCAAGGAGGGCGTCGATACTGTCAGTGATCAACGGCAGATTTTTGAGCCGGTGTTCGCAGTGCTGAATCGTGCGACCATTGCAACCGCCGCATTGGCCGCGGTGATGGTGGTCGTCGCCATTATGCTGACCGGTACCACAATTCGCATGTCTGCTGCGTCACGTCGAACCGAAACGGAGATCATGCGTTTGGTGGGTGCTTCGAATTGGACCATTCGGCTGCCATTCATTCTTGAAGGGGCGATCGCATCAATGGTCGGCTCCTTGCTTTCCTGCGTCACTTTATCGGCATTGGTGAAGGTATTTATCACTGATTGGCTTGCAGCCTCCGTGAAATGGATTCCATATGTGAATCAGATGACGGTATTGTGGATTTCGCCGATTTTGGTTGCAGGAGCGGTGCTGTTGTCGGTGATTGCATCCACAGTGTCGTTGCATAGATATTTGAAAGCCTGAGAACATTCCGTTTTGTACGGATTGGATACGTTTATCTGTGTCGCGTTTTAAGCATGGGATGCTATGGTATGGAACCAATGATGGGAGGCAAGTGACCGAATGACAAGCAAGAAAGCTCTAAAACCGGCCGTCGCGGTGTTTGCAACGGGGGCTTTGTGCGCCACGATGGCGATTGCCCCGTTCTCGTCTGCGGTTCCGCAGGCGCAAGCCAATACATACAGCAATCTGGTGAATGCCCAGAATAAGAAGGCTGCCAGCTCTCAGCGTGAAGCCCAGTTGCGTTCACAGCTTTCCGGTGTGAAGTCTGATTTGGCCGACAAGATCGTCGAGCTGGATGAATTGACAAATACGAAAATTCCTGCAGCTCAAGCTGCAGTCGATGAGGCAAATGCTACTGCCGCTTCGGCACAGAGTGAAGCTGATGCTGCGGCTTCCCGTTTGGAGGCCGCGCAAAAAGATAAGGAAAACCTCGAAGCGCAGATCGAACAGACCGGCAAGGATTATGATGACGCGCATGCGGCCGTGGCACAGATGGCTCGTGAAGACCTGCATGGTTCCGATGCATCCACTGTGATGAGCGTGGTGACAGGTTCCACGAGCACTCAGGAATTCATTAATTCCATGCAGTCTCGTGATGCGTTGAGCCGTACCGAAGCCAATGCGGCAAGTGATGCGGCGAATACGTTGAACACGTCGATGAACCGCAGCGAGCGTCTTTCTGCAATCGAGAAGCAGATCGCCAATCTGAAAACCGCAGCTGACGAAAAAGCCGCTTCCGCACAGCAGGCTGCTGCTTCCGCACAGACCCAGCGCGACTCGCTTGACCAGTTGCGTGCAGAAGGCGAAACCCGCCGTGCCGAATTGGAAAGCCAACAGTCGCAGCTGAACGGCAGCGTGGCCAAACAGGCGGCGCAAACGGTTATGTTGCAGTCACAGGTCGATTCCTTCAACCGCCAGTATGCAGCCGAGCAGGCCGCAGCAGCTAATCAAAACAATGGTGGCAATCAAGGGCAGACCCGGCCAGGCAACAACAATACCAATAGTGGCGGCAACAATGTGACGCCTGCTCCCACGCCTACGCCTACTCCTACGCCTGCTCCCGCGCCGAGTACCAATAACAATTCCGGTCAGGGAACCTCCAATGGCGATTACGGCAATGGCTACGTGGCCGGCCAGTGCACGTGGTGGGCGTACGAACGTCGTAGACAGATGGGTATCGGAACCCCCTCGTACTTGGGTAACGGTGGCCAGTGGTACGCTACCGCACCGTCGTATGGTCTTCGCGTGGATCATAGCCCGCAGGTCGGTGCGGCAATCTCCTTCCTGCCCGGTCAGGCTGGTGCCGATGGCTTCTACGGTCATGTGGGTGTGGTGGAAGCGGTGAATGGCAACACCATCACCATTTCCGAAATGAACGCGGCTGGTGGCCCATATGTGGTGTCGTACCGCACACTGTACAACGCGTCCCAGTTCTGGTATGTGCACTGATTCATCAAGGAGCGTTTGAGCTTTCCTTGAGCGTTGTGTCGCGGGAGCGCGCCGCCTGAATCGTTGGGCGGCGCGCTCCCATGTTATTGTCGATTGTTGCGTTGCAGAACACTTCTTTGAAGAACCGGAAAGGAGGTCCGACATGGCCAAGGAGCAAGGCGTGAAGCCGATTGCGCAAAACAAGAAGGCACGCCACGACTATGCCATTGAAGACAAGTATGAAGCCGGTCTGGTGTTGACCGGCACTGAGGTGAAGTCGCTTCGAGAAGGCCGCGCATCGCTGGCCGAATCGTTCATTACCATCGACCGTCGCGGTGAAATGTGGCTTGAGGGAGCCAATATTCCCGAATATCTCAACGGAACGTGGAACAATCATGCCCCTAAGCGCAAGCGTAAGCTGTTGCTTCACGCGGCGCAGATCGACAAGCTGGCTCGTCAAAGCCAAGCCAAGGGTTTCACCATCATTCCGCTGAGCCTGTATTTCAAAGACGGTCGAGTCAAGGCGGAAATCGCATTGGCACGAGGCAAGAAGGAATTCGACAAGCGTCAGGCATTGCGCGAGGAGCAAGACAAGCGTGAGGCCTTGCGTGCCATGCGATATGCCAACAAGCAGGTGCGATAAGTGGTAACCGGAAAATTTCCGGTTTCACATACTGATATACAGCGGTGGCCGTAATCTTTTTGTAGCTTGCCCTCTCTAGTGTATGGTTCAGATTCGGTCGAATAGACCGAGCGAGACATAGGAGAAGGATATGGAAGCGAAGAAAAGTCTGAAGACGGTTGCCGCGTGTGCGCTGAGCGTTGCGATGCTGTTTGCTGGAGCGGCATGCGGCACCAGTGATGGAAGCGACGATGCGGCTTCGTCCGATAGCGGTTCGAAATCGAGCGAACTGACGGGTTATGACGTTTCGTCGGTGCAGAAAGACGATGACATCGCCAAACTGTTGCCCGATTATGTGACGAAGGACGGCAAGCTCACCATCGGCATGGACACGTCGTACGCTCCCGCCGAATTCCTTGCGGAGGACGGCAAGACCCCGGTCGGCTTCGATGTCGATATCGCCAAGGCTTTGGCGCAGGTGTTCGGCCTTGAAGCGGATCCGGAAACCGCGAATTTCGATTCGATCATTCCATCGGTCGGATCCAAGTACGATATCGGCATTTCGTCGTTCACCGTGACCAAGGAACGTTTGGAAGCGGTTGATTTCGTAAGCCATTTTGATGCCGGATCGGCATGGGCCGTGAAGAAGGGCAATCCGAACAAGATCGACACGTCCGATCTGTGCGGCAAGAAGGTGGCCGTGCAGACCGCCACCATGCAGGAGACCGAAGCGAACAAGATAGCCAAGCAATGCGAGGCCGACGGCAAGGATAAGCTTGAAGTGATCTCCAGCAAGCTGCAGACCGATGTGACCACGAACGTTGTCACCGGCAAGGCCGACGTGTTCTATGCCGATTCGCCGGTTGCGGGCTATGCCATTGCGCAAACCGATGGACAGCTGGAAATGCTGGGCAAGGTCGAAGGCGTCGCTCCGGAAGGCATCGTCATCAAAAAAGGCGACAGCCAGATGGATGAGGCCGTACAGAAGGCCGTGCAGAAGCTCATCGACGACGGTACGTATCTGAAGATCCTTAAGTATTGGGGTGTCGAGGACGGTGCCATCGAAACGTCGGAAATCAATACGCCGGGCGCCGAATAATTCCATGATTGAACCGTCCACGGATCAGACGGTTCAAGGATCGCATGACTGGCGACGTGCTGGGAACAAAGCGGGTTTTGATCATATTGTAATATGGCAAAACCCGCTTTTTCGTAAGGAAAAACGGCATATCGAATAGAGTTTGCGTACTATTAACGTGGCCGTAGCAATCGTTTTCTATGGTGCCTGCAGGACTTCGGTTCGGCCGTATTCATACGGTTGGGAATGAAGAGAGGATCCGCGATGGCTTTCAATAATCTGAGGAAACTCGCTGTTTTTGCACTAAGCGCCGCCATGATCGTTTCGTTGGGTGCGTGCGGCACATCGGAAAAGTCCGATTCCGCGGCTTCCAGTGATTCTGAGTCGTCGTCGAACACCACCGGTTATGACGTTTCCGGCGTGACGAAGGATGACGATATAGCCGCGATGCTGCCGGAATCAGTCACCAAGGACGGCAAGCTCACCGTCGGCATGGACACGTCGTACGCTCCCGCCGAATTCCTTGCGGAGGATGGCAAGACCCCGGTCGGCTTCGATGTTGATATCGCGAAGGCGGTGCAGGCCGCACTGCAGAAGCTCATGGATGATGGCACGTATATGAAGATCCTCAAGCATTGGGGCGTGGAGAACGGAGCGATCGACAAAGCCGAAATCAATCCGACTGACCTCGGCTGAACGATCAAACGTAAGGCAGGCATCGCACACGGCGATACTGTTAAGCCGATATGACGGAAGGCATGCGGGTCAAATCCGCGTGTCTTCCGTTTTCGTATATGGATCTTCCGTGATTCGACGGAGCTACATTGCGCGATTCTTGGCTGATACGTAAGGTTTGCGCAATGTAACGTACATGTAGCATTGCGCTCTTATCGTGCCTATTTGAGATACTGAGGTTCTCTGCAACCGAATGGCGTTGAGATTTTCGGTATGGCAATGAAGAGATAAGAAGAAGGATATGCGTACCATGTCTTTGAAGATCAAGTCCGTTGTGGCGCTTGCGCTGAGTGCGGCGATGTTGTTTCCCACTGCCGCTTGCGGCACCTCCGATGCGTCCAATTCCGGCGATTCGTCGGATTCGTCGAACACTACCACCGGTTACGATGTCAGCACCATTAAAAAAGATGACGAGCTGGCCAAGCTGGTTCCGTCCGGCGATCTGGTGAAGGACGGCGAGCTTTCCGCCGGTATGGAGCTTTCGTACGCTCCGGCTGAATTCTATGCCGAAGACGGCAAGACTCCGGTCGGCTATGATATCGACATGACCAAAGCCATCGCCAGGACGCTTGGTTTGAAGCCAAACATCGTGTCTTCCATGTTCGACACCATCATTCCTTCCATTGGCTCCAAGTATGATCTGGGCATCACCGCCATGACCATCACTGAAGAGCGTATGCAGTCCGTGGATTTCGTGAGCTACTACCGTGCAGGTTCCACGTGGGCCGTGAAGAAGGGCAATCCGAAGAAGCTTGACACTTCCGACATGTGCGGCGCGAAGATCGCGGTGCAGACCGGCACCGTGCAGGAAGAGGAAGCCAACACCATCGCCAAAGGATGCGAGGCCGATAACAAGACCGAAGTGATGTCGTACAAGCGTCAGGCCGAAGCGGCCACCGCAGTGGCTACGGGCAAGGCCGATGCGTTCTATGCCGATTCTCCGGTCGCCGGCTATGCCATCTCCCAGACCGACGGACAGCTTGAAGCCTTGGGTGACGTCGAAGGTGTGGCCAAGCAGGGCATCGCTGTCAAGAAGGGCAACACCCAGCTTGCTGAAGCCGTGCAGAAGGCCGTACAGAAGCTGATGGACGATGGTACGTATATGAAGATCCTCAAGCATTGGGGTGTGGAATCCGGCGCTCTCGACAAGGCTGAGATCAACCCGACCGATCTCGACTGATTTCATCCCCACTATTTACATCAACAACGGAGGAACTGAAGCATCATGGCGAAGAAACAGATCGACGGCGACGGCCTCGATATTCCGAATCGCATCAACGCGCTGCCGGTTAAGCGTACCGGCCCGATTGTGGCGGCGGTCATCGTCGCTCTGCTCGCCGCCATGCTGCTGCAGGGCCTGATTACCAATCCGCGTTTCGAATGGAATGTGGTCTGGAAGTACCTGTTCAACGAGAATGTGCTCGAAGGCATCAAATACACGCTGCTGCTGACGGTCATCTCCATGGGCATCGCCATTATTCTGGCAGTGATTCTGGCCGTAATGCGCAAGTCCATCAATCCGGTGCTGCGTGGCGTGAGCTGGTTCTACATTTGGTTCTTCCGTGGCACCCCTGTGTATACGCAGCTGGTGTTCTGGGGTCTGTTCGCCGTGTTGGTGCCTCGCATCGGCGTGGGCATTCCGTTCACTTCCATTGAATTCTGGAGCATTGACTCGCAGTCCGTCATTACCGCGTTTAACGCGGCATGGCTGGGTCTCGCATTGAACGAAGCGGCATATCTGGCTGAAATCGTGCGTGCGGGTCTTGAAGCCGTCGATCCGGGCCAGACCGAAGCGGCCAAGGCACTGGGCATGAAGCGTTCCATGATCATGCGTCGTGTGGTGCTTCCTCAGGCCATGCGCATCATCATTCCGCCGACCGGCAACGAGTTCATCGGCATGTTGAAGACCACTTCGCTGGTCAACGCCGTGCCGTTCACGCTGGAACTGCAGTTCGCCACCACCGCAATCGCAACCCGACTGTACAAGCCGATTCCGCTGCTGATCGTGGCCTGCATCTGGTATTTGGTGATCACCTCCATTCTGATGGTGCTGCAGTCTCGCCTGGAGAAGCATTTCGGCAAGGGCTTCGATGCGCGACCGGCCGGCGCGCGCGGCAAGCAGCCGCCGCTGCCGGGCAAAACCGAAGGCGAACCGAAAGACGATATCGCCAAGCAGAACGAGGCAACGTTCGCGGGCATGACCGCGTGAGGGGAGTGAGCAATGACTGAACCAACCACCAACGGTGTTGTTCCCGCAGTGAAGGCCACGCAGGTGCATAAGGCTTTCGGTAGCCTGCACGTGCTCAAGGGCGTCGATATGACGGTTATGCCCGGCTCGGTGACGGTGATTCTGGGACCTTCCGGTTCCGGAAAATCCACGTTCCTGCGTTTGATCAACCAGTTGGAAACGCTGACCGGCGGCGAAATCGACGTCGACGGCGAAATGATCGGCTACAAGTACGTCGACAAGGACGGCAAGCAGGTGCTGCAGACCCTGAACGACAAGGAAGTGGCCGAGCAGCGTTCCAAACTGGGCATGGTATTCCAGAGGTTCAACCTGTTCCCGCACATGACGGCGCTCGAAAATGTGATGGAAGCGCCAGTCCACGTCAAGCACATGGATAAAAAGGAAGCCCGCAAGCTTGCCATCGAAGAGCTGAATCGCGTGGGCATGGGCGATCGCCTCGATCACTATCCGGCACAGCTTTCCGGTGGCCAGCAGCAGCGCGTGGCCATCGCCCGTGCGCTTGCCATGAAGCCGGAAATCATGCTGTTCGACGAGCCGACTTCCGCACTCGATCCGGAATTGGTGGGCGAAGTGCTGAACGTCATGCTGTCTTTGGCGAAAGAAGGCATGACCATGGTGGTTGTCACCCACGAAATAGGCTTCGCGCGCGAAGTCGCCGATCAGATCGTATTCATGGACGGCGGTGTTGTTGTGGAACAGGGCGGTCCTGAAATCATCGACAATCCGCAGGAACCACGATTCAAGGACTTCCTGCAGCACGTGCTGTAAATCGCCGCAAGCATAATCGTAAGAATCAGACACCTCTTCGTCGTAAGGATTGCGATCAAGGGAATGGCTGAGAAAATCCCCATGTTGAAAACTGTCAGCATGGGGATTTTTGTGTTCATATATCAAAGGTTCAGCGCGATGAGACGGTTTCGTTTCGAAAATGACACCATTACCCGATAAGCTGAGGTGTTATGTGTGGAATCGTAGGATATGCAGGAAATGTGGAAACCGCGTGCGGCAAGCCGTTGGAAGTGTGCCTCCAAGGCCTCCAGCGTTTGGAATACCGCGGATATGATTCGGCCGGTGTGGCGCTGACCGCGCCCGGCATGGATCATGTGGAAGTGCGTAAGAAGGCGGGGCGTCTCGCCAATCTAATCGAAGACGTGGAACGCAATCCAATGCCGATGGCCACCGTGGGCATCGGCCACACCCGTTGGGCCACCAACGGCGTGCCGAATGACATCAACGCGCATCCGCATACTTCGCGTGACGGCAAGGTCGCCATCATTCATAATGGCATCATCGAAAACGCCTCTCAGCTGCGTCTTGATCTGCAGACGGAAGGTTACCGTTTCTCATCGGAAACCGATACGGAGGTCGCGGCGAAACTGCTAGGCAAAATCAGCGAGAAAATCGTTGAGGAAACCGGCAAGCCTGATCTGTTCAAGGCCGTGCGGCGCTTGGCGCGCATGCTGGAAGGCGCGTTCACGATTCTCGCCACCGACTGCCGTCAGCCGGGTATCGTGGTCGGTGCTCGCCATGATTCGCCGCTGGTGGTTGGTCTTGGCGAAGGTGAGAATTTTCTCGGTTCCGATGTGGCCGCGTTCGTCGCCTACACGAAGCGTGCCATGGAAATCGACCAGGATCAGGCCGTGATGGTGTCCGCCGATAAGGTTGTGGTGTCTGATTTCATGGGCAACATCGTGGCCGATCCGAAGACCTATACCGTGGATTGGGATGCTTCCGCGGCCGAAAAGGGCGGTTGGGACTCCTTCATGGACAAGGAGATCCACGAAGGGCCGGCGGCGGTGCAGCGCACGCTGTTGGGACGTCTTGGCAAGGACGGCAATCTCAATCTTGACGAGGTTCGCATCGACGAGCATGATTTCAAGGCGATCGACAAGATTATCGTCATCGCCTGCGGTACCGCCGCCTACGCGGGCATGGTGGCCAAATACGCCATCGAGCATTGGGTGCGTATTCCGGTGGAAGTGGAGCTTGCCCACGAATTCCGTTATCGTGATCCGATTCTCACCCCGCGCACGTTGGTGGTGGCCATTTCGCAGTCCGGTGAAACCATGGACACGCTGATGGCATTGCGTCACGCGCGTGAGCAGGGTTCGAAGGTGCTGGCCATCTGCAACACGCAGGGCGCGTCCATTCCGCGTGAATCCGACGCGGTGCTGTACACGCACGCTGGTCCGGAAGTGGCGGTCGCCTCCACCAAGGCGTTCGTGGCGCAGATTACTGCCGCCTACGTGCTTGGCTTGTATTTGGCGCAGGTCAAGGGCGCGATGTTCCGCGACGAGATCGCGCAGGCGTTGGATTCCCTCAAAGACATGCCTCGCAAGATCCAGTGGGTTCTTGATACGCAGACCAAGACCGTGCATGATGCTGCCGCGCAGATGGTCGATGCGAAGTCCTTCCTGTTCCTGGGTCGTCATGTCGGCTACCCGGTCGCGATGGAAGGCGCGTTGAAATTGAAGGAAATCGCCTACACCTTCACCGAAGGTTTTGCGGCCGGCGAGCTCAAGCACGGTCCGATCGCATTGGTGGACGAAGGCGAACCGGTAGTGTTCATCGTGCCGCCGGCGCGTGGCCGCAATGTGCTGCACGCCAAGGTTATTTCCGGTATCGAAGAGGTCAAGGCCCGTGGCGCGTACATTATCGCCGTGGCCGAAGAGAATGACCCCGATGTTGAACGCTATGCGGACGTGGTGTTCTGGCGTCCGGCCTGCCCGACGCTGATGAGCCCGTTGGTGGACGTGGTGCCGCTGCAGCTATTCGCCATGGACATGGCCAAGCTGAAGAATTACGACGTTGACAAGCCTCGTAATCTCGCCAAGTCCGTCACCGTGGAGTAATCGTTCATACGATGCGTCAACAGCGTCAGCAGAAGAGGCATCGTTACGTTCTTGAAGAGCCTCGCATTCCGTTCGAATGTGAGGTTCTTTACGAGAACGATGCGATTATCGTGGTTGACAAACCGCATTTTCTCGCCACCACACCGCGCGGCATGTGGTATCGCGAAACCGCGTTGATTCGACTTCGGGAACAGTATGGCGAACCTGATATTGTTCCCGCGCACCGTTTGGACCGACTTACTGCAGGCATCGTCGTATTTGTGCGCAAACCGGAATTGCGCGGCGCTTACCAAATGCTGTTCCAAAATCGCAAAACCATCAAAACCTATGAATGTTTGGCGCCACTTGCCCCCGAACAGCATCCGCAATATGGAACAATCGTAAGAATCGACAGGCATCAACCCTTTCCGGCAATCCGAGCATCGCATATTTGCAAGGATCGCGGGCGACTTCAGGCGTACGAAATTCCGGAAACCATCAATGCGCAAACGTTGATTGAGCGGGGGAGCACGGTACGTTGCATCGACGGCAGGGCATATGTGAATTACGTGCTGCACCCGAAAACCGGCAAAACGCACCAGTTGCGTGTGCATATGAATTCGTTGGGATTGCCGATTTTGGGCGATGATTTCTACCCGAATATTGTGCAGCGTTCTTACGATGATTTCTCGCAGCCGTTGGAATTGGTGGCTCGTGAGTTACGTTTCGACGATCCAGTGACGGGAGAGCCTCGTACATTCGTTTCGAAAGTGCCGCTTGGCTGATTAACGGTCTGATCAGCAGGTATTGCTCGCTGAATCAAGATATATAAAAACTGTCCATCGCTGTACTGATATTTGCTCGCATCGCTATGGCGTGTTGAAGTTGCGCGTCCCTATAATCGGACATTTTACATTTCGTGTTATCGAGCGTGATTAGGATGTGCTCTTGTTGTGCTGGCTGGCAAAGGCAAGCCGGCTGGAAAGAACGAGAGAGAATATGAACCATATTTCAAAAGCGCTTCGTGGCGTTGCCGACAAATATAACGGCGTATCACTGATTATCCGCATTATCGTCGGTCTTATCGCGGGTACCGCACTGGCATTGGTTGTTCCGCATATGACGTGGATCGGCGAATTCGGCACCCTGTTCGTAAGCGCATTGAAGGCCGTCGCTCCGATTCTGGTGTTTGTGCTGGTGGCAAGCGCTTTGGCTCAAGGCAATTCCAAGCTTGACGGCCGTTTCGGCACGGTGCTTTTCCTGTATCTGTTCACCACGTTCCTGTCCGCCGTCGTGGCGGTGCTGACGTCTCGCATGTTCCCGCAGACCATATCGTTGGGCGATGCCGCTGACGCCGATGTGGTGCCGCAGGGCTTGAGCGAGGTTGTGCAGACGTTGTTGACCAATATCGTGGCCAATCCGATTCAGGCCATGATCGACGGCAACTACATCTGCATTCTGATGTGGGCTTGCCTGTTCGGTCTTGCCATGAAGGGTATTGCCAATGAAAGCTCCAAGGCGTTCCTTGCCAATGTGGCCGATGGCGTGTCTCAGGTGATTCGTTGGGTCATCAATCTCGCCCCGTTCGGCATTATGGGCTTGGTGTTCACCAGCGTTTCCGAAAACGGCTTGGCGGCCTTCACCGAGTACGGTAGCCTCCTGCTCCTGCTCGTCGGCACCATGCTGCTGATGGTGCTCGTGTTCGGTCCGCTGGTCATTTTCCTGTACCTGCATCGCAACCCGTATCCGCTGGTGTACCGCTGCTTCAAGGAATCCGGCCTGACCGCATTCTTCACTCGTTCCTCCGCGGCGAACATTCCGGTCAACATGCAGCTGTGCGAGAAGCTTGGTCTTGATAAAGACATGTATTCCGTGTCCATTCCGTTGGGCGCAACCATCAACATGAACGGTGCCGCCATCACCATCACCATCATGGCCATGGCCGCCGCCAATACGATGGGCATTCAGATTTCGTTGCCGGCCGCCATTCTGCTGTCTGTGGTGTCGGCGCTCGGCGCATGCGGCGCTTCCGGTGTGGCCGGTGGCTCGCTGCTGCTTATTCCAATGGCCTGCTCGCTGTTCGGCATCAGCAATGACATCGCCATGCAGGTGGTGGGCGTTGGCTTCATCATCGGCGTCATCCAGGATTCCGTGGAGACCTGTCTGAATTCCGCTTCCGACGTGGAGTTTGCGGCAACCGCCGAATATCATGCTTGGCTCAAGCAGGGCCGTCAGCTTCCGGCGTTCATGTATTCCAAGAAGGAACGTCAGCAGCTCGGCATCGAAGCCTGATTTCATTCAGTTTCAGTTTCCGGCTTCTGTATACGAAAAGACGTCTTTTCGATTGTGTTTTGCAACACATCTGAAAGACGTCTTTTTGTTTATGTTGTTTGATTTCTGGGATTTGGACTTGCGGTAATTGTCGTCAAAAGATAAATTTGTTAGGGAAGCTAACAAAAAAACAAAGGAGTGGATATGACTCAACGTAGAGCCTATCGTTGGCCGCAGCCGTTGGCTGGACAGCAGGAACGCATCTGGTACGGAGGTGACTACAACCCGGACCAGTGGCCCGAGGAAGTGTGGGACGATGACGTCCGTCTGATGAAGAAGGCGGGCGTGAACCTCGTGTCCGTCGGCATCTTCTCTTGGGCGAAGATCGAGACGAGCGAAGGCGTGTACGATTTCGACTGGCTCGACCGCATCATCGACAAGCTGGGCGAGGCCGGTATCGCAGTGGATTTGGCGTCCGCCACCGCTTCGCCGCCGATGTGGCTCACCCAGGCGCATCCCGAGGTACTGTGGAAAGACTACCGCGGCGACGTGTGCCAGCCTGGCGCACGCCAGCATTGGAGGCCCACGAGCCCGGTGTTCCGCGAGTACGCGCTGAAGCTGTGCCGTGCGATGGCCGAGCATTACAAGGGCAACCCGTACGTGGTCGCATGGCATGTGAGCAACGAGTACGGCTGCCACAACCGTTTCGACTATTCCGAGGACGCCGAACATGCGTTCCAGCAGTGGTGCGAGGAACGCTACGGCACCATCGACGCGGTGAACGACGCGTGGGGCACGGCGTTCTGGGCACAGCGCATGAACGACTTCAGTGAGATCGTGCCTCCGCGCTTCATCGGCGACGGCAACTTCATGAACCCGGGCAAGCTGCTCGACTTCAAGCGGTTCAGCTCGGACGCGTTGAAGGCGTTCTACATCGCCGAGCGCGACACGCTTGCCGAGATCACGCCGGATCTGCCCCTGACCACGAACTTCATGGTGTCCGCGTCCGGTTCGGTGTTGGACTACGACGATTGGGGCGACGAGGTCGATTTCGTGTCGAACGACCATTACTTCATTCCGGGCGAGGCCCACTTGGACGAGCTCGCGTTCTCCGCGAGCCTGGTCGACGGCATCGCACGCAAGGATCCGTGGTTCCTGATGGAGCATTCCACCAGCGCGGTCAACTGGCGTGAGATCAACTACCGCAAGGAGCCCGGCCAGCTGGTGCGCGACTCTTTGGCTCATGTGGCCATGGGTGCGGACGCGGTGTGCTACTTCCAGTGGAGGCAGTCCAAGGCAGGCGCGGAGAAGTTCCATTCCGCGATGGTGCCCCACGCGGGCGAGGATTCCGCCGTGTTCCGCGACGTGTGCGAGCTGGGCGCCGATCTGAACAAACTGTCCGACGAGGGCATTCTGGGATCGAGGCTCGCGAAGTCCCGTGTGGCCGTGGTATTCGACTACGAGTCCGAATGGGCCACCGAACACACCGCCACGCCGACCCAGCACGTGCATCACGTGGACGAGCCATTGGCGTGGTTCCGCGCTTTGGCCGATCAGGGTGTGACCGCCGACGTGGTGCCGGTGCGCGGCGCCTGGGACGGCTACGAGATGGTCGTATTGCCGAGCGTATACCTGCTTTCCGAGGAAACGACCCGCAGGGTGCGCGATTACGTCGTGGGCGGCGGTCGACTGGTCGTGACCTACTACACGGGCATCTCGGACGAGAAGGACCACGTGTGGCTCGGCGGGTATCCGGGCTCGATCCGTGACGTGGTCGGCGTGCGCGTGGAGGAATTCATGCCCATGGGCGACGATTTCACGGGCGTGCCGGATCGTCTCGGTCTGTCGAACGGCGCTGTTGCGCATGACATCGCCGATGTGATCGGCTCGGTCGACGAGTCGGCCACCGTGCTGGCGACGTTCAAGGACAATCCGTGGACGGGTATGGACGGCGTTCCGGCGATCGTGGCGAACACGTTCGGCGAAGGTCGCAGCGTGTACGTGGGCGCGCGCCTCGGGCGGGACGGCATCGCGTTGAGCCTGCCGGAAATTCTTGATTCGCTCGGCATGACCGAAGCGGGCGGAAACGACGGCCGAGTGCTGCACGTCGAACGTGAGGGCGCGGACGGTTCGAGGTTCGTGTTCTCGTTCAACCGCACGCATGAGACGGTCCGGGTTCCGGTGGAAGGCGAAGTCGTGGTCTCCTCGTTCGCGGACGTGGACGGCGAAACGGCTTCGATTAAACCGAACGGCGTGATCGTCACCAAGAAGTAAGCAGGCAACAAGCAATAATCGCAATGCAATATGGGCGTCGGCAAGTCAACCAATCGTTGATTGGCCGACGCCCTATTGTTGTGGATTGCGCATTCGGATTGCGTGGCTGAAATGAAGAAATCAAAAGATAGCAAGCCTTTGTTCGGGCGACTGACGTACACTCGAATGCGTATGTCTACGTACGTTTTCGTACGAAAACGTCAAACGGAAGGAATCGGCTTGAAACTGGTGAAACGACTCATCGCCATCTGCTGTGCGGCCATTATGGCAGTCAGTGCGGCCGCTTGCGGAGCCAACGTCGATTCCCGCACCGAAATCACCGTGTGGTCGTGGGAACCGAGCATGAAACAGGTCATTGCCAGCTTCGAAAAGGAAAACCCCGACATCCACGTTATTTGGAAGAACACAAGCGGTTACGACAATCTCAACAACGCCATTCAAGACGGTTACGGCATTCCCGACGTGGTGCAATTGGAATACTATGCGTTGCGCCAGTACGCGGTAAGCGGCCAGCTGGTGGCGATCACCGGGCGTACGGAAGGCTACGGCGATTTCTACACGCCCGGTACGTGGGCTTCGGTGCAGCTGAACGGCCGCGTGTACGGCCTTCCCATGGATTCCGGTCCAATGGCGTTCTTCTACAACGACAGCGTGTTCGAGCAGGTAGGCATCGATGCCTCCAAGATTCGCACGTGGGACGACTATTACGAGGCGGCCAAAAAGCTGAAAAGCATCGGCGTGTACATCGCAGCCGATTCGGGTGACGCCAGCTTCTACGACACGATGATCTGGCTTGCCGGAGGCCGTCCGTTCTCCACCTCCAACGACGGCAAAAACGTGACGATCAACCTCACCGACGATGAGGGTACGAGAACCTTCACCGAATTCTGGCAGAAAATGATCGACGAAGGTTTGGTCGCCACCAATCTGACCACATGGTCCGATGGGTGGAAGGAAGCCGTGGGGGAGGGGAAGATCGCCTCCATGTTCTCCGGTGCTTGGCTGCCGTCGCTGCTCATGTCGAACCTTCCCGGAACCGCGGGTTTGTGGCGTGTGGCACAGATGCCCACGCCGGATGGCAGTTATACCACGTCGGAAAACGGCGGTTCGGCGCTGGCTGTGTTGCAGCGTTCGCGCAAGCCCGAAGCGTCATATCGTTTCATCGAATACGCATGCCATAACGCGGAAGGCATCAAAGCCCGTGTGGACGGCGGTGCGTTCCCCGCCGATAACATCACGTTGTCTGATCGGGAATTCCTGCGCAAAACCACCGTGACCGACGAACGTGGCATTGAAATCCCGTATTTCGGCGGTCAGGAATACAATCGCGTGCTTTCCCAAGCCGCGGAAAACGTGTCGACCGGTTACCAGTATCTGCCGTTTGAAGTGTATGCGCGAAGCGACTTCCGCACTACCGTAGGCAAGGCCTACAAATGGTCGAGCCGGTTGCGCAAAGAGCAGGACAGGCTGAATATCATCGCGGCCGGTGGCAAAGTGTCCGACAAATCCGCCATCGGCGACGCGTTGAAGGAAACTGATTCCGCTGATCGTCTCAAATTGAAAAGCGGTATTGCGCTGTGGCAGAAGGATTTGAAGGAATACGGAGCCAATCAGGGCTTCACTATTCAATAAATATTAATTATTCATATAAGATGTCAGACTATAACCTGACCGCAGACGGCTACGGCATGACTTCTGCCCTAAATGCCAGAACCGCAGCCGACGCCATCCGCCAGCGGGAATTTGATTTAGTGCTGCTGGACATCAACCTGCCGGACGGCAACGGTTTTGAGCTGTGCAAGCTGATAAAGCCCCAGCACCCGGACACCATCGTAATATTCCTGACCGCCAACGATCAGGAGAGCGACCAGATACGGGGCTATGAGGTGGGCGCGGTGGACTACATCACAAAGCCCTTTGTGATCGGGGCCTTGCAGCGAAAAATCAAAGCCATGTTCGCCATGCTGGAACACCACAAACCGGCCAAGGACATTTACGACGACGGGCGGCTGTTTCTGGACTTCTCGGAGCAGACGGCTTCCCTAAACGGCAAGCCCCTGACCCTATCCCCGATGGAGTACAAAATGCTGAACCTGTTTCGTAAAAATCCCCGGCAAGTGCTGACCCGTGGGCAGCTTTTGGAAAAGCTGTGGGATATAGACGAGAGGTTTGTGGACGAACACACCCTGACAACCTCCATCAGCCGTATTCGCAGCAAGATTGAAGCCGACGGCGGCGCACCCTACATCAAGACCGTTTACGGCATGGGGTATCAATGGACGGGAGGCGAGGTAAAATGAAGTTTCAAAACCTCTCGGTAAAGCGGCTGTTTGGCCGGGTGGCAATGGAGCTTGTCCTCTCCATGTCCGGGATCACCATAGCCCTGTTTCTTGTGACAAAACAGATTGCGGTGCTGCTGACAGGCGGGACGCTGCTGCTGTGCGCCCTTGTGGGGATTTTTGTACTGACGCAGGCGTTTGGAAAGCGGCTGTCGCAGTTTACCGCTGACCTGTGCCAGACCTTAGACCACATGATCGCCGGGAATGAAGCGCCCCAGCGGCCAGAGGACAGCGAAACCCAGCTTGCCAGAATCGGACACCGGCTGGCAAGGCTTTACCAGATCATGCAGGAGAACCGCCGCCGGGTGGACGAGGAACGGCAGGAGTTACAGACCCTTGTATCGGATATTTCCCATCAGGTGAAAACGCCGGTAAGCAATCTGAAAATGGCGACGGACACCCTGCTGGAAAAGCCCATGACCGAGGCGGAGCGCACCGACTTTATCCGGGGAATCCGCAGCCAGACGGATAAGCTGGACTTTCTCTTTCAGGCCCTTGTGAAAACCTCCCGTCTGGAAACAGGCGTGATCCAGTTGGACAAGAAACCGGGCCGCCTCTTTGATACCGTGGCACAGGCCATGAGTGGAATTGTGTATGCAGCAGAGAAAAAGGAAATCGTCGTGTCCGTGGACTGCCCGGAGGATTTGACCGTTTTCCATGACAGCAAGTGGACATCCGAAGCCCTTTTTAACCTGCTGGACAATGCGGTGAAGTACACCCCGGCAGGCGGGAAAATCGCTGTGTCGGTGGTGCTGTGGGAAATGTATGTGGAAATCAAAGTAGCCGACACCGGCAAGGGCATTTCCGAAAGCAATCAGGCCGCCATCTTCCGGCGCTTCTATCGTGAGGAAGAAGTACACGAACAGCAGGGCGTGGGCATTGGCCTGTATCTGGCCCGCGAGATCGTAACACGGCAGGGCGGCTATATCAAAGTGGTTTCGGAGCCGGGCAAGGGTTCGGAATTTTCCATTATGCTGCCTACAAAATGAAAGTAAACAAGCGAGGTGTTTCTATTATGAATGAACGAGAAAAAATAATCCGACTGTGGTTTGATATGTGGCTTTATCAGAAAGATATGGGCATTGATGATATTTTTGCGGAAGATGTACTCTATACAGAAAGTTGGTGTCCCCAGTATAGCAATCGTAAAACAGTAAAACATTGGTTTCAGGAGTGGAATACCCGTGGAAAGGTGGTAGTTTGGGAAATCAAGCAATTTTTCCATAAAGAAAATCAAACGATTGTAGAGTGGTATTTCAAAAATGAAATGAACAATGGAAGTATAGAGGAATTTGATGGAATCTCGCTGGTTGAATGGATAGAGGATAATAGAATAAAGTCGTTGAAAGAATTTGGGTGTAATCGCAATACCTATAATCCATACCAGGAAGGCGATACCCCTCAATTCAGAGCAGACAAAGCGAATTGGTTTTGATTGAGTGCTTATGGAGGTAAAAATATGATGTATCGGACAGAATTAGTAGAAGGAATTACCGTGGAAAATGTAACAGAGAAAATCAATGCAAAAATAGAAGAAATGGAAAAAATGAAGATGATTTTTAAAAGTGGGGGAGTGGCTACTTGCCTGTTTGCAGCGGCTTTCTCTTCCGTCACGTGCGGATTGACGGCGGCGGAACAACCGCAACAGGCGGAGTACGTGTTCCATGGTGCCGGAAACCCTTATCTTCCGCTGTGGGAACACTTGCCGGACGGTGAACCCCGTGTGTTTGAAGATCCGGACAACCCCGGAAAATACCGCGCTTACATCATCGGCTCCCACGATTTGCGGATGACGAGCTATTGCGGTGCGGATATCCGGATGTGGTCGGCACCCGTAGAAGATTTGTCGAGTTGGCGCGACGAAGGCCCCATCTTCACTTATCCCATCGAAGGGCAGTGGGACGTGATGTATGCGCCCGATTTGGTGGAAGTACGTCACCGGGACGGGACGAAAGAATATTATTTGTATCCGCATAGCCGGGGAAGGAACCGTGAAGCAATGGTCGCCAAGGGAAGTCGTCCCGACGGACCTTTTACGCCCGTGAATCTGAATGCCGATGGCACGAAGACCCTGCCGGGCAGCGTCTTGGGTTTCGATCCCTCGATTTATGTGGAGCAGATTACCGACAAGAACGACCCTGACTACGATATTGGTTTCAGGGCGTACGGTTACTGGGGCTTCCAGCGTTCGTCTGCGGCTCAACTCGATCCTAATACGATGTATTCCGTCCGTCCGGGCACGGAACTGATACCGTATTTCATGCCGGCCGGGACACCGCAGGGAGGCATTCGTGATCCGGAAGGCACTGAGTATCCGTGCCTCTTTGAAGGACAGGATCCCAAAGCGTTCAACTTCTTCGAGGCTTCTTCCATCCGCAAGGTGGGGAACAAGTATGTGACGATTTACAGCGGTTATTCAGGTCCGGATTATGGATTGGGAAACTCCAATTCCACTTTACGTTATGCCTACGGCGATACGCCGTTAGGGCCTTGGAAAAGCGGTGGAGTGTTGGTCGATTCGCGTGCTCCGGTTTTGAATCAGGATGGTTCAGGCTTACAGACTTCCAACGCTGGGCATAATACCCACGGGAGTATCGAACAAATCAACGGACAGTGGTACGTGTTCTATCATCGTCCGCCGCGCGGGTTCGGTTTTGCGCGTCAAGCCATGGTTGCCCCGATTCAGGTGGAATGGGATGAAAAGCCGGTAGCCAAAGGGGGCAAAGTCTCTATCCGGGCTTACGATCCCTATGCCAAGAACCACGTATGGACGGCTAAGGATAAAAAGGGCAATGAATACAAAGGGGCGGAAGTCACGTCGGAAGGTTTCCACATCTTCGGGCTTGACCCTTACCAATACTATTCTGCCGGTATCGCCTGCTACCTGTCGGACATACGGCTTCAGCAGGATGCTTGGGATATTTGGGACAACCATGCCCCGATTACCGGTGTGAAAAACGGGAATATCATCGGATATAAATATTTTGGTTTCGGAGGTTTGAAAAAGGACCAATTAGGTCTGAAAGCTTTTGAAGGTACGAAAAAAGGTAATCAGACCGCTTTCAATCTTTTCCTGACCCCGAAAACATCCAAGGCTTTCAAGGTGAACGTGTGGATGGACGGGCCTTGGGACAACGCTACGTGGAAAGGCAAGAAGATTGGAGAAATCCAAGTGCCTGCCGGTTCGGCACAAGCTGTCACACAGTTTACGGTGGATGTGTCGGCTCATGTGGACGGATTGAGCCGGAAGCATGCTATCTATTTGGTGGCCGAGGGCGATGCCGGAGAGGAGCTTTTCGACCTGACCGGTTTGGGATTCAGTTCGGTCGGGAAGAAGATAGCCCGTCCCGTCGTGCCTTCTGTCAGCATATCGGTGGATGGGAAAGCCATTGAATTGCCGAAAACCCCGGTACGTTCTACCAATGCCAACGGTATAACCGATTATAAGACGTATGAGGTCGTATATGTGCTCCCCTCCGAGACATCCCGTTTGCCTAAGGTGTCGGCATCTTCCGATAACAAGGACGTGAAAGTAGAAGTCAAGCAAGCCCGTCCGGATGCGGAGACTGCCGTGGTAACGTTCGACTATCAGGGCTTGGCCAAGACCTATAACGTGTTGTTCTCCCGTTCTTTTGTGGTGATGGGGAATAAATAAGGTGTTTGTTTCCGGATACCGTTTCCGGTTTCTTAAGTGCAAAAATAACGGGTGCGTTAGCGTGATATGAACCCCGAAAGTTAGACAAAAAACTTTCGGGGTTTTATTATGTCTACACAAAAAAGGAAACAAAAATCA
>ENA-UPTB01001234-UPTB01001234.1-human-gut-metagenome-genome-assembly--contig:-NODE-1234-length-23110-cov-42.373898_pt1 | contig 23110 bp, 25 predicted proteins | sample MGYA00250046_ERZ773369 | MGnify/ENA primary metagenome ERZ773369 (study PRJEB29103, sample SAMN06111938) | human gut metagenome | biome: human gut; feature: ankylosing spondylitis patient; material...
AAGTTTCTATACTCAAGTACTTGCTCTGTTTCTTTGTATCAAAGTTATTATATATAGTTTAAAGTTGGTGATTTACATTTGTTATCACTTATCATTTATGTATGCTTTATAATCCAAACTATGGATATTACCAACATATTAATTATTTTTTAAATATTTTATAATTTCATCAACAAGCTCAGGATGCCATGAATCAGAGTTAATTACCCCTTTATGCCACATTGAAAAACTTTGCACCTTTGTCAGTGGTTTTCCATCCATTGGCATACCGAACTAGTAAACCCATTTTTTTCATTATTTTATTTAACTCTTGCACACTTTTTATATCATACCCCATTTTCTGCAATTTTTCGACAATCTCTCTTTTATATAAATCTCCCATAAAATTGTATGCCATACATCTCTCTCCTTAATTAATCAATACTATAACACTCTCAATTTATTGCTTTAATTATTTTTACTGTCAACAAATTTCCAACAATAACCTCCAGCATGTTTTTGTTTACCCGATGCAGCAAATCTAATACTTTTTTCGCCAACCCCAACTGCTTTTGAGGCTTCCTTTATTGATTTAAAAATCATAATAATATCGCCTTTATCATTCATTTGAACTACAGATTTTGGAATATTCATGCCTTCTACTTGATTTTGTTCAATCTTTATTGATGTTTTAGGATAGCCTGCAATAACTCTCTTCCAATAAAATCCTCCTGCCGTATTCTGTAAACCATTTATGACTTTTCCTACCCCTTTACTTTTAATACTATCACATGCCATTTTTATATTTTCGAATTCATTAACAAATTCTCCTTTTAAATTATACTGGTATATAACTGTCTTCTCCTTTTTACTATCTTCTTTTTTACCTTTAGTATTATATACATATGTATGCTCATACTCTTTCTTTATTGGTATATTTATTCCTATCTTCCCCAAATGTCTTTTTAGATTTTTATCATTTATTAATAAATCAAATCTCCATTCAATTAATTTTACATTATTATCTAAACACTTTTTTCTTTTCTCCTCATCTAATCGTTTTCGATTTTCCAAACCATCTCTTCCACCAAAAATATCAATTGCCTCATAATGTTGTCTTCCTTGATATTCAATAGCGACATTTATACTTGGAATAAAAATATCTAGCGATTGTTGCTCTAACCATTCCGACCTATATTGATATATAGCGTCTTCATAATATTCTTTAACTAAAATATATAACGAAAATTCACTTTTCCATCTTTTATTAATCAATCCCCTTTCTGCCAATTCTAATATTCTTTTCTTATAAAGGTTTTCACACTCTTCACGATTAAAATAAGCATTAATATATTTTCCATGCTGATAGAACTCATAATTTTCCATAGGATTGTTATCTAATAACAATCTTGCGGGATATACTTTAGTAACATATTCTAAAAAATGCCAAAAACTATTTAAGTCGGTTAAGTTCAGTTTTTCCTTAATATCTCTAATTTCATAATCATTACTCCAAAACTTTTGATTCTTAACATACATATAAAATTTATTTATAGGTATATCATAAATTACTGGTATCTGTAATTTACCTATATAAAAAAGATATTTTATAAAGCGTATTTCATCAATATTATTATCTGAAACAGAGAATTTATAATTTAGAGACTTATCGTTTTTATATGGATTTGTAACTTTTTCACACTCATAAAAATTATTTATTAATACTTCCGTCTCTACATCTTCAATATATGCATAGAAATACATTCTGTTATTTTCAAAAACATTGTTATTTTTATATTTTTCTTCTTTAATCTTACTATTAATTTTATAAAACTCCTCATATTCCAATCTGCGAGTCAAATTTGATATGACATTATCTTTTTTTTCTAACTTAGCAAATCCGTTAGCTATTTTTAAATACTTACAATTGCTATCAATGCAAACTTTTCCAGTGGTTGCATGTTCTACCACTCTTTTTGTATATGGATAATCTGCATAGATTTCTATAACACATTCTTTTTCAACATTAGGCTCCGTCTCTTCTAACATATTTTCATCATACCAAAAGCTGTAAATTCCCTTTGGAATCTCTTCTTCAATTCGATACATATGATTAGGAACAATTTTATTCTCTTCATTATACTTATATTTGATATTTTCTACCGTTGTAAATTTTCCACCTTCGACAGTAATTACTCTACCTTTTTTTAATTTCAAATAAAAATCCGCTAATTCATCATCACTATTTATCTGAAACCCTCTTCTATCTAAAGCCCAAACTTGTTGTCCCCAAAAATAATATTCCCCTACAGGTATATCAACCCCAACTTTATATGTTCCTTCAGAATAGATTTTTTCTATATCATATACATCAATAAATTCTCCAATTGCATTTGTATTAACTATGCTTTCCCTTAAATCTGTTTTCTCCCCACCAAGCACTTCTCCTTCGTTAATATCTTGAATACGGTCATTATTTTCGCTCACATGATTCAAATTTAATTCTGATTCAACCTCTACTAAGTCTATCTTTTCACAACTACTTACTTTTTGTTCCTTAATATCTTGAATAATACTGTCATTCTCTTCTTGCACATATTTCAAATTTAATTCTGATTCAGTCTCTACTAAGTCTATCTTCTTACAGTCACTCACTTCACCTGCATTGATTTCTTGAATACTGTTATTCTCTTTATCTTTGAAATCAGATTCTGATTTAACCTCTACTAAGTCTGTTTTCTCCCAATTGTCCCCTTTATCCTTATAAATATTTTCAAGATACTTATTTTTCTCAATATTCTTATCTTTTCGATTAAAAATTAATTTTATAAAACTATGTAATCCCATTATAAGTCTCCCTATTTTCAAATAAAATTCTATACTTTTATATATTATTCATTCCACCATTAACATTTTTTCTATTTTATCATAATAGCCTATATTATTAAAACCCAAAATGTCCATATCTCCTAGTATATCTGTTCACATCTTTCACCATTTATATGTAAGTGTACCATTTCTATATTCAATCATTCTACTCCCCCTGACACCAAGTGCCACAAAAGTGCCCAACTTACCTACAAACATTCCCAGTGTTTATGCGGGTTTTCAAAATCACAATAATTAATGCATGGAAATAATAAAGAATGAATTTCTTCACAAGACGACCGTTCCCCTCCTAGTCAGTAGGCACGAAAAGAAAAAAGGGAATGGTTTTTCAACCATTCCCATCTTAATGAGCCCACCGGGGTTCGAAGCCGTGAGAGTGCTTAAACACTGACTTTCTTAGGTCTCCTTTATGGCACTAGTCCAGTAGGAATCGATAGCCTGTGTAATGATTTTTATGTAATGCTTATTGATGAAATAAGCGCCTGAAAAGTGCCTGAAATTTCACTAATATTTATTGTACTTTTGTCCATGTTGTATTTTTCCCCCAGTTAGTTGTTCCATTACTTCCTGTTGGACTAGTTAATGTTCCATCTGAATTCAATACAAATTTGGCTGTATAACCTTGTATTTCAGTTGGTCCATTTGGTGGAAAGCTATCAATACATTTTGTAAATGAACAAACAATAGTTCCATCTGACTCAACTTCATAATTACCACTATGATTATTTTTATATCCTTTACAAGAAACTGTGCCATCACTGTTAAATACTAATGTATATTTTGATGAATATTCCATACTTGGGTCATTTCCTGTATAACTTGTCCAAGAACCTTCTATAGCCTTTTTAGTTGTCGAAGCGGCTGAAAGAGTTTCCGTATTTGTTTTTGCCGTTTCACCAGACAAATCATCTATAATCTGCTGTATTGTCTTAGGTCTGTTATATACAAATGCTGTTTTTCCGCTAGTATCATAGGAATTGACTTCCTCTTCCTGAATCTTTCCATCACTTATCTTATATATTGTGTAAGCATATACACCCTGTCGTCCACTTTCAATGTAAAGTTCATTACTCTTTTCTGCATAATACATTTTCCCTGAAGCAATAATTTTTGTATCAATTGTCGTATTATCAGATGTAACAAGAATATTTCCTGCGGCAGTATTGCTTCCTAATATCATCAGTTCTGGAATATCATCATTATTCATGTAAATATATTCACATCCACCATAATTTTTAGAATCAACATTTTTTAAATATTCTATATACTGTTTTTTCCAGTTATTAGCTTGTGTTGTAGCCTCTGTTGATTTTACAGTTTCGTCTGCTGACTCAGTTGCTACGGCTGTTTCCAAGTCATTCTTGGCATTATTCTCATCATTATTTGATTTCCTGCTTGTCACTGTCACTATAATTATAACAATAACAGCAATAATAAGTACACCAATAACCCCACACAATATAGGTATCATCCGTTTTCTTTTTTCAACTGGCTTATCTGATGTATCAATTACAGCATTTTCCTGTTTTTCTGCTTCCTTGCTTTGCTCTGAATCTACTGCTTTTTCTTGTGGCACAGTCTCAACTCTTGCACCACATTCATCACAGAACACAGCACTATCTTCAAGCTCTGCTCCACAATTTTCACAATATTTCATTATGTAAACCTCCTAGAGCTTATATCCACATTTGCTACAAAACTTTGCCTGCCCTCTCAAGGCGGTTCCACAATTAGGACAATACTTAGTTGCACTATTATCAGATTCCGAAACCGCACTATTTTCTGCCTTAGCTTTATCAAGATATTCAACAAGACCATTGAAAAGTGGAACTAACTTATCTCCCGAAAGGCACTCTACAAAGAATTGTCCATCAAGCAATAATCCAGGTGTTGATTTATCTGTTGAGAATTGTTTGCCCGTTTTAAAAACATCAAGAGGTTTTATTATCACATTTTTTTCAAACATTTTTCTTGTATAAACACCCTTACTTGTTATAGCAAATCCATTTTTACCGCTTCCTAATAATGTTGCATCCTGAGCATAGTATACTTCACAATCAGATGGTAATGAAAGCCCCGCCTTTAATTTAGATGATGCCATCGCTTTTTCCGGTTCTGCATGTGTAGAAAAATATTGTTTTAAAAGTGCCGGAAGTTCATTACTGTTCAGTCCTGCTCTTAAATCAGATACTTTGTCTGTTGATTCAGCAGTAACATTATCTGCTTTCGTCATGTCATTATTTGGCGCAGTTACATTGCTTACCATCACAGGCGATTCACCAATATAAATATCAGAAGCCATAATCTCTTTTATCATTGCTTTTATATAAATAACGGCATCATCCATCTTATCACTGGCAAAATCATTTTTTAATTCAATTATTTTTCCTTCACTTGTAACAACCATTAACTTTGTTGATAAGAATTTTCTTGTAACCTCAAATGATATAATTGAATTGTAATCCAACATACTAATTTCATTTTGTTCATCAGTATATAATATTCCCTTATTAGTTAAAGCAAAACCTTGTTCATTACTTAAAAGAGTATCTTTCATTGTAAAGAACAATACCTCTGTGTCAGAATCTTTATCATTAGGCATAAAAACCTTATGAGCTGCTTCTAATTCTGGCACATATCTTCCCCTTACGATTTGTCTAGTTTCATTTAATGAGCGATAATTCTTTACATAGGAAGTATATTTAAAGCAACTTTCAACATTACAACTAAGTTTCACATTAGCCATATACTTATCAAGTTTACAGAATAAATTATCATAAAACTTGTTATCTGTAAGTCTTCTTATTGATCTCTGTATATTTTCAGGGTATTGTCTTTCACTTAATAATTCAATAAATGCAGGTCTGTTTAATATAGAAAAATCATTATTAATTGCAGATGATAATTCATTAAAAGCTTCATTTATTATTTTATTATCTTCTGCTATTTTAATCAGTTTTACCTTTTTAGACTCTGCTTCACTAATAAACTTTCCAATTACTTCATAATCATTATAGTTATGTACAGAATCGGCTAACTTATCAATTATCAATCCTAAGTCATCTAATGATTTAAACTCATTAATTATTGTATTAATTGATGCATCAGTTGCTTTCTGTGATACTAATTCATTCCAATCTCTATTAGCTGCAACATAAAGATCATAAACTGGAGCCATATATAAGTCTTTTTCAAATTTTTCTAAATAAGTTAATACATCACATAAATCCCCATTATTATTAAAATACTTATCAGAAAATACAAAATACTTAACTATAAATAATAAAGAATATACAGGCTGCTCTTCTTTTAATTTCTTTGCAGCAATAATATAAGAACTTGCATCCTTTTGCTCTAACTCATATTTGATTATTTCGTCTGCTGTTTTACCATTAAACATGGTATCATTTTCTAATGTAAGTGAAATAAAATCGTCTTTAGTAATCTTCTTATTATTTTTATAAGCCAGTATTAACCCTTCTGCAATTTTTAATTGTTTTTCTGTCAAGCTCACATCAACTTCAATTTTTAGAAGATTCCCACATACATATTTTATTATTTTTGCAAATTCTATCTTTTCGGCTTTAATGTCAAAAATTTTATTAATCTCCGAATATGAATTTGCTACAGCCAGATATTTTTTTAAATATTCTGTAGTATCGGTATTTAATGTTGCAAGAAACTTTTCATAATCCTCTGTCAATATTTTCTGTCTCACAGAATCTGATGAGTATTCTGGTTTTTTAGCAGCGATTTTGTCCATTAACATTTGCTCATGTTTTTCATCATACTCTTCCAGATACTTATTTTTATCTAAAGAGAAATTATCAAGTATTTTTTCAAAATCTTCTCTGCTTCCAGAAATACCATCTTTTATTATCTGATTAATAGATGAAAAAATATTTATTCCATTCATGGCAGCTAGTGCATATAAATTTCCATCTGAATCACCATAATTGCTTATGGCATATTCATAATATTTTTTATTTGTTGGTTCTGTTTCCAATGCCAATAAAAGATATCTAAGCGGTTCACTTGCATTTTTGCATTTTTCAAATAGTTCTTCTCCGCTGAAATCATAATCAAAAAGTTTGCTTACTATTCCTGCTTCTTTTAGAATATCCATAATTTTTCTGCATATTATTACTGAAATTTTTTCATTTTTGCTCTCCAATACCTTATTGTACAATTCTTTTAATTCATCAGAAGATATAATGCCTTTTAATTTTTCTAAATAATCATCAACACATCGGTCTGCTAATTTTTCTCTTACATGCTCTAATATATCTGCTTTTTCTTCTTCTGCTGCTTCAATATACGTTCTTACATCACTGCTATATTCATTATATTCATTCTTAGTATCTTCCATAGTGCCATACGCAATTGCACCCATAACAACATCACCAAGTGTAATTGGAGAAAATAAATTTTCCTCTGCTGTTTTCTTTGATTTAATTGTATTTTTTAGTACATTTGCATTTTTACAGTCCGCATTAAATTCATCTACCAATTTATCCAATTCTATCTGCTGGTAATCATATGATGATTTAATGTATTCAACTACATTATTAATATAATTATTATATTCTGTATCTTCAAATATATCTTTCAGGAAATCTTTGTAACAAAAATCACTTTCTATATCAACATCCCAATTGTCAGCCACAAAATCTTCTATTACGCCACTTAAAAACATAAGATTTGACTGATAGAAACCTATAATATCTTTTATTATTTCTTTTTCATCAAGTGTCTTATCCTGATAAACATTTTGCAATTCATCATAAAGCGTTGAATATATTAATCTAGACCGTTCTAAAATACATGGTATTTTACTTTGCACAAACATATATGTATATTTGTCATCATCAAATTCAAGAGTTTTATTATATATAGAAATGAATTTATTATAATATTTTCTTAAATCTAAATCTAATTTCTCATTATAAATATTATCATAATTTAAAACTTCATCATAACTGCATCGTCCATGTGCATAGTACACTCTGCAGTTATCAATAGTCTCTCTAGCCTTCTGTATATTTTCCTCTGTGCCTTTACCTCTGCAATACAAATCACTAAGAATAATTCTTTCATCATCATCACAACTATTTTGTATATTATTGAAGAGTTTTGTATATAGTTTATCTGATTTGCTTAGGTCATATTTTTTAAAGCCATAGTTTTCATATAATCTTGCTAATAAATAATCTTTTATACTACCATCTTCTGCATTATTCAGAATTTTAAGAATCCCACTATAATCTTTCCATAAATTTAATATAAAACATTTTTCTATCCAGAATGTGTCATCTAATTCATTCAGATATTGTAAAGCGATAGATTTATCTGGATTTACAAACCTATTATCAGAGCTTACCATAGCCAAAGCAAATGCAGCTCTTTTTTCCCCCATATTCCATGCTTTGTCCAATAATCTTACTCCTGCATATTGCATATCTTTAGACTTAAAATCTTCTTTTACAATTGTATTAAAATCCAATTTAGTAAATTCATCTGGTAATTCTCCATTATCATTTTGCTTATAATTATAATCAAGATTTAATGCCCATAATTTAGCTGCATCATCATCCAAAAAGCATAAGCTCATACCTATTTCATATGTTGCTTTAGCATTTTCGCCGGCAATACTTAATAATAAATCTAATCCTTTTTTTATGTTCTCTTCGTCTCTTGTATTAACATAATACTTTCCTAATACTAATCTTGCATTCTTATTAACTTCTAATTCTTCCTCTAATAAACTTATAGCTAAATCCTCATCTTTATCAATTAAAACTCCTTGCAAGTACAATTCAGCTAATTCAACTTTGGCATTTGAATTATTCAATTTTGCTGATTTTTTTAACCAATCAACATATGACTTATTATTCTGTTTATTCTTATAATATACTGCTAATTCATATTGTGCTTCAGCATCATTCTCATATGCTCTTAATTCAAGTTCTTCAAAATTCTTATCCATTTCAATATCCTACTTTCCTAAAATTCTGCTTTTAACCCAAACATGAGGTTTTGTCGTACCACTTAAAGTTTTACCTCTTCTAGGACATGTACCCGGATCTGGTCTTCCTTGTGTAATAGTTCTCGTTCTTGTACTTCCGCACCAGGAACATTTATATTCAATAACTTTCAAACTTATCTCCTCCTATTTATATTTTTTTCTACTAAATATCTAAAATTATTTTAGTACAAATATTTACTAAAATCAATAGTAAAGATTTATACTTAGTATAATTAAAGAAAAGGGCTCAATCGGAGGATATATCTTATTGGATTACATTCGCAGAATTAGAGATTTAAGAGAAGATTCTGACTACACACAAGAGTATGTTGCCCATGTATTAGGTACATCGCAAACTATGTATGCCCGCTATGAACGAGGTGCAAATGAATTGCCTATTCGACATTTAATCTCATTATGTAAGCTCTACAATGTGTCTAGTGATTATCTTTTGGGATTATCAGACCAAAAATAAGAATGGTAAATATGAATTAATCATTTGCCATTCTTATTTTAATCACCCCATCGGGTTAGTAACTCGTATTGGTATCAAACAAGCTATCTATGAGGCTTTATTAAACATAAGCTCTCTTAACCACATTCCTCATCATCTCTCCTCAGAAGTGCCTAAAAAGGTGTCATAAGCGCAAAATAAATATTATATAAGAAAATCCTGAGCAATCATTCATATGACCACTCAGGACTTAATCATTATCTGTTTTAAATGTATTTCCTATCTAGTAATTATCTCAACTAACAAAAAGTGACTTTTGCAGTTTCTCGGTTGCCTTCCTACGATTCTCTTCATAAGACCCTATATACACATCATAACTAGTAACGATACTAGCATGTCCTAACAGGTATTGCAAATCCTTAGCACCGATTCCTTCGCTTGCCAAAATGCTTCCATATGTGTGTCTAAGAACATGCAGACTTTTGTATTCAATATTTAATGACTTCATAAATGTTCTATATTTATCACTAATCTGCCATACCCTTACAGGATTCATCTTATTGTCTGTTAAAAGATAAGCTGAATCATTGAAACGTTTCTTATTTCTCTGTTGTTTGAGTAAGCTCATAAGTTCATCCATTACATATATCTTGCGGTATCCAGAATATGACTTAGGTTCTTTCTCGTAATCTTTATCCCCTGCTGCCACCCTAGCATGACTAATATTGATTGTTCCTGTATCAAAATCTATATCCTTCATCTGAATACCTGCTATCTCACTTCTACGTAGCCCGCACAGAAGAGCGAGTTCAATTATTAGTTTTGTATTCTCATCCTCACACTTATTAACCTCTTGAAGTATGTATCTTGCTTCCTGTATCGTGTATGGTACTATTTCTTTTGGCTTTGTTTTTTTCACAATAACATCCTTGGCTGGATTTTTTATAAAGTCAATGTATTCAAGCTTCTTCGCCATCTCTAGCATTGCTGAAACCAGCATAAGATAGTTCAATTTTGTTTTTGAACTCACCCCTTCCCCTTCCATTTCATCAATATATAGCTGTAATGTTTTCATCTTGATATTTTCTAATCTACATTCACCAAGAGATGTGACTATACCATGTTTTTTGTTATATAAAAGACTCCTATCACTCGCTTGAGTACTTGGAGAATGCCATTTATCACTTATTTCAAGATATATTGGTACAAACTCCTTCAACAAGATGTGTGAACTACTGGCATTAGATTGCAAAAAATATTCTCTCTCCTTTTCAGCCATAAACCTCTTAATATTTGCCTTTGATGTATTCTTTGGAAATACTTTACTTCCACGTTTTCTTTTTCTGCTATGGCTATAGACCTCAAAGACAACTTTTGAACGACCATCTGGTAGTACTTGTATATGTGCCATATATATATTCCTTTCTATCATTCTAAACCATTATATCGAAACATCAGACATATTGTTCATATATACCGAAACCTTATAACACCTGATATATTCTGCATTATCAACAATAAGTTTCGATGTTTCGATATTTTTACAATCTCCTATACTTCATCTACGATTGTTAGCTTGTCTCTTTTACTTTTATTATTTATTATCTTTATTATTTTACAAGTTCGTGTACTGGTTACAAAAATTTCCAATCCACAATCCCTTAAATTACTTTGTATTGCATTAATCCTTCTGCTTAGCGAATTTACCGCCGTTGGGAATCCGTTAGATGTTGTATCAAGTTTATTATCCATTGCAACTCTTTTTAATTCTTTATATAACTCAGCGTATGGTGCTTCATATTCCTTTCTGTATTCCATAAATATTAACAATGCTTTGCCTACTGTATTTTCATCAAGCAACTGGTCATTAATTTTCTTAGCATTATGAGTAAACAAACTATCTACATATGACTGCTTATATCCTAATACCTTACCAACCTTAACTGCATACACATAAAAATCGCTAAGTCTTATTGAATTCTTCATATCTACTTGCTCATCATCTAACATTGCCTGTGCTATTATATTCATACATAGCAACAATATATCAGGCAAATTCTTCTTAAACTGCTTATTTAACTCTGTCTCTGTTATCATCTTATCAGATGTAATTCTTTTCAGATTGAATTGTATAGTACGGTCAAGTAAATCCTCAGCAAATATCAAAGGGCTTGTACCATTTATCATTACTATTGATTTAAGATTAAATGTTGTCTCATGCGAATTTTCATACAAGGTTCTTCTAGTCTGAGTGCCATTGGTTACGGCTCTACAAAGAATATCACTTGTATCAGCCTTAATATATGATAAATTATCGAAACAGCATACTGCTGAGCTGTTTAGTCTCATATATAATCCATCTCTGTCTGTAGGAATCGAGCATAAGTCTAAATTCTTAGGCTCAAGAATTGTTTCAAAGAATCTTGCCATTGTGGACTTCGCACTTCCCTTTTCAGATGACACCAGAATCAGCGGCATTGGAGTTTTATCGCTAGTGAATGCAACGCACAGGTATATAGCGAACAATGCAACATCCTTATCATTAGCAAAATTAAAGAATCTCTTGATATATTTTAGCAGATTTTTATAATCCTTAACTTCATCTTGTGGATTAATCATTACCTGTCCGCTATATGACTTATCATGCTTAAACACAATGTCTTTATTCTTTAGTACCTCAACCTTTCCGTCCTTTATTGAAGCAACCATATTTTTATTCAACTCATACAATATATGCTTATCGTTTATTGTGCAGAATCTTTTATGTAGTTTCTTTATTGTATCATTTTCATATGCCTTAATTGCTATATAATCAAGTGGCTTGTTCATATCATTAGTTTTTAACAACATTCCTACTTTCACCATTAGCTTTTGTATTATGAGCCTTAATTCATAAGAATGTAGCTCATATATCGAATACATATCATTCTTTTTATCATAATATCTACAGTAAATAGTGTTGTATTCATCCCTGAATGCCTCAAGAATATGATTGTCAAAGGCGTCTTCCAGTACATTAATTAATGATACGTTCTTATCTCCAGTATTTTTACTTTCCGATATTCTCTTATCTTTAGTATTATACTGTTCTCCTGTTTTAGCGAAGTACAGCTGATTCCAACTTACATTGTTTTTCTTGCATGAATCATGGTGACATCGGGCAACGATATGCTTTGGCTTAAAAAAAATGTATGCTCCATCTGTATGCTCATTAGAGAAAGGGCACTGCTTTAAATTAATCAAATAGCCATTCCCATATTCTTTTGTATCTCTTACCTGCAGTTCATTATCCGCAAGCCATTCCTTAAATTCCTCTATATTATCATCAAACATTAAGCCAACTCCTTCTTTAAACTAGCGATTTCCAACAACTTTTCCTTAGTTACCTTCTCTGGTACTTCGGGATATTTTATTATCTTTGAATATGTATATGGTCTATCAGGAAGAGAATCTCCTTTCCTGCTTATCGTGCCAGCCAGCTTGATTATTCTCGGCGGGTCACATACTGAAATATCTACGGAAGCCTTATCATCTGAGAATATACTATCAAGCGTTTCAAGTACTGCCTTTATAAGCTCCTTGTTTTCTTTATTTACATGTAATTCTTCAAGATAGTAGTCTGCTGTGTAACCGTTTCCACTCATACAAATGATAGGCTTCGTAATACTGAAGGTCTTGAGAAATCCCATTACCTGTAAGAGCATATTCTTTGCATATTTTCTTTCTCTATCAGTCGCCTGTATCCCAGATGGTCTTTTAGGGTCTATATCAATATGTAAAAAAATATAGGCTTGCACATCATTCTCACTTGTACAATTAGTTGTGTCAGTTCTCAATCTATTATCAGCTCTAGCTAGAATAGCTGGATTTAGCTTTTGTAATGACATATAAATGGTTTCATCTTTCCATCTAGCTCTTATATCTTCCCAAGCCTTATTGTAATTATTGTAATAACCTGAAACTGTTCTACCTTTATTAAGCCTTGATTTCAATATTCTTAGCTCTACAACTCTTCCCTGTAACTGATATGCACTAACTGTTTTTAAAAATTCGTTCTTTTCATCATTCATATTTGCTTTTATGCTTTCTGTCATCACATTCTCCTTTCAGCAAGCTATAGTACAAATATATATTCATACCATAGCTTGTTACCTTTATTCCTTAATCAATAATCTGAGAAATCGTCATCTTCTTCCTCAACAATTTCTGAGTGCTTATGTTCCTCTGTAGTGTATTCTTCTATTACTGGCTCTAGCTCTCCATAATCGTAAGCACTGGCACTCATCTTATATGTAAATTTTCTGTCGTCAGGCATTTTGTCCGCTTTGTATATCTCTGCTATCCTTACAGGATTATATTCTGTATATAGAGGCGAGTTCGGCTCTAAAAGTAATTTCACCTGTATGTTAGTAAAACTGGATGGATATATTTTTCTTTCCTTGACCAGTCCTAATTCATCACATATTTTATATATTTTCGAACCCTTGTAATATTTTGCTGGGTAAACAGACTCAACTTCCGCAATTCTTGATTCAGTACCGCTGTTAATACGAACGCCTATAATTGCCTTTACAAAGAGCTCTCCTGTCTTCGATGACTTTATAGTATACATCTGCTTGCCAATTCCATAGTATTCTCCTGGAGTCAAGACCTCTTTATCATCAATATTCCATACTATCTCATTACAGTTATTGCTTGAAGAATCTTCTGTATTAGTTCTATTCATATCTCGCCTCTTAGTTATTTTCATCATTTGTGTTTACCTCACATTTCTTTAAAATAACATAGTTCACATTTTCTTTTTGCTTAATCTCATAATTAGTGATTGTGTTACACACACGCTTATCATAGTTGAGCTTTAGGACAGAATTTATAAATCTCACAAAATCTGAACTATAATATATTAACTTGCTGCCATTTCTCTTTAATGTTATGGCACTCATCTTTGGCGATATCTGTTTTGCACAGAGTATTACTGTTCCCTTAAGCACATTGCATGCAACATATACTGTCTGATTTTTAATGCCTAATATTTCTTGAGTCTTAGCTGATAACTCCATTCTCTTGCCATTGTCGCTATACACAAATGTAGCAATGCCATTTTTACTCCTTGAGCCTTCCTTTTTCTTATATAGTGGTGCTTCATATCCTTCAAGCTCATCCTGTTGATTGAATTTTTCTGTTTTCTTGATGATTAACTGATTCTTATTTTCCTCCATTTTTTTCACTCCTTAATATATTTTTAATACCATCAGCCTCCTCTTTCTGTTGGCGTTTAATAACTTATCATATCTTCATCTAGCAATTTCCTCATTTCCCCTTGTGTAAGTTCTTCATACTTTTCTTTTTAATCAACATAATTTTTTACACAATCAGTTTTCCCCCCTACTAATAGCCTGCGCCTCGATTTCAAGTGCTTATCAGAACAAGCAATATATAGACTATTTTTATTTAAGGAGGCTTTTATGGCTGATACTATTTCTCTTTGCTTTAATAATGCAGAAATTATGCTCGATTGTATTTATGAGGACTATGAATCTGAAATTGAAAATTTTTTTGACAATGGGCATGAATCTAAGGTTTATCGTGGGAAGTTTAAAAGATGGGTTAATACCTACCAAAATTATTTAAACGATTTAAAATTATGTAAGGAAGTTGAATGTTCATTGATTTTCTTATCAATCAAAGAATCTTTTGAATTAGATAGTAAAATCATAAAGGTTTCTACGAAACATATTAAAAGTTCAAAAAAACACATTATTTTATTTAAAGATATACTTAATAACCTTAATAATCCTGACAAGAAGCATTTTCAATTAATAGAAGTTGCTTCTTTTTTTTTACCCATTTTTGATATGCTCACATATGTGTTAGAATATCCGCCAACATATAATGATGAAAGCATTTCTGATACGAAACTAACAAAGGATAATATCAAATCATACAAGATTTATTTAGAAAGTTATATAAAAAAAATAGAAAAGACATACCCTTTGATTTCTAATGATACTTTTGACCATTTCCTTGAAATAATTAATTTGTACATTAAATTTATATTTTTGTCTGATATTAAAACACTTGATAACTACATAAAAAATAATCCTATAAAATCAGGGCTTTATTAGAAGTTCTGAATGTATGTGCTGATATTTGACGATATAACCAAAAAAATAATCTAACAATAAAGGCAGATGAGAAATATTCTCCCATCTGCCTTACAACACTAGTTTCTCTTTAGTATTCTTCTGCCCAAAGCATTGTCGCATATGCTCCATCATCTATTACATATACTTTACCTTCTACATAGTTGCCATCAACACAAGCAAATTCATATTCCGCCTTATATTTAGGTACTTCCTGTTCGTGGATGATTACCTGTTTCCATTCATTTTCTTCGCCCTTTCTTTTACTGAATCTGAATATCTGCAAATAGTCTAACTTATGTGTCTTTCCAGCTTCCCTAATCATTTCCCACATAAGAATCCTGTACTCTAAAGGCATTCTCTCATTGATACCTTTTGTTTCATATCTTTCCTTATCAAACATCTTATCACTCGTTTCTTGTATTGTATAATTTTTATTATCACTGCTCATACGATAGAGAATGTAACCTCTTTCATATCATTAGAATCAAGAACTATCTGCTCTGAATAGTACATTTTCTTTACTATATCTACAGCCTCCTCAATTGACTCTGCTTTTATATGTTCTATTCTTGATAGTTGCTCTTTTACTTCAACATCATATTCTCTTTGCATATAGCACCTCCTAGCTTGTCTTAATCCACTTTGCTTCCATCTCTTCCATTACAGTTCTCTTTTTGTCCTGATATGCACAGGCATATGTATTCAGAGTGGTTGAAGCGTCTGCATGCCCCAAGATAGCCTGTACAGACTTGATATCTGCATTATTTTTGAGTGCCAGTGAAGCAAATGTATGTCGCAGTGCATGAAGATTAAGATATCTGATTTCATCAGCATGTGAATCCATGAAATCCTTGTATTCATTTGACAAGCTTTCGCTCCGCAGTGGATTTCCACTATTGTCTGTAAATAGAGCCTTTGAATCCACAAAATCTTCTCCTTTTGCAAACTTCTTCTTGTAGTAATCGTTTCTTGTCTTCTTTATTAATGTACAAAGTGTATCCGTTATAGGAATCACTCTTACACTACTCGCTGTCTTAGGTTCTTTCAAAACACATTTACCTCTATGCTGATATACCCTTGCCTTATTGACATTTATAGTTTTCTCTTTCAGGTCTATATCGTCAAATGTCAGTGCATTCATTTCAGACCTTCTCATTCCAGTTGTCACAGCGAGATATATCAACAATTTCATATTACTGCTTGCGTCCTTGTCTACCAACTCAAAAAGTTTCTTTACCTCATCCGCATTGTATGACTGAATCTGCTTCTTTACAATCTTTGGCGTAATCACATCACCTACAAAATTGTAAGATATGCTTATATAGTGTAACTGCATAGCTTTGTCTATTATTCCATGTATACACATTGTTCTATTCTTTATTGTCTTAGCAGACAACCCACTATCAACAAGAAAATCTATGTACTTTTGTAAATGTATCACATTCAGTTTTGACAACTGGATATCACCCAGAAATTCAAGAAAACCATTTTTCTTGTTGTAAGCCATCTGTATATAGTTACTTTGGGTTGTCGGGCTCAGGTTCTTCATATAAGACTTCTTGTATATTTCAAAAAATTTCCCGAATGATATCCTTTCATAGTTCAAACCAACTGTATCTTCTTCATACTGCTTCTCAACATTTCTTAGAAAAGCCTTGATTTCCTTCATATTCGTATTTTCAGGAAATGTTTTACTCTTTCTCTTCCTTGTACCATTAATAGTTCTCACTTCATACATCACTTTGTATCTCTGGTGCTTAGTTCCTTCATCTATTAGAATTATATGTGCCATTTTTACATCTCCTTTCCTACAAAAAAAGACAGATAGGATATTACTCCCATCTGCCTTGATTTCTCATTACATATTACAATCTTACTCTTACTTTCTTTCCAGTTTTAGCTATTGAGTACGCTACTACACTAGTTGTAACACCCTGAGCAAAAAGCTGTGCCGCTGTAATCGTTCCTGCAGTAATTAATGAAAATATCATATCTGATTCACCTCCCTTCGTATATTTGAAAAATTTTTTTGCAAATCTTGTGAAAGTTTGCGAAAAGCATTCACCCCCTACTGAATAGACAGCTTCTTTGTACTTTCGCAAACTTTCTGAAAACTTACACAAAATCTTTTACTTCATGCTGCAATCATTTCTGTTGCTGCAATGACTGCTATTCCAACGCACAATCCTAAACCGAACCACTGCATACATCATCACTTCCTTTCCTCATTAGTCATCCTGTTTCTTCCTGATTCTTCTTTTGACCGTATTATCATCAGGATTCTTCTCAACAAGTCTTGCTGATATCTTTAACATTTCATCATTTACATCTAACGGAACAAGATTCCATTGTTCATCCCCATGTCTGAGTCCTAAGTAGAGTACATGTGTCGGATCTGAACCAATCGTATCAATATATTCGGAACTTATCTGATATACTCTGTCCTTAGCCTTACTATTACTGATAGCTTCTAGCAGATTCTTCTTTAAAGTATTAGTAGTCTTATTACTGCTGTGTGAACTGCCATATGCAATTATCAGCTTGTATTCTCCTGCAGTATTGACAGCCTGTGTAATGTACTCAAAGTTATCCTTATCATATGTCAGTTGTGATGTAGTAGGCTTTCTGTCAAACACTTCTGAATACAGGTTCATAATCCTTACCTCATTTAATCCAAGCTCTTTCATATGATTAATCAGATGTAACTGGGTACTGTCAATCTTTGTAATGTTGTCTCCATCAACTGTCGGATACAGACCTATAAGAATTGCTTTATCACCTTTAAGTCCGTCTATCGTTTTCTTAATCTCATATGTATGATTTCCCTGATAGACAACTTCTGTTATCAACTGTTCTTTCTTACTTTCCATAGCAAACCTCCTCTGTCTTACATTTGTAAAAGAATCCCCAGTAAGCGTCTGTACCTATGAACGCCCTTATATGCCACTCAGAACCATTTTCTGTACATATCAGGTCGTCAAACTCATAGTCTCCTTCTATCAGGTTATACCCCCTGAGACAATCCTTATATGTATCACTGTCTATACCATCATCATCCGTCAGTATATGGAAATTACCACATGCACCATCTTCAAAACATTCTTCAACAAGTCCAATGTGATACTTTGCATTATCTATTACCTTCTGTGGAATGCCTGTAGAAGCCTGTATAACCCCTTGAAGCTCTTTTTCACTCCTAAATGTATATTTCATGCCAGACTCCTATTCTACAATGCTTACAGCGTCATTTACGGCGTTATAGTAATACAGATTGTCAGACAGTACATCTTCCTTCTCCAAGCTCTCTTTATTAGCTTCTTTAATCATTTGCTCAACATAACTACAATTTACATATTTCTTATCCATTACCAGTAGCAGAAATTCATGTACAGAAGACGGAATCATGTAAACACCATCCATATTTTTCTTTATACAGAAATTCTTCAACACATATGGATACAAGATACATGAAGCCCCAAAATGCTTTTTGAAATTAGTGAGTACAAAAATAGTCTCAGGAGTGTTGCTGACATCTTCCTGAGACTGATTATCTATCTTTGATACAATATCCGTAAGTGACATGATACTCGGAGCATAGAGTTTCTGAGTATTCTTAGTCGCAAATGTATACAAATCATTTTCCGTAACTTTCAAATGCTCCATCAATGCATTTGTAACATCTGATGAAGCCGTAGCATTGAAATCAATATCAATGATTAGCTTATATGTAATGGCTAAATCCGTACCTTCCAACATCCTGTAAGGTATAGTCTTTAGTCTGCTCTTATTAGAATCAGCATTCACCAATGTATAGACAATCCTGTCTTTTAGCTTCTCCAAATTGATTTCACAATCAAACTTAGGAAACAGGCTTCTATTAATCACAGCTACAATCTCGTCAACTGATTCACTAGTCCAGTAACATATCTTTGCAACATTCATATCTTTTTTCCTGACCTGAATTCCTTTCAGTTTTGTGTCATTGTTCTTCATAACTTCAACTCTTTTCACCTCATATTCTTCTCCAAGTCTTTTCTGCACTTCATCAATCACATCATTCATTTTGTCATCCATAGTAACCTCCTATAAATAAAATAAGAGCAAGCACTTAAGTTTCTATACTCAAGTACTTGCTCTGTTTCTTTGTATCAAAGTTATTATATATAGTTTAAAGTTGGTGATTTACAGGTGATTTATAAGATGTAATCTATAAACTGGAAATTGTCTATTTCTTATCCTTATATGCATATCCAAAATTAATTGGTGGTGCAGTTACAGATACATATATAAACTCCTCTGTTCCATCATTTAACAAACCATGAATATCATTATCTGCAAATCTAACCACATCACCAGCCTTAAATTCTTCTGTTTTATTATCTTCCAACAATAATTTTCCTGTTCCTCTAGTTGCATACCAGATTTGTTCAGATGCCTTGTGTGTATGTCTTTTTTGAGATGCCCCAACCTCTAGATGAACTTCTGTTATTGTTACTCTTTCACTTTTAGAATTTTCTGGATTTAATAATTGTCTTGAAACAACTCCTGGATTTGATAACTCAACAATACTTTCTTTTTTAATAAACTCCATTTTTATACCTCCGCAAATTTTATGTATGGTACTATACTATCAAAATTATCTGTAATATTCAATTACTATACCAAATAAACCATTTTCAATTATTCGATTAATCTCCTCAATAAACTTGAATTTATTTTAATATCCATGGTCAACATGTTGCCATTGTCCGCCGTTTGTTCTAACTAAAATCCACTTCCAATCATTGTATGTACTATTTGGATTCAGAGAACCATCTCCTCCAGATGAATCAACATCGAATGAAGATAGCAAAACAATGGCTTCATCTGCATTGTTCCTATCTGCCCAATCTTGATGGTCTTTAGAGCTGTCATCCCCTGCATAATAAATTTCTGTAAGAGTACATCCATTCCAGTTGCTCTTAAACTCTTTTTTTATGGTGTCAATAGCAGCTGCAATGTCCTCTTCAGAATATATTTCAGATTCTACATTATGTGTATTTACTTCATTAACATTTCCGCCACAAGCACTCAAACTAAATACAAGCAGAATACATAGCATTGCACATACAATCTTTTTCATAATTCACACTACCTCCATCAATTCCGATTTTCTCAATTCTCCAAACTTGAATTTCATAAACGCATTTGCTTCTTAAACGCAAACATTCCCTCATTGCCATCACCGACAAAATCGTCCGGTGTATCCGGCATAGGATGTTTTTCATTAAAAAATTCTGTAATATGAAAGCCGCAGACATTCACATAAAAATGAATGTTGCGCTTATCAAAGTACGGCGTACAGGTTTCCCATACTTTCGTGTTCGGATATATCCGTTCCAATTCAAACCATATCTTCTTACCGATACCTTTGCTCTGAACTCCGTTCTTTACAAAAAGCAGGTCAAGATGGTTATGCTGTGTACTCTCATTGATAATAACAACAGCACCACCCACCATTTCTCCATCGACTACAGCTTTATAGACAGCAGAACCCTCCGCATTCAGCGACTGGTCAATGTCCTTTTCAGGCAGAATAACAGCATCTGTTTTCCCGAAAGCATCTTCAAAACCTTTCTGAAATGCTTTCTGCATATCAGACTTGTATTGCGTTAATTCTTTTGGTTCTATACAAACTAATTGGAAGGTCATTTTATATCTATCTCCTCAAAAATACCGATTTTCTTAATTCTACAAACTTGAATTTGTAGAGCTAATTACAGTCTATTAGAACATATTTACATTCTTCGCAAGCCCAAGCTTTTGTACGATTTTGAGTTACTCCATTACCAACGGGAATATGAATAGCACCATTTTTAATTGCATTTCCTTCTGTAAAAAAAATACAAACTTTAGATTTAAAATAGTCTTCCCTTGCCCAATACAATGCCCCTTTTGCACTAGGTCCAAGTGCTCCAAGTACCATATTTTTCCCACATTTAGGACATATCATTTCATCAACCTCCCATATTCAAAAATTTGTTTTAACAAGTCATCAAATTACGATTTCTCTTTCTATTCAACTACACGCCAACTTCTTTAAAATTTTAACATTATATTTAAGCTCATTCAAAGAACTCAAATAAACACACATGTGGAATCTTCAAATTAAGTTTGTTTATTTGAAATTGCAATATAACTGCATATAGAAATCAGAAAATTTATACAGTACAAAACAACCGCTCCTAAACTAAACAATGTTTCTCCAAGATAAGTTAGTCCTGGCATAAATCCATATCCAGGTAAATCATTATAGTAAATCATCAGTCCTATGGATATAAGCAGCGGAACTAGTTCTGCCGAAAACAATATCCGCCAAAGCTTTTTTGTTTTCTTGCGAATGGATATCACAAATAATATTATTTGAAATATTAAAATCACTATATATGTAATCAGTAGGAACAGTGCCATTACTATTTCCCTCCGTAAATTCCGATTGAGATTTCACCTGTTTTAAGAAATTTAATAACTGTTATATTTTATTATTAAATTCTTCGCACCCCCTTGAAAACACTGGATTTGTCGCAGGTGAGCTTTCCCTTATTATTTCCCTTGTGTTATATCGTCCCATCAGTGTTTATGCACTCTGATAAGGGCAAATACAAGGGCAAGAAAAATCTATAAGACAGTATAACACAAAATAAAAGTGACATGGTGAACTGATTGAAATGCTTCTTAATTTTTGCTACTACTGATTGATTAAATGATAAGGAGATGGGATACGATGAGAACAATATTTGCAGAATACAATCCACAGTGCAACAGCATTGATGTATATACTAATACGGGCTATATACTCCGTATTGATTGTTGGGAAGCAGAAAAAAATTTAAGAACCACACCTGGATCTGATTGTGCTTTGACATCGCTTGCAATCGATGAGCCATTAGAATATGCAAGGTTATATCTTGATGGGAATTTACAGATGTGGGTAGATGCTGAAGATTCATTAGAGTTATGATTATTCCAATCAAAATCTACTAGAATTTATTAAAAATTAGCTTCATAATTTTAAAAGGACAGCCCTATTGCTATGAGGCTGTCCTTAAAAATACAATAGATAAACCTAGATTATTCTTGCTACTATCTGATTGTTAAATTTTCTGTATTCCATATTGCAAATCTCCCTTTTCGCAATATTTTATTAGTATGAATGCCAGAATCGCTGAAAAAACACGTGCCAATACCGTACTCCACCATATCATAATCTGTCCACCAAATAAAGGTGGTAAAACAAGCATAAATATCAGCATCAATACTGGTTCAATGAATGTAAGAATGTATGACAATCCACTTTTTTCAGTAGCATAAAATCCAGCTGTCGCTATTCTGGTAATCGCAACAAATGGTAATGACACTAAAAATATAGGTACAATTTTAGAAATCTCAATACTTACTTCATAAGAAGCTCCGAAAACCCCTCCAATATTTGCTCTGTTTACATACATGATAATTCCACCACAAACAGCAAGAATTATTGCAAAAATGTATGCCATTCTCTGAACTCCTCTCAGGCTTTCTTGATCCTTCTCACCATAAAAACGGCTCATTAAAGGTTGACTTCCATCACCTACGCCC
>ENA-UPTB01001240-UPTB01001240.1-human-gut-metagenome-genome-assembly--contig:-NODE-1240-length-23047-cov-17.574401_pt1 | contig 23047 bp, 26 predicted proteins | sample MGYA00250046_ERZ773369 | MGnify/ENA primary metagenome ERZ773369 (study PRJEB29103, sample SAMN06111938) | human gut metagenome | biome: human gut; feature: ankylosing spondylitis patient; material...
CAGAGAACTGAATAAAAGTAGTAAACCTAATTAGTTAATCGCATCCAATTCTGTCAACTAATTTTAGGAATAGTCAGTATGTATGACCACGACCCGCCGCAAAATATGGGAAAATGTGAAAATCGAGCCTATTTCTGTACGGATTATGTGAAAAATCGCGTCAAAACCGATGCGATTGTGTGAAAATATGGCCATTTTCGAGGCGGATTATGTGAAAAACAGTACCATTTATGATGCGGATAACGTGAAAATCACTATCTTTGCACCTATAATCAATGTTTCGCGATATGGAAAGACTACTCAGAAGAAAGGTGGACAGCTACTTGACGGCCTGGAAGAACAACCCAGACAGAAAACCGCTTATCATCAAAGGCGCCCGGCAGATTGGCAAGACCCGTTCCATCGAATGGTTTGCCTCGCAGAACTACCAGAGCGTCATTGAAATCAACTTTGTAGAGCAAACGAGGTACAAGGCCATCTTTGACGATGGCTTCGAGGTAGACACCATCCTCAAGAACATCTCTCTGCTCAATCCCGAGCTGAGGTTCATCCCCGGCGCCACCCTATTCTTCTTTGACGAACTGCAGGCATGCCCCAACTGTGCCACCGCGTTGAAGTTCTTCAAGCTCGACGGCCGCTTCGACGTCATCTGCTCTGGCTCGCTGATGGGTATCAACTACCGCGAGATAGAGTCCAACAGCGTGGGCTACAAGGAAGATTACGAGATGCACTCCATGGATTTCGAGGAATTTCTGTGGGCCAAGGGCTATACCGAGGAATTCGTAGACGACCTGTACCGGCACATGCTTGAGGTCAAGCCCATCAGCAATCTGCAGATGGATATCCTCTTCGGTCTTTTCCGCGACTATGTCACGATAGGCGGCATGCCCGAGGTGGTCAACACCTACATCCAGAACAAGAATTTCAGTGGCACCCTGGGCATACAGAGGCAGTTGCTGAAAGACTATGAGGAAGATATCACCAAGTATGTCGACGGGCTGGACAAGGCAAAGGTCAAGGCCGTCTACAACCATATCTCCACATTCCTGGCCAAGGAGAATAAGCGTTTCCAGATAACCAAGATTGCACGCAATGCACGCAACAGAGACTATGTGGGATGCGTAGAATGGCTTGCTGATGCGGGTGTCATCAACATCTGTTACTGTCTGAACCAGCCGGAACTGCCGCTGAAGGGCAACTATGACCCCAAACTCTACAAGATATACTACAAGGACACCGGGCTGCTTATCGCGTCGCTCGACGAAGAGGCACAGGAGGACTTGAGAGCCAACACGAACCTCGGCACCTACAAGGGGGCTATCTATGAGAACGCCGTGGGAGACATGCTCGTGAAGCAAGGCTACCGTCTCTATTACTACAGCAACGACAGGCCCGCCCTGGAGATGGACTTCTTTATCAGAGACGCCGACTCGCTGATTCCGGTCGAGGTGAAGGCCAACGACAACGCGACCGCCTCGCTCAACAATCTGCTCAAGGCCGACAAGTACCCCGACGTAAGGTACGGCATCAAGTTGGGGTATAAGAACATAGGATTCAATGGCAGGTTCTACACCTTCCCCTATTTCCTCACGTTTCTGCTCAAGCGGTTTGTGGCAGAGCGAGGCCGCCACATCGCGACGGAATAGCCTCCACGCCCATGCACCATGAGCGCCAACCCGCCCGAGGTCGCCTTTATCCTCATTTCAAGTCACGAAATGGAGGATGCATGGCGTGATTTACTTCTTTCCAGCCTTGCAACGGTCATTTCATGGTTTGAAACCAACTTTCCGATAGTCTCTGCCCGCTTTTGCTGCATCGGCGGGGGCGGCTCCATGGCCACAGGGCTGTTGTCGGCATGCGCCTTGCCTGGCAGAGGGGACTTGGCTGCAGCCGAATTTACTCTGGTGGCAGCAGAGGCCACCCTGGTGGCTGCCGAGGTTACCTTGGTGACTGCCGAGGTTACCTTGGTGGCTGCCGAGGTTACCTTGACAACGACAGGGCGGCGCTCCGACCTTCGGCTACGGGCAGACGATGGTGGCAGAGAGCGTCATTTTTGCCCCATATATTAAAATAAGGTAAAAAAATGGGCAAATTGTAAAGTTAATTTCGATAATTATGTTTACCTTTGCTATTGCTACCACTCCTGCGTACAGCCAGAGTGTTACGGCATGACTGATTAACTCCAAGGAAAGATGAAACAGATAGTCTTCAACCGCCGCAACGAACTGCTTCGGGTCCCCCTCACCCGTGCCATGTTCTACGAAGCCTTCGGCAATTACTGCTATGGCGTGTTCCCTAACAAGCAGAAAATCATGCTGCCCGTGAGCCTCGGTGAGGTCGAACAGCTGATACGCGTCAAGCCCGAACCCGACCAGCCGGTATTCATCCGCATCGGCAAGCGGTACATCGTCAACACCGAGATGATAGTCCAGGTCAACCTTAGCACCCAGCGACTCATCCTCTCTGACTTCGACCACCCCGACCACTTCGCCCTGCCCATCTCCAAGGAGGCCCTCAAGGAAATCAAGAAACTCTACGAACAGCAAAAGATATGGAAATAGGACAAACCATCACCATAGGCCGCATGGGCCAGCAGCCCATGCACATCGCCGACACCAGCGTGGACCCGCAGCACGCCAAACTGACCCGCACGGGTACCGACACCTACCAGATAGAAGACCTCGACTCTACCCGAGGCACTTTCGTCTTCGGCATGCGCATCAAGCGCAAGACCGTCAAGACCGACACGCCCTTCTTCCTGGGTCAGCACAAGACCTCGGTAAGACAGTTGCTCACCGACCTGTCCACTATTGACCTCGGGCAGATATGGGCCAACTACGAGAACGAAAAGAAGAAGTGGGACCGATATTCCACGATGGTCAACTCCATACGTATGCTCACTCCCATCATCACCATGCTGCTCGCGCAGACCGTGGGCCAGGACTGGATGATATCCATCATCGTGCTGGCGGTGGTCATTGCGATAGCCGTCGTGGCAGGCGAGAAAGTGCTCGAAAAGAAGACTCTCGCCATATCGGCACTCAACGCCTCTATGCAGACCACCTACGTATGCCCCCACTGCCACAAGTTTCTGGGACTTACCCCCTATGAGGTGCTCAAGGCCAACCGCTACTGTCCCGGTTGTGGCGTGCCCCTCAAGTAACATCGCCCGCCCGGGCATCACCCAAACCCTTACCACCATGCGCATCACATCTCTACTCATCGCCATTATGCTCACAGCCCTGGCCACCGAAGCCGGAGCGCAGGGCATCATACGCCCCAAGACATCCACTACCACCAAGCCCACCACCAAGCCGCAGCCCCGTGCGCAGGCGAAGAGACCTGCAGCGGTGGCCAACCCGCTGAAGAAACTGGCTGCCGACATGGTCTATGTCGAAGGCGGCACCTTCACCATGGGTGCCGCTGCCGCCGAAGACTACTGGAATGCCGAGAATGCCAAGCCCGCCCATCAGGTGACCGTGCGCAGCTTCTACATCTGCCGCTACGAGACCACCCAGGCGCTCTGGCAGAAGGTGATGGGGCACAACCCGTCGGAGCAGAAGCTCGGCGGCAACCACCCCGTCGAAAATATCACGTGGAACGACATCCAGGCGTTTATCCAGAAGCTCAACGCCCTCACCGGCAAGCACTACCGGCTGCCCACCGAGGCCGAATGGGAGTATGCAGCCCGTGGCGGACGCAAGAGCGGCGGCTACCGCTACAGCGGCAGCAACCAGATAGACGACGTGGCATGGTATAGCGACAACACCCACGACCGCCACAAGCCCGTAGGCACCAAGCGCCCCAACGAACTGGGCCTCTACGACATGTCGGGCAATGTCTTTGAGTTCTGCGGCGACGGCTATCAGCCCTACTCTGCCGCCCCGCAAAACAACCCTGTACAGGAATCTCCCAAAGGCGACCACCCACTGCGCGGCGGCAGCTATGTCACACACGAAAAAGACTGCCGATGCAGTTACCGCTTCGGCCAGTCATCTACCTACTCCCATACCCACTTCGGTTTCCGTCTGGCCATGTCAGAATGATACGCTCCCTCACGCCAACCTCCATCCTCAAGCCTATGAAGAAGATACACCTGCTGCTCCTCGTGATGGCCCTTGCCATCAGCACCGCCACCTACGCCCGCGACATCTACGTGGTGTCGGTAGGCATAGCCAAATACAAGCATATCAAGCCCCTCCGCAAGACCGAGAACGATGCCGCCACGATGGCAAAGCTCTACAAGACCCACACGCGCCATGTCACCACGCTCACCGGCAGCGACGCCACCCACGACCGGGTACTCGCCACGCTGAAAGAGGTATTCGGCAAGGCGGGCAAGGACGATATCGTGGTCTTCTTCTTCAGCGGTCATGGCAGCAAGGGCGGACTCTGCGCCTACGATACCCACAACGAGCAGACACTCATCAGCTATGGTGAAATCAAGGCCGTGCTGCGTCAGTGTGACGCCGACAACAAGCAGCTCTTTATCGACGCCTGCTTCTCGGGCGGTCTGCGCGGTGGCAGAAAGAGCTCGAGCGCCAGCCAGACCTTCGGCAACAGCCAGGGCGTGATGCTCTTCCTCTCGTCGCGCAGCAGCGAGACATCGCGAGAGAACCCCTACGGCGCCAACGGATACTTCACCCAATATCTGGAGAAGGGCATGAAGGGCGCCGCCGACACCGACCGCAACCGCATCGTCGAAGCCAAGGAGATATTCACCTATGTCGCGCAGAAGGTGGCACAAGCCACGCACGACAAGCAGCACCCCGTGATGTGGGGCAAGTTCTGCGACACGATGCACATACTCAACTGGAACCCCAAGCGCAAATAGGCCGTCCCTCCGTGCATCGCGCCAGCAGCCGGACAGCCCTCCAGCTTGACCGCAGCCCCTTCGGGGCTTCCCAGGCTAATTCCCACAGCCGCATCGGGACACAGTTCTGCCGCTTTCTGCCATTTCGTCACGCCAGAAGGGCATTTCATCCACTAAAGGGGAAATCGTTTGGAGGCCATGGATTATCTCCTTATCTTTGCAGCAGAATTCAATAATAACCCTATAAAACAACACACCTTAATTATATTATATGCGCAACCTGATCATAGCCCTACTCATGGCCCTGCCACTATCGGCCACGGCACAGGGCATCATCCGCCACGACACCCCAAAGCCCCAAAGACAGCAGACGACCAAAAAGCCGGCGGCCAAACAGGCAGCCAAACCGGCCCCTAAGGCACCCAACCCTGTAAAGAAACTGCATAGCGACATGGTTTATGTCGAGGGAGGCACCTTTACCATGGGGGCCAAGGCCGATGAGAACTATTGGGACGTAGAACAGGCCTGGCCTGCCCACCAAGTCACGGTGAGCGGTTTCTACCTGTGCAAGTACGAGACCACCCAGGCTCTCTGGCAGAAGGTGATGGGCAAGAACCCCTCGGAATACCGTGGTGCCAACCACCCTGTCGAGAGTATCTCGTGGAACGACATACAGGAGTTTATCCGCAAGCTCAACGCGCTTACGGGCAAGCACTACCGTCTGCCCACCGAGGCCGAATGGGAGTGGGCCGCCCGTGGGGGCAAGCGCAGCCAGGGCTAACGATACAGCGGCAGCAACAACATAGACGAGGTGGCATGGTACAAGAGGAACACCCATGACCGTCACATGCCTGTGGGCACCAAGCGGCCTAACGAGCTGGGCCTATACGACATGTCGGGCAATGTTTATGAGTTTTGTGGCGATGGCTACGCGCCCTATACGTCCGATGTCCAGAACAACCCATGCCCCGCAGCCGCTGATGGCGACCACCCCATGCGCGGTGGCAGCTTTGTGGCCGACGAAGGCGACTGCCGGTGCAGCTGCCGCTTCGGCCAGTCGCCTACTTACAGTCACAACCACTATGGCTTTCGTTTGGCCCTGTCACAATAGTCTGCCCGGCCATGACAAAAAGGCCCTTGCCACCATGTATGGCCACTGTGCCCCACCCAGTAATACACCTTATTATATATATAACACTTATAATATATGCGCAACATTATCATCTGCCTACTCATGGCCCTACCCCTGTCGGCCATGGGCCAGGGCATCATCAAGCATGACACCCGGGCAATCGTCAAGCCCAAGACCGCACAGGCCAAGAAGTCTACGGGCGCACCCCAGAATCCAGTAGCCAAGCTGTTAAAGGACATGGTGCACGTGCAGGGCGGCACCTACACTATGGGAGCCACTGCCGAGCAGGGCAGCGATGCCTACGAATGGGAATATCCTACCCACAGAGTAACGGTGAGCAGCTTCTACATCTGCAAATATGAGGTAACGCAAGCCCTATGGAAAGCTATAATGGGCGGCAAGAATCCTTCGTGCTGGCCAGGAGACAAACGGCCGGTGGAATGTGTGTCGTGGACCGCCATACAGACATTTATCCAACGCCTCAATGCCCGCACTGGCAAACATTTCAGGCTACCCACCGAAGAGGAATGGGAGTGGGCGGCCCGCGGTGGCAACCGTAGCCGGGGCTATAAGTACAGCGGTAGCAATGACTGCACCAAGGTAGCCTGGCATTACCACAACTCCAAAAGTAGTTTACGCACCTACAATGTAGGGACTAAACTGCCCAACGAGCTGGGCCTCTACGACATGTCGGGCAACGTACGCGAGATAGTCTCCAACGCTTACCTTTCGTACAAAGACACCCCAAGGGCCCTCGTCGCTAACAGTTCGGACCTAGTTACCATACGCGGTGGTCACTTCTGGGACAACGACCGGCTTTGCCGTGTGTCCTACCGCACCGATATGCACCAGGAAAGCGTTGCACAGCAATATACGGGGTTCCGTTTAGCAGCCTCATCACTCTGACGAGGGGCTTTCGTCACGCCAGAAGGGCATTTCATCCACTAAAGGGGAAATCGTTTGGAGGCCATGGATTATCTCCTTATCTTTGCAGCAGAAATCAATAATAACCCTATAAAACATTACCACTATGTTTGACAACAATGACACCATCCGCAACAAGCAGAAGACTGGCAACAATGCCAAGGAAGAGAAGCGTAATAACGACAAGACTACTGCCAAGGCAGCAGCCGCAGCCATATTGGGTGCAGCGCTGGGTGTAGGCGGTGCCAACGCCGTGCAGGCTGCCACCACCGAAGAGCCCGAGGCTCAGCCCGAACCCCAGCAGACCCAGCCTCAGCCTGAAGCCAAGCCCGAACCCAAGCCAGAGTCCAAGCCCGCGGAGGGAGAGCAGCACGAGGAAGAGGAGCACGTAGAGCCCGTCAAGGTGGAAGGACCCGAGCATCATGAGCCGAAGCCCACTCCCGCCGCCGACAACGACGAGAGCATCATCATCCACTCGGTAGAGACCGGTCAGGACGAAGACGGCAACCAGTATATGTTGGCACACGCCACAGTCAACGGCAACAACGCCGTGCTGCTCGCCGACGAGAACGGACACATACAGACAGCAGCCATCGACATCAACGGCAACGGCGAGGTAGAAGAGGGAGAGATAGGCAACGTGAGCGAGGCCAACCTCTACATCAACGGCAACTCCGTAGAGGTGCACCAGCCCGAGGTACAGGTAAGCGCCGCCGAGAACGAGCCCGAAGTGCGCGTCATCTCGGTAGAAAACGATGTCGACCTCAACGGCCAGACCGTAGACGTGGCTGCCGTAACCATCAACGACCAGAACGTCATCTTCGTAGATAGCGACCAGAACGGCGAGGTCAACGTGATGATTACTGATGCCAACGGCAACGGCGAGATAGAGAATGACGAAATGGCAGACGTGAGCGAACACCACATCGCCATGCCTACCGCCGACGACGTGATGCAGCCCGGAGTGACAGAGGTAAGCGACCCCATGGGCGGAGACGACCTGCCCGACTACTCCAACAATGCCGACATCACCATGTACGACGTATAATAAGCAGAGACAATGAATATAGCACTCAAATGCCCACACTGCAAGGGCGTAATCAATGTGGTTGCCGCTACCGGTCTGGAGGCGAAGAACGCAGAGTGTCCCCACTGCCACAAGAAGATGAAGATAGGCGACTTTCTGCCCTGCCTCTCTCTCCAGGTCGACGACAAGCGCTACCAGTTGCGCTTCGGCAGGCAGTGGGTGGGACGCCAGACCAGCAACAATACCGCCGAGATACAGATACCCGACCCCAGCAACTACATGAGCCGGCGCCACGCCGTCATCGAGCTCACCTGCCAGCCCACGGGCATACGTTGCACCTTCGAGGAGCACGGCACCAACCCCACCTCGCTGCAGGGCGTGGAGCTCATCGAAGACGACATCGTCTACCTCAATGTCAACGACTGTATGATGCTCGGCGACAGGAGGATGTTCCTCGCCAACCAATTTGAATAAAACCACTACGCTTATGGACAAGCAGACCAACCCTACCGCATCTATCCGCCTGGGCGAGATAGCATGCTACAGTGAAATAGGACAGAAGGCCAACCAGGAAGACTCCATCTTCCCGGCCATAGGTGAAGCCACTGCCAACCAGCGCGTGTTCTTGGTGTGCGACGGCATGGGCGGCCACGAGCACGGCGAGGTGGCAAGCGCCTGCGTAGCCAAGACGGTGGGCGAGAAGACGGCAGTCTTGCCGCTCTGCACCACCGCCGAGATGCGCACCGTGTTTGAGACGGCGCTCGAAGCAGCCTACAACGAGCTCGACGCGATAGACACTCCCCCATCCACGGGCCGCACCATGGGCACCACCCTCACCTTTGCAGCCTGCTGCAGCGACGGCGTGCTGGTGGCTCACATCGGCGACAGCCGAGTCTATCAGCTGCGTCCGGGAGCAGGCGTTGTCTTCCGCACCCGCGACCACTCGCTGGTGTTCGACCTCATCGCCGCCGGCGAACTCACCGAGGAAGAGGCGCGCGACTTCCCGCAGAAGAATGTCATCACGCGCGCCGTGCAGCCTCATCAGGAGCGGCGCGACCGGGCCTCCTTCAACGTCATCACCGACATACGTCCCGGCGACGTGTTTGTGCTCTGCAGCGACGGCGTGGTCGAACAGCTCACCGACGATGACCTCTGCCGCCTCATGCTCGACCACGACACGCTCGACAACCGCATACGCTCGGTGGCAGAAGCCTGCCGGCTGCAGCAGACGCGCGATAACAACACCGCCTATGCCTTCAGCATCGAGGGCGGAAGCGTGACCGCGCAGCCCGAGGTCAAGGTAGAGGCGGTCAAGCCCAAGGGCAAGAAGAAGGGGCATACCTGGGTGTGGCTACTGTTGCTCGCCATCATCGCAGCTCTGGCGCTGTTTGTCATCAAGACCCAGAGCGGCGATGCCAAGGGCGACAAGCAACCAGCCAAGACCGAACAACACGACAACAACGCACCCCTGCGCACCATCAAACACAAGTGACGCTGGTGCAGAGCGCCATGCGGCGGCGGGGGCGACACCCACTGGCGGCGCATGGAAGGAAAAGAAATCAAGGAAATAACCAATAATAAAACTACAAATGGCAGTTAACAACAACGAACGCGAAGGGCTGCTCGCCATCGGTACCTTGCTCTCCAACGGCAAGTACCGCATCGAGCAGTATCTGTCGTCGGGCGGATTTGGCAACACCTATGTAGCCACCGACCTTGCCTTCGACGAGAAGGTGGCTATCAAGGAGCTGTATATCAAGGGCGTCTGCGGACGCAACGAGGCCACCAACGAGGTGGCTATCACCCTGACAGAAAACCAACGCACCTTTGAGGCTCAGCGGGAGAAGTTCCGCAAGGAGGCACGACGGTTGCGCCGACTGAGCAATGCACACATCGTGAAGGTACACGACCTCTTCGACGAGAACGGCACATCCTACTATGTCATGGACTTTATCGAAGGCGAAAGCCTCGGAGCCCGCATCAAGCGGATGGGGCACCCCATGTCGCCCGCCGACATCATGCTGACCCTCCCCCAGATACTCGACGCGCTCGAGACGGTACACAACGACGGCATCTGGCATCTCGACATGAAGCCGGGCAACATCATGATAGACCGCAAGGGCAACATACAACTCATAGACTTCGGTGCGAGCAAGCAGTTGCGCAACTCCGACGGCCAGTCGCTGGCTACATCGTCGGCGATGGCATACACGCCGGGCTATGCACCGTCTGAACAGATGGAGCAGAACATCGAGAAGTTTGGCCCATGGACCGACCTCTACGCGCTGGGCGCCACGCTGTTCAATCTGCTTACCGAGCAGACTCCGCCGTCGCCCTCCGACATCGACGACGATGTCAACGAGGCCATCATCCAGTATCTCCCCGCCACGGTGAGTACCAAACTGAGAGACCTCATCGTATGGCTGATGAAGCCCAACCGCAAGATGCGTCCGCAGAGTGTGGCCGACGTGCGCCAATATCTCGCCGAGACCATTACGCAGAAGCCCCAGGCCAAGCCGAAGCCCACGCCCAAACCCGCTCCGGCTCCTACGCCCGAGCCCACACCAGCTCCCGAGCCCGCACCGGAGCCCAGCACCAGGTTGCGGCGCAAGAAGGGCGAGCCCGAGACGCCAACGCCAGCCCCCGAGCCGACTGACTACGACGACACCGACAATAGCAGCTTCCGCCGAAAGGTCATCATGATAGCGGTAGGCGTGGCTGTCCTGCTGTTGGGTTACTGGATGCTGTCCAAGGGTAACGGCGGCACGACTGCCGGAGCACCCGGGGGCATGGTGACCGACGCGACCATCAGGATAGACAACGGCCCTGAGAACCTGAGAACCTTCACCTATACAGGAGAGGCATCGATAACCATCGATGACCAAGGCGACACGCTGTCGGTCATCCCACAAGGTTCTGGCCATGCCACCTATATGGGCACCACAGACATTCCCTCGTGTGAATATACCGGCCAGTTCAAAGATGGCCTCCCCGACGACGTTTCCGATGATGCCAAGATGATCTTCAGCAACAACGACACGTATGTAGGTTCCTTCAGCAAGGGCAACTATTATCGCGGTACTTACACCATAGGCGAAACGGGCGCCGTCTATCGTGGCACCTTCAGCCAGGGAGTCCCCCACGACGGCTACTGGTATGACAAGAGCCACAACCCCACAAGCCGCGTCAACGGCGGCCAAGAGGTGGCTGACACAGCAGGCATACCGCCATACGACAAGGCTCTGCAGTAACTTTAGCACTACAGGATAGCATAATCCCCACCCTCATGACAACCATGAGAGTGGGGATTTCTGGTTTCTATACATCCTCCAGCAGAGCCTGGTCAGCCCTTGTTGATTTTGAAGCCGAGCTTGAGGATGAGCTTGATGGTTTCGAGCGACGTATTACGGTCGAACTCGCGCTCCTCGTCGGTCAGGTCGTCGTAGGGGACAAGGCAGGGATGGTGCTTGGCGGCATCGTCGCGGCGGGCGCCATAGGTCCAGCCTTGCGCGATACGGGTGGCAGCCCACACTTCATGCACGTTGCGACACATGTCGTCGATGAGCGGAGTGAGTTCGGCGGGCAGACTGATGTCCGACGTGTCTACGGGATGGGGTTCATACTTGGTTTTGGCCATGACTGTGGAAATAATTGTTAATGGTAGTGGTGACTACGACGAAATCGTAGAGCTTGTAGTCGGGATAAGCGCGGCCGTCGGGCTTGGTAGCGTCGTCCCATCCCGCAAGCAGACTCTCGGCGTCGAGAGCCTCCCAGGGCATGAGGCAGTTGTGCAGCCGGTAACGCTCATTGCAACTGTGCCAAGCGCCGAAGGGCAACTGCTGCGAGAGCGTGGGATGGTCGCCGTAGTATCTATATCCCAGCGCCTCGTGGGAACCATTCCAGCGCAGATGCTCCAGACGGGCAAGATTGCGGAACAGTAGCTGGTCGGCAGCGTTATAGCCGTCCGCGCCGGAGAGATGGTCTCCGCTGTCGGAGAGATGGCCGCCGCTGTCGGGGGCTGAGTAATCGCCCTGCGCCTCGACTATGCCCTCGAGCAGATGCTCATGGGCAGAAATGCGGCCGAACTTAGGCACACGCCCATCGGCAAACCACGACGAGAGAGCGCTGTTGTCGGCGCAGACACGCTCGATGATGTAGAGCTTGGTGAAGGCGTGATAGGCGTTTTCGACATCCTGCATCTCCTTACGCCTCAGCTCGCCATAGGCTTCGAGGGTGTGGCGCCCGAGCAGTATCTCGCGGCGGAGCGCCCACTCGTCCTTGGTGCCGAGCCGGTTGTTGACGGTGCAGTAGGCGCGGTTGTAGAGACGGCCCTCGGCCTCGAAACGGCTCTCCACGATATTGCCGAAGGTATAGATGCTGGCAGCCGAGCCGAAGATGACGATATGCTCGGCAAAGGCTGGGGTGCCCACCTGGTTGTAGTGGTCGGCGATGTCGCGCATGTGGGGCTCATAGTAGCTGGAATAAGAGCGCACGAATATCTTGAAGCGGGAGATGTCGACGCGGTTGCGGCGCACGTAGTTGAAGATGTTGACTGCGGCAGAGATAGACTGCTCGCTGTCGCCGAGAGCCACCACGACATAGTTGACCGTAGCAGCCACCTCGTCGAGCAGACTGTAGAAGTCGGGCGAAGAGATGTCGCTGTCGTGGAAAGAGTAGAGGTCGCGGCTGCCCTCGCCGTCGAGAGCGGGAGCCGAGGAGAGGAAACGGCCCTTGAGCTGGTCCATGCCGGCATCGACGACATGGCAATGATACTCCGACCGCATGACCTGGCGGTTGGCGTTGTCACTGCCGGGCTGGTCGTCATCGACCGAAGAGAGGCTGGAGACAAAGGCGCCAAACTCGTGGAGATAGCGCACGGCATCCTGACCGCTCTCGCCAAAGCCTACGACCAGCGAGGTAAAAGGCGAGGTGACGGTACCCACATTACGGGTGGTGTCGAGCTCGACAAAGCGTATGGGGTGATAGTCGGGCGTGCTCTTGAGCTGGTCGATGCTGGCATGCGACGAGTCGACTATCTTGACATCGAGGTTGCTGGACGAATAGGCGTCTTCAACCACGCGGCTGGCACTGTCGTAGCGAGCGTGGCTGTAGATGGTGACCTTATGGCCCTCGGCCTCGGCAAAGCGGCGTATGTCACTGTCGGCACAGATGTTGGCGGTGGCACGGAGATTGCTCTCCTGGTCGTCGCCGAGCATGAAGAAGTGGAGCTCGCCACGGGTCTTGCCGATGAGGCGTGCCACCTGACCCAGCGCCAGTTTGCCGGCAAGCACCTGTGTGCCGTCCTTGCGCTCGGCTGCGGTGAGCTCGCAGCGGCTCAGACGGGCAAAGGCGGTGGCGGTAAGGCAGTTGAGCTCCTTGAGATGGTCGAGCTCGCGGTTCTTGAGCGACAGGAAGTCGAAGAGGCGGTCGAGGCCGGTTGGGGCGCTGGTCTCGTCGCCGTCGTCGGCAGTCTTGACAAAGACCAGACGGTAGGTGCCGGCCTTGAGGGTGCGGCGTATGTCGGCGGCGAGCAGATAGGAGGGCTCGTTGATACCCCAGAAGATGAACAGGCGCTCGCGCATGGCACCGCTACAACCTGTGGTCCAGAGCTGCACACGCGCCATGAGGTTATAGCCGAAGTGCTTGATGACAAAGAGCATGCTGACGGCTGCCGCCATGAAGTGGGCGAGCGAGAAGAGCGTCATGAAGAGCAGATTGGAGTGGAACTCCTCGTGCACGGCACTGATGTCGCTGTCCATTACAAACATGCCGAACGCGTGGACAACGCCCATCGGCGTCTGTCGCAGCAGACGCAGGAAGGAGTCGACAGTGAAACCGGCGGCATCGTCGCTGACGATAAACATGCCGACGGTATAGATACAGAAACCGAAAGTCCACGTAAGGAGGAAAAGCAGGGTGAGATGGCGTTCTACAAAGCGCCAGAAGCGGCTCCATCGCCCGTTCTCCATGCGGTAGAAGACGGCTGCCACCACAAAGGCTACAAGGATAATGCCCACAGCCATCAGTGCCGAGAGCGACATGAGGCTGCCCACATCGGCATTGCCTGCGGCGCCATCGCCATTGGCCGAACTACACGAACTCATCACTGCGCCAAGCGCCAAAAGGGGTAAGGATAACAGCTTCTTCATTGACTATGATTGTTATAACGGTGAGAGACGCCGGCGTTACGGCCGACAACATCGATGTGCAAATATACATATTATTATTGATAACAGACGCCATAGGTAGCAAAAAAATGGCGGTCAGCCCCACCAAAAAGGCCCAAAGCCTCAGCCCTCTTTAGGGATTGGGCTTTGGGCCTCTATGGTTTGGGGGTGTAAAGCCGTCAGGCCTTGACGGGCATATAGCGGGGCACAAGCAGCTTCATGACGAGCCAACCGGCGATGTAGGCCACAGAGCAGTAGCAGAAGATGATGAAGTAGCCAGCCTCCTTGCCCTGGAAACCGCAGAAGACGGTCTGTGCAGCCTCGACATGGTCGAGCAGACGGCCAGAGACAAAGTTGATGAGGAACGAGCTGAGTCCGCCAGCCATACCGTTGATACCGGTGATGGTGGCCACAGCCTTCTTGGGGAAGAGGTCGCTGCCCACGGAGAAGAGGTTGGCCGACCATGACTGGTGGGCGGCGCCCACGATACCGATGATGCAGATGGTGAGCCAGCACGAGATGGCGCCCAGCGTCTGGGCCACAAGTCCCAGCAGGGGGAAGAGGGCAAAGATGAACATGGCCTTCATGCGGCAGTTGTAGGCGTTGCCTCCGGTACGGTTGATGAATATGGTGGGCAGCTTGCCGCCGTAGAGCGACAGCATCGTGATGGCATAGAGGGTGAACATGAGCATCTGGGCCATGGTGCTGTCTGACGTATAGCCATAGACATCACTGATATAGGCGGGCGTCCAGAAGAGGAAGAACCACCACACACCATCGGTGAGGAACTTGCCCATAAGGATGGCCCAGGTCTGGCGCAGGCGCAGACACTCGAGGATAGAGAGCTTGCGGCCGCTGTCGGCATCGGCGGCAGCGTCGTCATGGCTGTCCTGGAGTATGTATTCGCGCTCGGCGGCGTTGACGCGCTTGTTGGTCTGCATAGGCTGATAGATGAAAATCCAGATGCCCATCCACACGAAGCCCAGCATACCGATGACCACAAAGGCCATCTCCCATCCGTTGCCCACGCCCATATCCTTGAAGTAGCGTGCCAGGGTGGGGATGCACAGGGGCGCGACGAGGGCGCCGATGGTGGCTCCAGCATTGAAGATGGCGGTGGCGAAGGCGCGGTCTTTCTTGGGGAAATATTCAGCGGTGACCTTGACGGCGGCGGGGAAGTTGCCGCTCTCACCGGCAGCCAGCACCACGCGGGCAGCCAGGAAGAACCACACACTGACCATAGACACCGTGGCTGCCACATCGCCGGCAGCGCCCACGAGCTGGGCTGCATCGTCGAGACCTACCCACTGCTCGGTGGCCCAGCCACACAGGGCGTGGAGACAGGCGCCGGCAGACCACACGCCGATAGCCCAAAGGTAGCCGCGACGGGTGCCCAGCCAGTCGATGATGCGACCGGAGAAGAAATTGGCGATGGCATACATGATGGAGAAGGCGGCGGCTATGTTGCCATAGTCGGTATTGGTCCAATGAAACTCGGGAGCGATGAAGTCTTTCCACGTGAGCGAGAGGGCCTGGCGGTCCAGATAATTGACAGTGGTGGCGAAGAAGAGCATCGCGCAAATTACCCAACGGAAGTTGGTCTTTCTGGTAGTCTGAATATTATTCATGTTTTAAGGTAATTATACTTGTAGGGGCAAAGGTAATCAAAAAAGTTGATACCATGACGGCTATGGCGTTTTTTCTTGCAAAAATCGACCGATGCCACCGTCCCGGGGTTGCAGCCATGCCGTTTTGCGCCCGCCGTGGAGGGCTTCGGCCATAGCCCAGCCGCATCGACGGGCGTGGGCACGAGGGCCACGGCCCTTGCCATCATCGGCAGCGGCGAGGCCATGACCCCTGCCGGCTCGTAACGGAAGGTACGTAGGCTCGTATCAAATGTCACGAGGGCACGTATCAATAGGCACGAAGGCTCGTAACATACGATACGAGCCAGCCAAGCGGCTCCCGGCGCTGCCGAAGCGGCTCACACAGAGCCCCTACCCCATCGCCAAGGCGCAAAAAAGCTCCGCCTGCAAGGGGAAGACCATTGCAGGCGGAGCCATGTATAGGGTAACGGGTGAGGAGGCGTCAATCCTGATAGTAGACGCGCTTCACACGGTTGGAGATGCCGGTGAGTATCTCGTAGGGGATGGTGTCGATGGCGTCGCTGAGCACGGTAACGGGCAGATGCTCGCCGAAAATCTCGACGCTGTCGCCCTCGGCACAGTCGATGTCGGTGACGTCAATCATGCAGACATCCATACAGATATTGCCCACATACTCGGCGCGCTTGCCGTTGACGCGGCAGTAGCAGTGGCGGTTGCCGAGATGGCGGTTCAGACCGTCGGCATAGCCTATGGGGATGGCGGCTATCACGCTGTCGCGGGTGAGCACTCCCTTGCGGCTGTAGCCCACCGTATCGCCAGCCGGCACGTGGCGCAACTGCAGGATGGTGGTCTTGAGCGTAGACACGGTGTTGATGATGGCATTGTTGCGCGAGTTGATGCCATAGAGTCCCAGACCTAAACGGCACATATCGAGCTGGCGTTCGGGGAAGTGTTCGATGCCGGCAGAGTTGTCTATGTGGCGGAGGATATGGTGGGAGAAGGCAGACTGGAGCCGGCGGCTGCCCTCGTCGAAGAGAGCAAACTGGCGGGCACTGAAATCGTCGAAGCTGTCGCTGTCGGAACCCACAAAGTGGGAGAAGACCGAGCGGGGGATGACAGCGTTCTGATGCTGCAGGCGGTCGATGAGCCTGTCCATGTCCTCGCGGGGATTGAAGCCCAATCGGTGCATGCCGGTGTCGAGCTTGATGTGTACGGGATAGTGGGTGATGCCCTCCTTCTCGGCTGCCTTGATGAGGGCCTCGAGCAGACGGAACGAATAGACCTCGGGCTCGAGGTCGTAGTCGAACATGGTCTTGAAGGCGGTCATCTCGGGGTTCATCACCATGATGTTGGCGGTGATGCCGTTCTTGCGCAGGGTGACACCCTCGTCGGCCACAGCCACAGCCAGATAGTCTACGCGGTGATCTTGCAGGGTCTTGGCTATCTCGACAGACCCGGCGCCATAGGCGTCGGCCTTAATCATGCAGACGAGCTTGGTTTCGGGCTTCATGAAGGACCGGTACCAGTTGAGGTTCTCGACCACGGCAGAGAGGTTGACCTCGAGGATGGTCTCGTGGACCTTGCGCACGAGGAGCTCGGTGAGGCGGTCGAAGCCGAACTTGCGGGCGCCCTTGAGCAGGATGACCTCGTCGCGGAGGGTGTGGAAGACGGGGCTGGCGACAAAGGCGTCGACGCTCTCGAAGAACGACTTGTCGGCGATGGTTATCTCGTCGGCAGCGGCACAGAGCTGGGGGCCGATGCCGATAAACCGCTCTACACCACGCTGCTGGCAGAGCTGCGCCACCTCGCCATAGAGCGACTGCGGGGTGAGTCCGCTCTGCTCGATGTCGCTGAGGATGAGCGTGCGGCGGCGTCCCTGATGGTCGGGGCGACGGCGCATGAAGTCGAGGGCTATGTCGAGCGAGTTGACGTCGGAGTTGTAAGAGTCATTGATAAGCGTACAGCCGTGCTGTCCCTCCTTGACCTCGAGGCGCATGGCTATGGGCTCGAGCTGCTGCATGCGCAGGGCAAGGTCGGCGGCAGAGACGCCCAGGTGGAGGGCTACGGTGGCGCAGACGATGGAGTTGGAGATAGAGGCGTCGTCGATAAACGGCAGCTGGTAGTGCTGCTCGGCGCCACCCTGGTAACTGTAGGTCACGAGGGTATGGGCGTCGCCCTTGTCGATACGGCTGATATACATGGGGGCATGGGCATCGGTAAGAGACCAGCAGAGGCGCTCGCCGGGATAACCGGAGGCTTCGACCTCGGCGGCTATCACGCTGTCGTCGGCATCGTAGACCACGGTCTGGGCGTCGTGGAAGAGCTGAATCTTCTCCTTACACTTGGCCTGCATGGACTCAAAGTTCTCCTGATGGGCTGCGCCGAGATTGGTGAGCACGGCGATGGTGGGCTGGATGATGCCACGCAGGGCGCGCATCTCTCCGGGCTGGCTGATGCCTGCCTCGAAGATGCCCAGCTGGGTATGCTCGTTGAGCAACCACACCGAGAGGGGCACACCTATCTGTGAGTTGTAGCTGCGGGGACTGCGGGTGACGCAGACGTCGGGCGACATGATCTGGTAGAGCCACTCCTTGACCATGGTCTTGCCATTGCTGCCGGTGATGCCCACCACGGGAATGTCGAACTCATCGCGATGGCGCTCGGCAAGCCGCTGCAGCGCCTCCAACGAGTCGGTGACTTTCAGGAAGTTGGCATGGGGATAAAGGGTGGCATAGTCCGTGGGGACGTGCTCGACCACAAAGTTGTTGACTCCACGGCGATACAGGTCGGAGATGTATCGCGTACCGTCATTGCGCTGAGTTTTCAGGGCAAAGAAAAGCGTTTCCTCTGGGAAACATAACGAACGGCTGTCAGTAAGGATGAAACCTACGCGGGCTTCACCGTTGCCGTATCTACGCGCACCGATGAGTGTGGTAACCTTCTCAATAGTATAGGTCATTTCTCTCTATCTTAAAATTTAATGCAAAGTTATTATATTTTTTTGAAAGTGCGTCGACTCTCGCCATGGTTTTATTCATAAAGTCTTTATATCCGGCATTCTCGGGGTCGAAGGGGCGGTGGTTGAGGGCGGCCTTGACGGGCAGCCACTCGGCGAGGAACCGGGTCATGGCGCTGCCGAAGTAGACGCGACCCATGCACTCGTGGATGTAGGCCACGGCCTGGGTGCTGGGGTGTATCATGTCTTCGGCATAGAAACGGTAGTCGCGCAGCTCGTCGTTCATAATCTCGTAGGAGGGGAAATAGCTGACATGCGGATGGCGACGTTCTATCTCGGCAGTGGCAAGCAGGAGCACCGACTTGGACAACTGGCTGCCGTGGAGCCCATATTTGCGATAGCGGATGGGGCTCACGGTGAGTATCACGTGGGCATCGGGCCAGCGGCGGGTTATCAGGGCGATGGTCTGCTCAAGGCTCTCGACCGTATCGTCGACCGTCAGCTCGCGCTCCTCAAAGAGCCGCTGCGGCCGCTTCTGACAATTGTCGACCACCTCGCCCGTGGCGCGGAGTATATAGATGTGGTTAGTGCCGAGGGTAATCACGACGGTATCGACCCTATCGTCGGGAGGCAGCTCATCGGAGAGTCGGGCGATGGTGTGGCCCACGCTGATGGGGTTGTACATCACGCCGTAGGGGTTGACCGTCACGCGGAAGCAGTCGTCGGCAAAGAGTCGGCCCATATTGTCGGCAAAGCAGCTGCCCACAAAGAGCATGCGCGAGCAGGGCTCTATCTCAAAGTCAGCACGCGGCAGGTCGACTGGTGTCTGTAGTTGCAGTGGCATAGGCGTGTTCCTATTATTCATGCATTACCAATCGAAGGCCCGTAGCCTCGTCATTATAGTCGGGAGATTGACCATAACGAATAGAGATATGGCATGCCTCAACTGTATGGCCTATTCCGCCATCACGATACACGCGTTGCTCACCGCTGTCTGGGCCGGTGGGGTCAGTCTGGGCCTGGGCCGAGTATGGGGCGAACCAGTCGCTGCACCATTCGCTGACGTTGCCTGTCATATCATAAAGTCCGAGTTCGTTCGGGGCCTTCCGGCCCACTGGCTGGACAGTAGAAGTATTATAACAATGCCAAGCCACTCTCCCTATAGTATTACTACCGCTATATTGATAGCCCTTGCTCATATTGCCACCACGGGCGGCAAACTCCCATTGTGCCTCTGTGGGCAAGCAAAAACTTATCCCAGAGTAGCCCGACTTAGCCTGGGCAAGCGCGGTAAGGCGTGAAAGGAATGTCTGGCAGTCTGTCCAAGAGACATTGGTCACAGGAAGATTTCGGCCCTTCACCTTAGAGGGGTTGGAGCCCATCACAGCCTCCCACAGGGCCTGGGTAACCTCGTACTTGGAAATAAAAAAGCCATCGACGGTAACAGTATGCACCGGGAGCTCATCTGGATAGGGATTTTTCATCTGCGGGGTGGCTCCCATCTGGAACGTACCGCCCCGAACGTAGACAAAACTATAATAGAGGCTCTTCCACTCGGAGGCGAAAGTGGGCTTGGCACTGGTCTGCTTATTCCGCACCGTAGCAGGTTTGGTCTTGGACCTGGCGGCTTCGGTTTTACCTGTCCTCGCATTACGATTAATGGTCGGATTGTGCTTAATGATGCCCTGCCCATCGGCCTCGGCTGCAAGCGCGAGGCACAAGAGAAACAGGAAAGCTCTGCATAAATGCTTCATGTATGTACGTTTTAAGAAATAATCAATAAGCAAAAGTAAGAAAAATATATATTTTGCAGGCTACAAGTGACGATTTTTTTCGGCAGAGGGTAAAAAAACAGATACGAGTGGGAGGCTGGCCAAGCATAGATAAATGCCAAAACTGTTGGACGATGTAGCATGAAAGGCAATGCCACCAGCCAGGGCATCGGGGGTATCAGGGGCTCTGTAGAGGTCATGACAGGCGGCCATCTCGCACACATTAAAGCTGTCCACAGTGTCGGCAAACATGACACATACAAGAGTAACAATTGATAACTTTGGGGCAAAAGTACGCAAGATATAAATAACAACAACAGCTACAGGCTGTTTTTGGGGGTGGCGGCAGTGAAGTTGACACAAAACAAGGGACAATATGGCTGTAGCCCCCCAAAGAAGTGATAGGAAGAAATCAGAAATGGCTGCCATTGTGATGGCACTTGGTATATATATAAATAATGTGAGCACAAGCCTCCTCTACGAAACTATAGATTGACGGAAACAAGAGAAAGAAGGCTACGCGCTCGCGGCAGGAAGGCTTCCTGACCTTGCAAATATGGCGAAAAATCTCGCGAATTGGGTGACTGGTTGTCTCATTTCGGATGGGAAATGTTAAAAAAGCCATCTCTATGCAAAGAAATTTGCACAATAATTTGGTTTATATCATAAACCTTATTATCTTTGCCATGCAATCCGGAACTGCGATGCCTTTGTCAGACCTTTCTGCAGGAGGAACGACGGGCATGAGTGAACAAAACAAGTCGTTTAACATCCAAGAAAACTCAAGAAATCATGGAAGAAACAACAAACATGACTGCCGAGCGCAGTCTGGAAATCATCCGAGAATCGATAGAACGCAGCCAGCGCACAATCAACAAGAATTCTGCACTGCCATTAATCTGGTGGGGCGCTTGTGTAGTAGCCTTTTCATTGCTCATTGCCTATTTGTGGAATAATCACGGTGGGCCTGTGTGGAATTTCTTATGGGCAGCGATGTCGCTGGTAGGTTACGCAGGCAATAGGTTGATTGACAAAAAGCGGGAAACCATCCCAACAACATTCGTGGGCAAAGCCATCGGATATATATGGGCTACATTTGGTGTATTCTGCTGTATCATGGGCATGATTCTCGGCTTGGTCGGAAGCAGAGTCCTGCCGATAGAACTGGTTTTACCTAAGGTGTATGCCTTCGGATGCCTTACAAGTATCATCTCCTTGTGCTTCGGAATGGGTACAACCATCATGGGACTGATACTGAGAAACCGCATCATCCAGGCTTGTGGTCTGATTGCAGGCATCGGAGGCTTTTTCGGCGCATTGCATTTCCCAGACCACATGCAGCTCTATGTGATGGCAGTTGTGGCAACGGTCGGGCTGATTGTTCCTGGCGTAATTATTCATTTGCATAATAAGAGATAAGGAGGAGATACATGTTCCAACCATTAGACCCGCTGTTGCACGCAGAGTTGCGACTGGCTGTCATGTCGCTGCTCATCAGCGCCGACGAGGCCGAGTTCCCATACATCAAGGAACAGACGGGAGCCACGGCGGGCAATCTGAGCATACAGATTGACAAGCTCTCAACGGCAGGCTATATTGAGATAGAGAAAACCTTCAAGGGCAAAAGGCCTTGCACCATCTGCCGGATTACCCCAAAAGGAAGACAGGCTTTCGAACAATATGTAGAAGCCTTGAGGGACTATCTTGAAGTGGCAAGCAAAGGCTGAAAGGACAGCTCTGCCAGCCTCTCTCGTACCGACATTGTACCACGACCGTGATAAATGGCTATGGAACAATGTCGGTTATCAATTATATCGACCCATTCATAGGTAATTCATGGACTATAGCGCCCAAAGAAAACCATAACCGCATCACCCCATGGGAACATATGTTGCAGAAAGTAAACAGTAAAAACGAAATGGAAAAGGCGGCTTATTTCGGATGGTTACGCTTGTATCGGATGGTTACATTCTTCTTTGCCCAAATATGACACATGTACCAACGAAAAAAACCTCAGTCACTGTCGTGACCAAGGCTCTTCGTGAAAAAGGGCGGCTACCTACTCTCCCGCATTGCATTGCAGTACCATCGGCGCAAGTGGGCTTAACTTCTCTGTTCGGAATGGGAAGAGGTGGGACCCCACCGCAATAACCGCCTGATTGATATCGTTCCTGACTCTACTGCCATCATACGCGGCGCGCATGCCGCTGGCAGGAAGCCGGTATTGGGTTGACTTACCGCACAAGCAAAACCTCGAACTCTTTGTCCAATTTCCTCGCAACCGTCCCATCGCTGGGACCGAAAACTCAAAGTATCAGCCCGTGGAAAGTTTCGGGCAATTAGTAGCGCTCGGCTTTGACGTCACCGTCTTTACACCTGCGCCCTATCGACGTCCTCGTCTCGGACGACCCTGTAAGGAGTTCTAATCTCGCGGCTGGCTTCGCACTTAGATGCTTTCAGCGCTTATCCGTTCCAGACTCAGCTACCCGGCGGTGCACCTGGCGGCACAACCGGCAAACCGGAGGTCTGTCCATCACGGTCCTCTCGTACTAGTGACGGCACCGCTCAAAACTCCAACGCCCACGATAGATAGAGACCGAACTGTCTCACGACGTTCTGAACCCAGCTCGCGTGCCACTTTAATGGGCG
>ENA-UPTB01001245-UPTB01001245.1-human-gut-metagenome-genome-assembly--contig:-NODE-1245-length-22977-cov-7.296245_pt1 | contig 22977 bp, 18 predicted proteins | sample MGYA00250046_ERZ773369 | MGnify/ENA primary metagenome ERZ773369 (study PRJEB29103, sample SAMN06111938) | human gut metagenome | biome: human gut; feature: ankylosing spondylitis patient; material...
TCGGCGTTCAGGGTGGCGTCGATGCGGCCGGCGGTCAGCAGCTGGATGGTCTCTTCCAGCGTGTCGATGCCCTGCACAGTAGCGCCGTAGCTCTCGGCCAGCTCCATATAGGTGGAGGCCAGGCTGTTGGCGGTGGTCTTGCCCTTCAGGTCTTCGAAGGTCTGGATGGTATCATTGTCCTTCTTGACGGCAAGGGCGGTGTGGATGTAGCCGTAGGGGGTGGTGAAGTCGTAGGTCAGGGCGCGCTCGTCGGTGACTTCGACGCCGTTGCAGACCATGTCATAGCGGCCTGCATCCAGACCGGCGAACAGGCTGTCCCAGTCGCTCTCGACATATTCCGGCTCCACGCCCAGCTTCTCGGCGATGGCGCGGGAGACCTCGACATCGTAGCCGACGAGGGTGTCGCTCTCGTCGTGGTAGCTCCAGGGCTGCCAGGCACCTTCCAGTGCCACGATGAGCTTGCCGCTGGCCTGGATAGAGGCAAGCTGGTCAGCAGCCTCAGCGGATTCGCTCCTGGAACTCGAATTGCTGTTCGAACTGGATGCGTTGGAAGAGCAGCCGGACAGGGTGAGCACACCGGCAGCAGCCAGAACGCTCATCAGGGAGATAAAGGTTCTTCTTTTCATGGTATCATATCCTTTCGAAAGTAAGAAAATCAAATCGAATAAATTATGCGTGCTGCGAGATCTTCTGCAAAAATTCGCGGGTGCGCTCCTCCTTCGGGTTCGCAAAGAACTCCTGCGAGGGGGCCTGCTCCACGACGACGCCGTTTTCCATGAAGACGGTCTTGGAAGAAACGTTCCGCGCAAAGCCCATCTCGTGGGTGACGACCAGCATGGTCATCCCCTCCTCGGCCAGCTGGCGCATGACCGAGAGCACTTCGCCCGTCAGTTCCGGGTCCAGGGCCGAAGTGGGCTCATCAAAGTAGATGATCTCCGGGTCGGTGGCAAGGGCGCGGGCGATGGCCACCCGCTGCTGCTGGCCGCCGGAAAGCTGGCGGGGATAGGCGTCTGCCCGGTCGGCCAGACCGACCTTTGTCAGCATCTTCCGGCCGATGGCGTCCGCTTCTGCCTTGGGCATTTTACGGGCCACGACCAGCCCTTCGGTGACATTTTGCAGGGCGGTCTTGTTCCGGAACAGGTTGTAGTTCTGGAAGACGAAGGCCGTCTTTTTGCGCAGGCGGGCGATGTCGGCGCCGGAGATCCTGCTGAGGTCGAAGGTCTCGCCGTCAAAGGTCAGGCTGCCGCTGTCGGTGGGCTCCAGAAAGTTCAGGCAGCGCAGAAGGGTCGTCTTGCCGGAACCGCTGGGGCCGAGGATGGCAACGACGTCGCCTTTTTCCACGGTCAGGTCCACGCCCCGGAGCACGTCCAGTGTGCGGATCACCCGGCGGGCATGGCCGCGCGGGAACGGCCCAATGTGAAAATGCGGTTTCTCGTCATAGGTGCGAAAGGATTTGTGAATGTTCTTGATCTCTAACATGGCCATGATGCGTCCCCCCTTTCTCACTGGAAACCGTGGGCGTTCAGCTGACGCTCCAACAGACTCTGCAGCTTGGTGACGACCGTGCAGAACAGCAGATAGACCACGGCAACCTCGCAGTAGATGGGCAGGAAAATGTAGGTGCGAGCGGCAACGCGCTGGCCGGCCATGAACAGTTCGGCGACTGTGATGTTCGACGCCAGCGAGGTGTCCTTGATCATGCCGATGAGCGAGTTGGACAGGGCAGGCACCGCCGTGCGCAGCGCCTGCGGCAGCACGATGCGGCGCATGATCTGCCACCAGGTCATGCCCACGCAGTAACCGGCTTCCAGCTGGCCCTGGGGTACGCTTTCCAGCGCGCCGCGCATGGTCTCGGCGCAGTAGGCCCCCTCGTTGATGGCAAAGGCGATGACGGCCGCCGGGAAAGCGTCCAGCATGATGCCGACGCTGGGCAGGCCGTAGAAGATGATGAACAGCTGCACCAGCAGCGGTGTGCCGCGGATGACCCAGATGTAGAACCGGGCCAGCTGACGCAGCACCGGCACATTGGCGTACTGCACCAGCGCCACCACCACAGCCAGCACCATGGCAAGGCTGAAGGAGATGAGGGTCAGCGGGATGGTCATGGTGAGGCCCGCCGACAGGATGCGGGGCAGCGCTTCCCACAAAACGCTGGCCGTGCGGTTGGAAAGAATGGCTTCGAGCATTTGAAAAAACTTCCTTATCTGACAAAAAAGAACCTGCGGAGGTTCGACGAGAGACCTGAAAAGGAGCGTTCGAACAGGGAATATCCTATAATTCCTACCAGAATACTATAACATGTTTTTCCAATCAACGCAATTCGTTTGTGCAAATCCCCTGTTATTCCCAAAATCGAAGGGGAACACGCACTAACTTTGTGCAGTCTGGCAAGGAGTTGACGTTGCAGGCGGTTTCGTGTACAATGAGACCAGACGAGCCGCCCACTGCGGCGCACAACAGGCCCGCGACGAAAGCCGCGCGGCAGATTCGGAGGATTTGAACGTGACGAAACGGAAAATCGGTATCCTGGGTGCGGGCACCTGGGGCATGGCTCTGGCACGGATGCTGTGCGTGAGCGGGAACGATGTGCTGGTCTGGTCTGCCATCGAAAAGGAGATCGACGCCCTGTCGAGCACCCGTGTGCACCCCAATCTGCCCGGAATGAAGATCCCGGAGGAGCTGCGCTTTACCAAGAGCGTGGAGGAAGTGTGCCGGGACAAGGACATCCTGCTGTTTGCGGTGCCGTCGGTCTTCGTGCGCTCCACGGCTGCCAAGGCCCGGCCCTATGTGGCCGAGGGGCAGATCATCGTGGATGTGGCCAAGGGCATTGAGCCGGACACCCTGTACACCATGACGGAGGTCCTGGCCGATGAGCTGGGCCGGGAGGGCGGCCCGAAGAAGGTACACCTGGTGGCGCTGTCCGGCCCCACCCACGCCGAAGAAGTGGCCATCGACCTGCCCACCACCATCGTCTCGGCCAGCCCGGACGTGGAGGCGGCACAGTTCGTGCAGGAGGTGTTCTCCAACAGCGTCATGCGCGTCTACACCAACGAGGACATCAAGGGCGTGGAGCTCAGCGGTGCCATGAAGAACGTCATCGCGCTGGGCGTGGGCATCTCCACCGGCCTGGGCTACGGGGACAATGCCCGCGCTGCCCTCATCACCCGCGGCATCGCGGAGATCGCCCGGCTGGGCGTGGCCATGGGCTGCAACGTCCACACGTTCGCGGGTCTGGCGGGCATCGGCGACCTCATCGTCACCGCGACCAGTATGCACAGCCGCAACAACCGTGCCGGCATCCTGATCGGCAAGGGCGAGACGCCGGAACAGGCCGTCAAGGAAGTCGGTATGGTGGTCGAGGGTATGAACGCCCTGCCCGCCGCGCTGGAACTGGCGGAGCGGTATCAGGTGGAAATGCCCATCGTGCAGACCGTGAATGCCATCGTCAACGAGGGCATGGGCGCGGCAGAAGCCGTCCGCACCCTGATGGACCGCGACCCCAAGAACGAGCTGCCTAAGGGGTACGAGAAGTAAACCCACAACGCAAACAGAGACTGCTGCATTCCTCATTCCGGCATCGCAGAGGCGGTGCCCGGAGAGGGGGAAGGTGCGGCAGTCTTTTTGTTTTGCCCAAAAAATCAAAAATATCTCAAATATTTTACCAAAATAATACCCGAAAGGGTAGTAAGACGAAACGGTTTCTGGTATACTGACCTTGTATGAAAGTTTATGAGGGGGAGTTTTTATGCCTTCGACCTATGCACACCGCTGCTTTGGCGCGGATGTTCTGACCCAGCTGCCGGATGCGCTCCAGAAGAAGATCGAGCCGTACCGTGCGCTGTACGATATGGGCCTTCACGGGCCGGATCTGCTGTTCTACTATAAGGCGCTGCAGTCCAACCCGGTGAACCGGCTGGGCAATGCCATGCACGAGCAGCCGGGCACCGTCTTTTTTGAGCGGGCGCGCGGCGTGATCCGGAACGCCAAAAACCGGGATGCCGCGCTGGTGTATGCGCTGGGGTACATCTGCCATTTTGCGCTGGACAGCACCTGCCACCCTTATGTGGAGCAGTACGTCCGCACCAGCGGCGTGAGCCACTGTGAGATCGAGACGGAGTTCGACAACCAGCTGCTCCGCCGGGAGGGCCGCGACCCGCTGCACGACCTGACGGCCAGCCACATCCAGCCCAGCCGCATCTGGGCGAATGTGGTGGCTCCCTTCTATGAGGGCGTCACGGTGGATGAGGTCTATCAGGCCATGACCGGCATGGTCTTCGTGCACAAGATGCTGCTGGCTTCGAACCCGGTCAAGCGCTGGGTGGTGCTGGCGGCCATCCGGGCAGCGGGCAAGTGGGAGTTCATGCACGGGCTGGTGGCAAACCCGCAGCCGAACCCGCAGTGCGCCGAGAGCGGAAAGCAGCTGGATGCGCTGTACCAGAGAGCCATCCCGCTGGCGGTACGGCTCATCAACGAGTACGTGGCCGGGCTGGACACCGATGCGCCGCTGGATGCGGCTTATCAGCACACCTTTGGAGAGAATTGAGAGGGATTATGGAACAAAACAAAAAATTCAGCCTGACCGGGCTGGAACGCGCGTGGATCTTATACGATGTCGGCAACTCGGCCTTTGTGCTGCTGGTGGCGACGCTCATCCCCATCTTTTTCAACGCTCTGGCGGAAGAAGGCGGCCTGAGCTCCGTGGAATATCTGGCATACTGGGGCTATGCGGCTTCGGCTGTGACCATCATCACGGCGGTGCTGAGCCCCATCCTCGGTACACTGGCCGATACGCGGGGCTTCAAAAAGCCCATCTTCATTCTCTGCCTGGTGGTGGGCGTGGCCGGCTGCTGCGCCATGGGCTTGGCCAAGACCTGGCTGCCCTTCCTGCTCATCTTCGTCTTTGCGAAGGTGGGCTTTTCCGGCAGTCTGGTGTTCTATGATTCGATGCTGAGCGATGTCACCACCCCGGACCGGATGGACGTAGTCTCCTCCCGCGGGTATGCGTGGGGCTACATCGGCAGCTGTGTGCCCTTTGTGGTCTGTCTGGCGCTGGTGCTGGGGTCCGGGGCCATCGGCCTGAGCCAGATGACGGCGCTGAACATCGCGCTCTTCATCACAGCGGCGTGGTGGCTGGCAATGACTCTGCCCCTGCTGAAAACCTACCGGCAGCTGCATTATGTGGAGGTGGAGAAACACGCCATCCGGCAGAGCTTTGCCCGCATCGGCCACACGCTCCGCCACTTGCACGAGGACAAGCAGGTGTTCTGGTTCCTGCTGGCGTTCTTCTGCTACATCGACGGCGTCTACACCATCATCGACATGGCCACGGCCTACGGCACTGCGCTGGGGCTGGACACCACCGGCCTGCTGCTGGCGCTGCTGGTGACTCAGATCGTGGCGTTCCCGTCGGCGCTCATCTTCGGGCGGCTGTCGGCGAAGTATCCGTCCACCACCCTCATCCCGGTCTGCATCGCGGCCTATGCGGGCATCGCGCTGTTTGCGTTCTTCCTGACCCGGCAGTGGCAGTTCTGGGTGCTGGCCTTCGTCGTGGGCATGTTCCAGGGCGGTGTGCAGGCGCTCAGCCGCTCCCACTTTGCCAAGATCATCCCGCCGGAGAAGTCGGGCGAGTATTTCGGCCTGTTCGACATCTGCGGCAAGGGGGCATCCTTCCTGGGCACCATGATCGTCAGCGTGGGCAGCCAGCTGACCGGCAGCGCCAATGTGGGCGTCGGCTCGCTGATCGTGCTGTTTATTGTGGGCTTTGTGCTGTTCCGGGTGTCTTGCAAAGAAGGCATGATTACGGAGTAAGTTTGTACTCTTTTGCGCACGGTCTTTATGAATGCGCATGACTCCTATCAAAATCGGCCCTGCCGGAAAAATCGGAAAAGCGTTTGCGCCGACTGGCGCACCGCCCGATTTTTCTGGTTGGGCCTTCTTCTTTGGGGTCACTAGGGGCGAGCAGCCCCTAGTTCGTGCCTCCCGCGCCTCGAAAGTAGCGGGTGCTTTTCTGGTTCTCTTTTGGCACGCAAAAGAGAACATTCCAGTATTGTTTGTTGCGTCTTACAGCGCACCGTGATACAATAAACAAAAATCCATTTGAAAAAGGAGAATCCCAATGAAGCAATATCCCGGTTATACCGTCGTGCGCTGCGAGGACTGCCCCGAACAGCACGGTACCCTGACCGTGCTGACCCACGATGTCAGCGGTGCGACCATCCTGCTGGTGGAGAACGAAGATGTGAACAAGGCGTTCGGCATCGGCTTCGGCACCTTCCCATCGGATGACACGGGTGTGTTCCACATTCTGGAGCACTCGGTGCTGGCGGGCAGCGAAAAGTACCCGGTGACCTCGCCGTTTTTGCAGCTGCTCAAGAGCAGCATGGCGTCTTTCCTGAACGCGATGACCTTCCCGGACAAGACGGTCTACCCCTTTGCCACCCCCAACGAGACCGACTTCCGGAACCTGATGGACGTCTACCTGAACGCGGTGTTCTGCCCGCTGGCCATGGTGGACCGGGCTGTGTTCGAGCAGGAAGGCTGGCACCGCGATGCCGACGGCACCGTGAGCGGCGTCGTCTACAACGAGATGCAGGGCGCGCTGGCCTCCCCGGATGCACAATTGCAGGATGCGCTGGAACGGGCGATGTTCCCGGATACGGCCTACGGCTTTGTGTCCGGCGGTGACCCGGCCTCCATCCCGGCGCTGACCTATGAGAAATACCAGCGGGTGTACCGCCGCCATTACAGCGCCGACAACTGCTGTGTGACCTTGTACGGCAGGATGGATATGGCCGAAAAACTGGCCTTCCTGGATGAACACTACCTGAGCAGGATGCCCAAGGGCACCAGCCAGCCCAGACTGACGCTGCAGGACGAGCAGCCGGGCGTCTGCGTGAACATTCCGTACTACACCGAAAAGCCGGAGGCCGACCAGGTGCAGTGTGCGCTGGCCTGGTACACCGGCGCATTTGCCGACCGGGAACGCCAGCTGGGCGTGGAGATCCTGCTGGATGCGCTGCTGGGGTCGAACCAGTCGCCGCTGAAGGCTGCGCTTCTGGAACAGCAGCTGGGGGCTGACATCGACATCGGCTTTGATGACAGCACGTTGCAGCCCACGCTGGAACTGGTGCTGCGCGGTGCCACCGAGGAGACCGCAGGCCGGTTTGCGGCCGGGGTCCGGAGCGCCGTGGACGACATCCTGGCCGAGGGCATCCCGGAAGACCTGCTGCTGGCCAGCCTGAACGCGGCAGAGTTCGCCTCGCTGGAGCGGCCGGGCAGCCTGCCCGACGGTGTGCTGGACGCCATCCATGCAGCGACCGGCTGGCTCCACGCCGGGGACCCGACCCTGCTGCTCCACACGGACCAGCTCTTCGCCGCCCTGCGGGAGAAGATGGCCTCCGGCTGGTTCAACGACTTGCTGCGGGAGCTGTTCGCGGCTGCGCCGGTGCAGGTCATTCAGGTGCCGACCCTGCCCAAGGCGGAAGAACCCGATGCAGCCCCGGCCCGTACCGACGGCAAGCTGGCACTGGACCATCCGCTGACGGTGGCAGACCTGGGCGAGGGCAGCCCCAGCGCCGAGGGCGCTGTGGGCAGCGTGGCCGGTGCGGAGCTGCTGCACCATCCCTCCAAAGGCAGTTTGTATCTGAACATTTACTATGACCTCGGCGGGCTGACCACCGAAGAAGTGCAGTATCTCGACCTGCTGACCGATGTGCTGGACGAGCTGGACACTCCGCGCCACACGGCCCGCGAGCTGAACACCCTGCGCAGCACCTGGCTGGGCGACAGCCAGGCCTGCATCAGCTTCTGGACCGGGCGGCAGGCGGGGAACCCCTGCCACGCAAAGCTCACCCTGAACATGAGCCTGCTGGAGCGCAGTCTGGAAAAGGCTGTGGAACTCGGCGGCGAGTGGCTGTATGAGACCCGGCTGACCGGCGCAAAGGCCGAAGCGGCCTTCGCCCGTGTGCTGAGCCAGCAGAAGCTGAACATGGAGCAGCAGTTCCTCCAGATGGGCAACCAGTACGCCGCCGTGCGCGCCGGGAGCCACTATTCGGTGGAGTATGCGCTGAGCGAGGCATGCAGCGGCGTGACAGGGTATCACTTCCTGTGCGCGCTGCTGGAACAGGCCGACTGGGCCGACCTGGGCCGGAAGCTGGAAGCCGTGCGGGAAAAGGTGCTGCACCACGCAGCCCTGACAATCAGCCTGCACGGCAGCGAGGATGCCCGGAAGCAGCTGGAAGCCCTGCTGCCCGGCAGTGCCTTTGCCGAGGGAATGCGTTCGCCCGCCCGGCCCTACACCCAGGCGCTGACGGCTCCGGTGAACGAAGCCTTCATCATCGACGGCGGGGTGAACTACGACATCCTGACCTGGCCGCAGGAGCGGAAGCCGGAGCGCCGGGTGCTGGCCCGCGTGATGAGCTACGAGTATCTGTGGCACCACATCCGCGAGGTGGGCGGCGCGTACGGCACCGGCATGGTGACCCGCGCCGAGACGGAGTATCTGTATACCTACCGTGACCCGCATCTGGCCGAGAGCTACGAGACCTTTGCAAAGGGCCCGGCGGAACTGGCCGCCCGCGCGTACACCGAAAAGGACCTGACGGATTCCATCGTGGGCACCGTCTCCGAGATGGACAAGCCCATGAAACCCAGCGCAGAGGCGCGGGACCTTGACCGCCGGTACTTCTGCGGCATCACCGACGCGATGCTGGCCGCAGACCGCAAGGCCCTGTGCAGCGTAGACGCTGCCGCGCTGAAGGCCATGGCCGCAGAGCTGGGCACCGCGATGCAGCACGGCACCCGCGTGGCCTTTGGCAGCAAGGAGGCTGTGGAAGGCGCAAAAGGCCTGTTCGACCGCATCGAGACGCTGTAACACAAGATAAAAGAAGAGATCCCCCGGCGGCTGGAACGCTCTGAACGGAGAGCGGCCCGGCTGACCGGGGGATCTTTTGCTTTTTTACGGAGCGTCGTCCAGCGTTTCGGCGATGACATAGCGGGGGCGGCGCTTGACTTCGTCGTAGATCTTGGCGAGGTAGTAGCCGATGATGCCGAGGCTGAACATGAGCAGTGTGCCGGTGAAGAGCTGCAGCAGGATGACCGTGGTGAAGCCTTCGAGCGCTTCGCCTGCAAGATAGCGGAATAACGCCTCACCGCCCACCAGAAGGGTGGCAATCAACATCAGAAAGCCCATCAGGATGACGAGGTAGAGCGGGGCCGACGTGAAGGACGCCAGGCTGGAAATGGCGTAGCGGATGAGGCTGAAGGCAGACCAGCTGCTCTGCCCGGCAGTGCGGGGCTGGACGTCGAACTCCACCCGCGCCGTGCGGAAGCCCACCCACGCCGAGAGGGCGCGGTAGAAGGTGTCCCGCTCCGGCAGATTCAGCAGGACGAGCACGGCCTTGCGGTCCAGCAGCTTGAAGTCGGAGCTGCTGCGCAGGTCGGTCTTGGCCGCCTTGCTGATGAGCCTATAGAACCAGCGGGCGGCGGTGCGGTGGGCGGCGCTTTCGGTGCCGCGCTCGCGCTTGACGCCCTCTACGACTTCGATGCCCTGAGCCCAGAGCCGGTACATTTCGGGGATCGTTTCTACGGGGTGCTGCAAGTCACAGTCCAGCGTGACGCAGCAGTCGCCGCGGGCGGCCTGCAGCCCGGCGTACAGGGCGGCTTCCTTGCCGAAAGCGCGGGAGAAGCGGATGCCCCGCACCTGCGGGTACGCCTGCGCCGTCTGGCGGATGACGTCCCAGCTGTTGTCGGTGGAGCCATCGTTGACGAAGAGCACCTCGTAGCGGATGTGGGCGGCGGTGAGGACCTCGGCCAGCCGCCGGGCCATTTTGGGGATGTTCTCCGCTTCGTTGTGGGCGGGGAGGATGACGGAGAGAAGCGGTTCAGCGGCCAAGGTGTTCGACCTCCTTTCGGCTGAGGGTGTGCAGGGCATGGGCCTCGACCGCCCGGCCCTCGGACAGGTAGAAGGGGTGAAAATCGGTCTTCTGCGGGTCAAAGAATGGCCCGCCCGGCTCCACGCCGCCGGGGTGGAAGAGCAGCTCGACCGGCTGGCCGCGTTTCTGCGCCAGACGGAGGTACTGCGGCAGCACGGCCCGGACGCGGTCGGCGTCCATGTGGCCGGAGAAGAGGATGCCGCAGAACAGGGCCGTGGGGATGCCGCTGCGGCGGAATGCGGGGCGGTCCAGCAGCCAGCAGCCGTTCAGCACGGCCTGCTTGACGGCATTGACGGCGGAATAGCTGCCCCAGAGCCGGGGACAGCCGACAAAGGGCGACAGCGGCTCGGCCGGAATGCGCAGATGCTCGACCGGGAGATGGTGGTCGGCGAGGATATGCAGCAGCGTCCGGAAGACCAGCGGGATCATGTGGGTGTGCTGGTGGCTGTCGATGCGCAGGGGCGTCCCGGCGGGGAAGAGGGCGGCATAGGCGAGGAGCTGACGCTCCAGTTCCCGGTAGAGCTGGGCGGCAAAGGCCCTGCGCCGGGGCGTCAGCGAGAGGCGCAGCAACCCGGTGAAGGAGTTGCAGAAGCTGCCGTCCGGCCGGACAAGCAGCGGGATCTCCGCAGCGGGAGAAAGGGCTTTGCCCTCCACCAGATTGAGGTGGACGGCCAGCTTCAGCCCGGAAGGGCGCAGCGCGGCGACGGCTTCTTCCAGCGAACCGTTGGGCACGATGCTGACGCTGTTCAGGCAGCCGTGGGTTTGGCAGTCCCGGATGAGGGCATCGCCGTGGACGGTCATGCCGTAGTCATCGGCGTGAAAATAGAGGATGGGAGGTTCAGTCATCTGCATCGATCCCCTCTCCCGCCCGGATGACGATGGTATCGCCCACGACCGCGACCGAACCGGTCTGCGGCCAAAGGGGCATCTGACGGACTTCGTCCAGCGCGAGGAGCTGCTGCTTTTCTGCGCGGGTGGCAAACGTGTAGTCGGTGGAGCAGTAGTCGTTCAATGCAGCTGTGAGGACGCTCTGGCCCACCGTCGGATTATCGGCGAAGAGGATGAGGCCGGCCGTGTAGCCGGTCATTTCCGGGGAGAGGTCGGCGGAGTAAGCCCTGGAATCGGGCAGGTGGCCGATGACGGCGATTTGGGTGCAGGCGTCCGCGCCGTCCAGCTGCTCGATGCGGTCTGCAATGCGCAGAAGGGTGCCGTAGGAGCGCTCATAGCTCATCTGGGACAGGTGATAGCAGACATTGGCCAGCACGATGCAGTAGAAGACGACGGCCCCTCCCACGAGGAGGATGGCCCAGCTCCGGAGCGTGGAAGCGCGCGGGGAAAGACCGTCCAGCCGCTCGTAGAACAGCACGAAGCACAGATAAAAGGCGGCGTAGCCCATGGTCATCAGGTTGTGGTAATCGACCCAGGGGTTGAGGAAATAGAGGGCCGCGGCCCCCAGCGGCAGTGCGGCCAGATAGACGAGCAGGAGCCAAAAGCGGGCCGGGTCGTGCCAAAGGGCCTGCTGTACGAGGGCGGTCAGCAGGAAAACGGCCAGCAGGGCAAAGACCAGAACGTTGAGCACAAACCAGACCGTGAGGCCGTTGTGCAGGTCAAAGAAGAAGCGGAAGAAGCGGGTGAAGCAGCCGTGCAGAGCCGACCAGAGGTGGAGCGAACCGACGGTGTCGATGCCCTGATAGTCGGACAGGGCGGTGCCGGAAAAAGCCAGAACCAGCTGCAGGGCCACAGCATAGACCGCTCCGGCCAGCACACCGCCTGCCAGAAACCGCCCCGCACTGCGGAGGGACGCGGCAGCGCTGCGGCGGTGAAAGAGCAGATCGTCCAGCAGCCAGACCAGAAGCAGGGTGATGGTGACGGTCAGATAAGCCTGATAGATGCCCACGGAGAACCACAGGCAGGCTGCCCCCGCGAAGAAGGAACGCCAGCCCGGCCGGGTGAGCAGAAGCGCACTGAGGCAGGCGGCCAGCATGGCCAGACAGTAGCCGTCGGCGACGTATTCATAGGCAAAGGTGGAGGTGACGGTGGGGAAGACCGCGATCAAAGCCCCGGCCAGCACCAGCGCCACCGGCTTTTTCAGGTGCAGCAGCGCCGCCACGCAGACCGCCGAACCAGCCAGGAACAACAAGCCCAGCAGCAGGTTCAGCCATGGCAGGTCGTAATAGGAGCTGAGCCCGCAGGCCAGCGAGAGAAAATAGCGGCCATATTGCAGCATCTGCTGGGCATCGTACCGGAAGACGAGGGAATCCCAGTTGGGGAGCCAGTTGGCCATTTTATAAAAGTGCGCGAGCAGGCCGAACCCGAAGGCGGAGAAAAACACGAGCCGCCATTCAGGCCGGAACCTGCGGGCAAGCTGCGCAGGCAGCTGATCGGGGTGTACCATAAAAAACCTCCGAAGGTCGAAATGAGACGAAGTTTAGTTCTAGTATAAACCATTTGAAAACGATACGCCAGCCCATTTTTATGCGTTTCCTTAAAAAATTGAGGGTAGATCCCCCTGTTTGCGGAAAAAGAACGCGGACAGGGGGATTTTTATGCAGAAAAATTGTACATAAAGGAAAATGCTCGCAAAAAACTACAGAGCGGGCCTGCGAAAGGTTGCACTGTTGCGAAAAGATAATTGGTGGTATTATGTTGACAAACCAAAACGAAAGGATGTGAAATAAACCGAATGGCGCAGAAGATACGACCTTCGGCGGGCAAGGGGCTGGACAACCTGCACCGCGCCACGGACACGCTGAGCACGATGCTGGCGCAGGAGGTGAAGGAGCTGAACACCCGCCAGAAAGCGGCCCGCCGCGACGGTGCAGAGGCGGCCGGGACCATGAAGGGCCTGAAGGAAGCCACTGCGGTGCTCAAAGACCTGGCCGCTGTGGCCAAGGCGCTGAACGAACAGGGCGCGGATGCGGAGGGCCGGGAGTGCGGCGTGGTGCTGCTGCCGCCGGTGGAGGATGTATGAAGACAGGAACGAATGCGCCGGTCGTCTGGCGGCCCCAGCCCCGGCAGAGGGAGTTCATGCGCAGACCGGAGCCGGAGGCTCTCTACGGCGGCGCGGCAGGCGGCGGCAAGAGCGATGCGCTCATCATCGAGGCGCTGCGGCAGGTGCAGATCCCGCACTACCGGGGGCTCATCCTGCGCAAGACCTTTCCCCAGCTGAGCGACCTCGTGGACAAGAGTCTGGTCTACTACCGCCGGGCCTTCCCGGAGGCGCAGTACAACGCCACGAGCCATGTGTGGGTCTTCCCCAGCGGGGCAAAGATCTACTTCGGCTCGATGCAGTACACCAAGGACCGCACGAATTATCAGGGCAAGGCCTTTGATTTCATCGGCTTCGATGAGCTGACCCACTTCGAGTGGGAGGAGTACAGCTACATGATGAGCCGCAACCGCCCCACCGGACCCGGTACGCGGGTGTACCTGCGGGCTACCACCAACCCCGGCGGCGTCGGCCACGGCTGGGTCAAGGCCCGGTTCATCACCCCGGCCCCGCCCGGCACTCCCATCGTGGAAGCGTTCCCGGTGCGGATGCCGGACGGGACGGAAAAGGTGCTGCAGCGGGCGCGGGTGTTTATCCCATCCAGCGTCTTCGACAACCCGGCCCTGCTGGAAAACGACCCGGATTACCTTGCAAGTCTGGCCTCTCTGCCCGAAGCGGAAAAACAGGCCCTGCTCTATGGCAGCTGGGACAGCTTCTCCGGTCAGGTGTTCACCGAGTGGCGAAACGACCCCGCCCACTATCAGGACCAGCGTTGGACTCATGTGATCGCACCCTTCCCCATCCCGAAGCACTGGAAGATCTACCGCGGGTTCGACTTCGGGTTTTCGAAGCCGTTCTCGGTGGGGTGGTACGCGGCGGATGAGGAAGGGCGGCTCTACCGCATCAAAGAGCTGTACGGCTGCACAGGCCGCCCGAACGAGGGGCTGCGGATCGACCCGGTGGAGCAGGCCCGGCGCATCCGGGAGGTGGAGCAGAACGACCCGCAGCTGCGCGGCCGGGTCATTCAGGGCATTGCGGACCCGGCCATCTTCGACGAGAGCCGGGGCGAGAGCATCGCCGCCATGATGGAGCGGGGGCCGAACTTCCTGCACTGGATGCCCGGCGACCACACCCGACTGGCCGGTAAGATGCAGTTCCACTACCGGCTGGCGTTTGACGGAGAGGGGCGGCCCATGTTTCAGGTGTTCGATACCTGCAGGCACTTCCTGCGCACCATCCCGAATCTGGTATACGACGAGAGCAACGTGGAGGACATCGACACCCGGCAGGAAGACCACATTTACGACGAGTGCCGGTATGTTCTGATGGAACATCCCATCTCGCCGCCCCGGCGCACGGCCCGCCCGCCGGTGGGGGACGACCCGCTGGAACTGCACCGGCAGGCGAGGTTTTATCGGATCTGAACCTCTCAGTCATCGCTTCGCGATGCCAGCTCCCCTGGTAGGGGAGCCCTTGGCAGGCCGGGCAGGCTCTGAGCAAAACGAACAAAGCCCGACAGGGCGTACAAGCGAGTGCCCTGCGACAGAGGGCAGAAGGAAGTGGATTGAATGGATATCATGGAAGAAAAACTGCCCATCGGGCCGGAGGAGGTCGCAGAGGCGGCGGCTGTTCTGCAAAAGTACAAGGCAGGCAAGGCAGCGCTCGACAAACGGCTGGTGGACAACGAACTGTGGTTCCGGATGGGGCACTGGAAAAATTACCAGAACCCGATGATGGAGGGCAAGCCCCAGCCGTCCAGCGGGTGGCTGTTCAACTCCATCGCCAACAAACACGCCGATGCGATGGACAACTACCCGGCCCCGAATGTGCTGCCCCGCGCGGCAGACGACGAACAGACTGCGCGGGTGCTTTCCAGCATCCTGCCGGTGGTGCTGGAACAGGCCGATTATGAGCAGGTGTACAGCGACACCTGGTGGCGCAAGCTCAAGCAGGGCACCGGCGTCAAGGGCGTCTTCTGGGACCCGGAAGCGCACGGCGGCCTGGGCGAGATCGCCATCCGGCCCATGAATCTGCTCATGCTCTACTGGGAGCCGGGCGTGGAGGATATCCAGACATCGCCGAACTTTTTCTCGCTGCGGATGGAGAACACCAGACAGCTGGAGACCCGCTGGCCCCAGCTCAAGGGCCACAGCGCCAGTATGCTGGATGTGCCCCGGTTCCTCCACGACGGCGGGCTGGACACCACCGAAAAGAGCGTCGTGGTGGACTGGTACTACAAAAAGCCGGACGCCGAGGGCCGGGTGCTGCTGCACTACTGCAAGTTCTGCAACGGGGTGGTGCTCTACGCCAGCGAGAACGACCCGGCGCTGGCCGGGCGCGGATTCTATGACCACGGCAAGTATCCGTTCGTGTTCGACCCGCTGTTCATGGAGGAGGACAGCCCGGCGGGCTTCGGATACATTGATGTGATGAAGGAGTGCCAGACCGCCATCGACCGGATGAACCATGCGATGGATGAGAATGTCCTGCTCGCCTCGAAGCAGCGGTATGTGCTGAGCGACACGGCCGGTGTGAACGAAGAAGAACTGGCAGACCTCTCGCGGGATATCGTCCATGTAGTGGGGCGGCTGGGCGACGACAGTTTCCGCCCCTTGCAGACGGCGGGCCTGCAGGGCAACAGCCTGAGCTACCGCAACAGCCGCATCGAGGAGCTGAAGGAGATCTCCGGCAACCGCGATATGACCCAGGGCGGCACCGCTGGCGGCGTGACGGCGGCTTCGGCCATTGCCGCCTTACAGGAGGCAGGCTCGAAGCTGAGCCGGGATATGCTCAAGAGCGCATACCGCGCCTTTGCCAGGGAGTGTTACCTCATCCTGGACCTGATGCGGCAGTTCTACGACGAAGAGCGGGTCTTCCGCATCGTGGGGGCCGCAGGCCAGAACGAGTTCGTGCCCTTTTCCGGGGCCGCGCTCCGCCCGCAGCCGGCCGGCACCGTGGGCGGGGTGGAGCTGGGCAGCCGCGAACCGGTCTTCGACATCGTGGTGAGCGCCGAGAAGAAATCGACCTTCAGCCGTCTGAGCCAGAACGAGACCGCCAAGGAGTGCTATCAGCTGGGCTTTTTTGCCCCGGCCAACGCCGATGCGGCTCTGGCAGCGCTGGAGATGATGGATTTTGAGGGCATCGAGAAAGTCCGCCAGCGGGTGCGGCAGAACTGGACGCTGGCCATGCAGCTGGCCGTTTTGCAGAGCCGGTTGACGGCGCAGGAACAGCCGGGGAAGGCCGCTGTGACCGGCCCCGCAGACAATTTGAGCACAAAGGCCGCGGCAGATGCCATGGGCCTTGGAAAGGAGAACCGATGATCCGTGTGATCTACAGTGAACTGGATGGCCCGGAGGGCCTGACCCTGCGGCTGGAAGCGTCCGGCCACGCGGGCTATGCCCCCGCCGGGCAGGACATCGTCTGCGCCGGTGCCAGCACCCTGATGCAGGCTCTGGTGAGCCTGCTGGCAGGGGAAAAGACCGCCTGCAGCGATGCCTGGGATGAGCCGGAAGGCCCCCGGCTGGCCGTGACCGCCGCCGCCCCGCAGGAGCCGTGGGTAGAGGGGGCTTTTGAGCTGGCCAAGGCCGGGTTTGCCCTGCTGGCCGAGCGCTACCCGGACAACCTCCGCTTTGCAGACCTGAGCCGCCGGGGCGAAGCGGCCATGATGGACCTGCAATTGTTCGCAGAGGGCGGCAGCGAGACCGGCGGCGCAGGGAGCGCCCCGGCCCTGAGCGAGGCACAGGCCCGGCAGGCCGTCGCCTCCGGCACCCTGAAGCCGGGCCGGGAGGAGGCAGCGCCGCCAAAGACCCCGAAGGAGGAGGAAATCCCGAAGACGAACCCCGGCCCGGAAGCACCCTGTCCCACCCCGGAACCGCCCCGCCCACCGCTGCCGGAGCATCTGCCGGGCCGACAGGCCGTGGCCGCCCTGCACAGCCGCTGGGCAGCCGAAGAGGCAGCGCTGCGGCAGGTGATGCCGGAGTTCTCGCTGAAAACGGAGCTGCAGCACCCGGAGATGCGCCGTCTGATGCAGCTGCCGGGGATGCGGATGGCGGACGCCTACCGTCTGGCCCACTACGAGGACGCACTGCGCCAGACCGCCCACGCCGTGGAGCAGGGCGTTGTGGAGCGCATCCGGCAGCGGGCGTCCCGCCCGGCAGAGAACGGTACCCGCCCCGGCAGCGCCGCCGTGACCGGGGCAGATGTTTCCCGCATGACCCGCGCCCAGCGGGAAGCGCTGGAACGCAAGGCCCTCCATGGGGAAGTCATCACGTTCTGAACGCAGCGCCTCTGGCAGGGGAGCGCGAATCAAAGAAGTCCGTATGTTACACTGCAAGAAAGAAAGGAAAACCGTATGAACGACACTGCAATGAAGTTCGACCTCCAGCTGTTCGCCGACCCTTCCGCCGCGCTGAACAATACCTCCGGCACCATGACCGCCGAGATGAAGACCTTCTATGAGAAGCGCCTCATCGACCAGGCCGAGCCGCGCCTCGTCCACGACCAGTTTGCGGATTACTACCCGGTGCCCCAGAACGGCGGCAAGACCATCGAGTTCCGCAAGTACGACAGCCTGCCCAAGGCCACCACCCCGCTGACCGAGGGTGTGACCCCCAACGGCCAGACCCTGAACGTGACCACCATCACCAGCGACTTGCACCAGTACGGCGGCTGGACCCCGCTGACCGATGTGCTGCAGATGACCGCCATCGACAACAACGTCGTGCAGGCCACCCGTGTGCTGGCCAGCCAGGCGGGCCGCACCATGGACAGCATCACCCGCGATGTGCTGGCGGGCGGCACCAACGTTCTCTATGCGCCCAAGCAGAGTGCCGACGGCACCGAGACGGCCGTGACCAGCCGCGCCGGTCTGGACAAGACCTGCACCCTGACCCCGAAGCTGTTCTTCCAGGCGGCAGCCCAGCTGGGCGCGATGAACGCCGACCCCATCGGCGACAGCTACATCGCCATCATCCACCCCTATGCCGCCTACGACCTGAAGACCAGCCGGGAGTTCATCGAGGTGCATAAGTATGCCGACCCGGAGGCCATGTTCCGCGGCGAGATCGGCAAGCTGGGCAACATCCGTTTCATCGAGACCAGCGAGGCCAAGATCTGGAAGGACGCCACCTGCCCGGCCGGTCTGGCCGTGTTCGGCACACTGGTGCTGGGTGCCCACGCCTATGGCGTCACCGAGCTGGAAGGCGGCGGTCTGGAGCACATCGTCAAGCAGCTGGGCTATGGCGACGACCCGCTGAACCAGCGCGCTTCCGTGGGCTGGAAGGGAATGCGCGCCGCCGAGCGTCTGGTGGAGCAGTACATGATCCGCATCGAGAGCGTGTCCAGCTACTCGGCCAATGCGGCGGCGAACTGACCCTCTTCTTTGGCGGGCTGGTTCTGGCCCTGCGGGACGAGAAAAACGCAAGACATAAAAACAGGCGGGCCCTGCGGACGGAGGGCAGAAAGGAGTTTCTATGAGCGAGAAAAAGGCAGTGCGCATCAAGCTGTTCAAGGACAACAGCCGCTATAAGGAGGACCTGTTCGTCAGCGTCAACGGCGTGAACTACAAGATCCGCCGGGGCGTGGAGGTGGAGGTCCCGCCCGAAGTAGCGGAGGTGCTGGAACACAGCCAGATGCAGGACGAGCGGACGGCTGCCCGCATCGCGGCAGCTGAAAACGCGGCCCAGTGACCTGAGAAAACAGCGGCCCGGCCGGGAACATCGCCCTGCCGGGCTTTTTTCAAAAACGAAAGGAGTTTTGCAATGACGGTAGAACAGGCATTGGTGCGCGTACGGGAGCTGCGGCCGGGATGCAAGATCTCGGACGAGACCTGCCGCCGCTGGCTCTGCGAAGAAGATGCGCTGCTGCGCCAGCAGCTGTTTGAGAAGAGCGGGGCCGACGAATACGCCGCCGCAGGGGCCGACCTCGCGTGGAGCGGGGAGAAGCTGCCCGACGACACGGTGCTGCTGGTGCCGGTGCCCTTTGATGCGCTATATCCGCACGTTCTGTGCGCCCGCATTGATGCGGCTCTGGGCGAGACCGACCGCTATGCCGGGGAGCAGGCTCAGTGCAGCGGCCTGTTGAATGAACTGGCTGTCTGGCTGCGGCAGAAGCACCCGCCCCGCTGCCGGGCGCAGTGGCGCTGGTGAGGAGGTGGACGCGATGAGCGGAACGAGCCGTGCGGCGGCAGCGACCAGCCGCACCCTGCTGCGGGCCTTTGGCGGCCTGAACGAGACGTACAGCTGCACCGAGGCCGAGGCGGGCAGCAGCAAAAATTTCAGCAGCCGGGACTTCCCGGCGCTGAGCACCCGCATCCCCCGCCGCAGGCTGCGGAGCGTCGTGCAGATGAACGGCATCTACCACCTGAACGGCCTGCTGGTGGCGGCGGGGAAGAACCTCATCTACAACTCGGATGAGACCCCGCAGGAGGCCGAGTTTTTCTGGAATGCGGTGGCGGACAGCAAAAAGAAGATGGTGGGCATGGGCACCAAGGTCATCATCTTCCCGGATAAGATCGCCTTTGACACGCGGGACCGTTCGGTGACGAAGCTCGGCGCCGTGTGGGACAGCGGCGGTGCCGATGTGGTGCTGACCCCCTGCGATGCGTCCGGCAAGACCTATACCGTTTCCGGCAAGGGCACAAAGGAGCCGGAAAATCCGGCAGACGGGCAGCTGTTCCTCAAGGTGAACAACATCCAGAAGCCGTACAGCAGCGAGAGCGTACTGGAAGTCTACAACGAGGCTTCGGGCAACTGGTCGGCCATCGAGCTGAAGTGGTGCCGGATCGAGGCGGGCGGCATCGGGAAAAATTTTGCCGTCTGGGATACCGTGACGGTGAGCGGCGTGGAGGACGGCGATGACCTGCACTGGAAGGAGCTGAAAGGAGACCGCATCGTCACGGCGCGCGGCGACGACTGGGTGCAGGTGCAGGCCGAGCCGGGCGGCGATTATTTCTACGGGACCCTGACCAAGGGCCGGGAGATGCTCCGCTGGACCGGCATCGACGGCAAAGGCGCAACGATGGAAGGGAACACCGATGCCTTCCGGCTGGAACGCCGGGTGCCGGACCTGGACTATCTGACCGAGTGCGACAACCGGCTGTGGGGCTGCGCGCAGAATGAGAACGTCATCTACGGCTGCAAGCTGGGCGACCCCACCAACTGGTTCTCCTACCGCGGCATCGCAGAGGACAGCTATGCGGTCACGGTGGGCAGCGACGGGCCGTTTACCGGCGCGGCCACCTGCCTGGGGTCGGTGCTGTTCTTCAAGGAGAACGCCCTGCACAAGCTTTACGGCTCCAAGCCGTCGGATTTCCAGCTCAGTTCCCTGCGCTGCCGTGGGGTGGCCCGGAACGCGGCCAGCAGCCTCTGCGTGCTGAACGAGACACTTTACTATCTCTCGCCGGACGGTGTGATGGCCTGGGATGGGAGCATCCCCACCAAGGTGTCCGAAAAACTGAACACGGCCCGGCTCTCCAACGTGCAGACGGCGGTGGGCGGTGCGCTGGATGGCCGCTATTACCTCTATCTGGCGCGGGACAGCGGCCGGGAAGGAGACGCGCTCGAAGAGCGGCTCCTCGTCTACGACACCGAGCGGGGACTCTGGCAGGAGGAAGACGGCTGCTCCTACGCCATGGCCAGCACCGGCGGGCAGCTCTACCTCTGGGATGGACACGACATCTGGGCCGCTGACCCCAGCCGTGAACGGGACTGGAAGACCACCGAGGGCGTGGAGGAGACGGTGGACTTTGAACTCATCACGGGTGCGTTCGGGATGGACGAGGCCGAGGACCGGTATCTCTCCCGGCTGACGCTCCAGATGGATGCCGTATGCGCCAGCAATGTGGAGCTGGCAATCTGCTACGACGACGGCCCCTGGGAGAAGCTGGCAGAATGGGCCGTGGCCGGGAAGCAGAAGCGGCTCGACCTGCACCTTGCGCCCCGCCGCTGCGGCATGTTCCGGCTGCGGCTGACCGGCAAAGGGCAGATCACCCTGCGCAGTCTGGCGCGCACCCTTGCGACGGCGCGGGGCAGACTGATGGAACAGGAGGCATGACAGGATGGCAAGCATTTCGGGCCTGAGCAAGCTGGGCCTGCCGAAGCTGAGTGAGAAGATGGACCCGGAGGATGCCCGCGCACTGCGGAACTACCTCTACCAGATGCAGGAGCAGCTGCAATACGTTCTGAGCAATCTGGACGTGGAGAACGTCTCGGACGAGCTGGGGGCCAAGCTGCGGAAACTGCAGTGAGAAAGGAGACTCTATGGCAAGCGACAAGAAAAAGAACTACTCCACCGAGGGTCTGAACAGCCGCCAGAAGGTGCAGGATGCACTGGCGTCGGCGGGGTATCAGCCCTCTGAGCAGGTGACGGAAGCAGAAGCGGCCCTGAAGGCGCAGCAGAGCGCTGCCCCCGGCGACTACCAGAGCCGGTATCAGGACCAGATCGACCGCACCCTGAACGACCTGAACGCGCGGAGAGCGTTCCACTACAACTACGCGCAGGACCCGCTGTACCAGCAGTATGCGCAGGCGTACACCCAGAACGCCCACAACGCCAGCGCCGATGCTGCCGCACAGGCCGCTGCGCTGACGGGCGGCTATGGCTCCAGCTATGCGGCCAGCGTGGCCCAGCAGGCCTACCAGCAGCAGATCGGGGCGTTGAATCAGGCCATCCCGACGCTGTATCAGCTGGCGCTGGACACCTACGACAGCGGCGGCGATGCACTGGTCTCCCAGCTGGACCAGCTCAACACGCAGGAACAGAACGCGCAGGGGCTGTATCAGCAGAAACTTTCGGACTATTACACCCGGCTGGAACAGCTGGGCAACGCCTACAACACGGCCTATCAGCAGGACTACGGCCAGTATCAGGACTACCTGAGCCGTCTGGACACCCTGTATGGCAACTACGCCGCGCAGGAGCAGGAGGCCGCTGCCCAGAAGCAGCAGCGGTTCAACAATGCGGTCACGGTGCTGGGCCTCATCGGCGACGCGGTGCAGATCGCGCTTTCCGGCACCACGGGCCTCGGCTCGCTGGCGGGGTCGCTCGTGAACACCGGGTACAACATCTACGCGAACAACCGTGCCTATGAGGCAGACCGTGCGGATACGGCCTGGAGCCAGCAGATGCAGGAAAAGCAGGTCCAGAACGCGCAGGCACAGCAGAAGTACGACAACGACTTTGCGCAGCAGCAGTATCAGGACAAGCTCCGCCAGCAGCAGTTCAATAATCAGGTGACCAGCGAAAAACTGAACATTGCCAAGGGCGAATGGGCCCTCAAGCAGTCCAAGGCGGCCCAGCAGGCCCAGAAAGCCAGCGCGGCAGCGGCCCAGAGAGCGGCAGCAGCGGGGGCTTCGGGCACGTCGGGTTCGGGCAACGGGAACCTGAACGTAGGCAAGAGTGGTGTGCTGGGCAGCACGGCAGTGCCCTACACCGCCGCCCGCCTGCGCAGCCAGGGCCGGAGCGATGCCGCCATCCGGACGGAGCTGCTGAAGGAAGGCTACAGCAGCAAAGAAGTCGGGGAGATCATGAAACAGCTCAACAGCTGAAAAAACCAGCCGCAGCGCAGAAGTGGGGGCTTCTGTGCTGCGGCTGGGGTCGTTTTGGAACGGTGGAAGCAGAGAAACGCGGGGCCGTGCTGTTCGAGTCCCACAAGGCGACTAACGTGGGCCACGGTAGACATTCCTAATGGTCCAGGACCCGCGGGCTAAGCGACAGCGACGGGTTGCGGCTCCCAGCGGCTGCTTCGGCCCTTGGGAGGATCTCGCATCCTGCTGGCCGCTGCCCCAACAGCTCCTCCCTGTTTCTGCCGCAGGCAGCGGTCGTCGCTGTTGCACCGGGCTGATCGCTTACGGTGCTTACGCACCGCCGCCCTGTTCGAGTCCCACAGAGAAACATGAAAGAAAAAAGACCAAGAATCGTTTGATTCTTGGTCTTTTTGATGAGAGGGTGCCTTGTGGGACTCGAACCCACGGTCTCCAGATCCACAATCTGGCGCGTTAACCGACTACGCTAAAGGAACTCCCCGCACTGATCCACGAGTCCGACATGACTCCAGGT
>ENA-UPTB01001247-UPTB01001247.1-human-gut-metagenome-genome-assembly--contig:-NODE-1247-length-22954-cov-23.793242_pt1 | contig 22954 bp, 17 predicted proteins | sample MGYA00250046_ERZ773369 | MGnify/ENA primary metagenome ERZ773369 (study PRJEB29103, sample SAMN06111938) | human gut metagenome | biome: human gut; feature: ankylosing spondylitis patient; material...
GGGGACGAAGTGCTGGGCATCTTCCTGTCCCACGAGCTGTCCGGCACATGGCAGTGCGCAAAGCTGGCCGCAGACCTCGCCAATGTAGACAACGTGCTGTTTGTGGACAGTGCCACCGTGTGTCTGGGCGAATCGCTGCTGGTGCGTCTGGCCGTGCAGCTGCGTGACGCAGGCAAGACGCTGGTGCAGATCGCCACCGATCTGGAGCACGCCAAGGAGCACCTGCATCTGGTTGCCGCAATCGACGATCTGAAGTATCTGCGCAAGGGCGGCCGTCTGCCTGCCGCTGTGGCCGTCGCGGGCGGGATGCTGGGCATCAAGCCCCTCATCACCATCAAGGACGGTAAGGTAGCCATGGCCGGTAAGGCCCGCGGCCTGCCCGGTGCCTATGTGGCCCTGTTCAAGAAGATCGAAGAGCTGGGCGGCATCAGCCCGGACTTTGCCGCTGTTGCCGGTTATTCTTCCAGCCTGCGGGAAGTGCAGCCCATCGAGAACTACTTCCGTGAAAATCTGCACATGGGCGAACCGCTGGTGCGCCAGATCGGCTGCGTCATCGGCACCCACGCAGGCCCCGGTGCATTTGGTCTGGCATTCTTTGACAAAGGGCTGGTGCTGGAATAAGCGACCACCGAAAAAAGATCATCCGAGCAAAGCCGGGCAGCCTGCGGGCTGCCCGGCTTGTTTTTTGCGGCGGGAAACGGGCGCAAACTCCCTCAGTCAAAACCTGACGGTTTTGCCAGCTTCCTCGGAGAGGGAGCCTCTGGCGCGCCCGGCGCTCACAGCACTGCGTCCGAGATGAGCTTGCCCAGCAGCAGCACCAGCACCACCAGCATCATGGGACGGATGAAGCGTGCACCCTTTTTCAGGGCGAAATGGGACCCCAGCAGGTTGCCCAGAATGTTGCTGACAGCGCAGGGGATGCCGATGTGGAACACCACCAGACCGTTCATCAGATAGGTGAACAGGCTGGCGCAGTTGCTGGCAAGATTCAGCACCTTGCCGTTGCCGCCCGCCGTACGCAGGTCAAAGCCCATCAGGGTGGTAAAGGCAATGATGGCAAAGGTGCCGGTGCCCGGGCCCACGATGCCGTCGTACAGGCCGATGCCCAAGCCGATGCCCAGCGCCAGCAGGATCTTTTTCAGGTTCAGGGTGCCGTCGTCCCGGTTCTGGTCCGGCAGGTCGCGCTGCCACAAAATGACCACCGCCGCCACTGGCAGGATGAGGAACATCATGGTGCGCAGCAGCTCATCGCTGAGCAGCAGCACGATATGCGCCCCCAGTGCACTGCCCGCAAAGCTGCCAATGGCTGCAAGGATGCCCACCTTCAGGTTCATTGCACCGTTTTTGAAAAAGTTGGCGGTGGCAAAAGTGGTACCGCAGGCGGCGCTGAATTTGTTGGTAGCATAGGTGTAGTGGGGCGGCAGCCCGGCAAACAGATAGGCCGGCAGGCTGATAAGACCGCCGCCTCCGGCTGCCGAATCCACAAAGCCTGCAAAGCCCGTCATCAGAACGAGAAACGCCATCATCCATGGCGAGAGCGTGATACCCATTGTTATAATTCCTTTTATTTTTCCAATTTTGTTCTTTGGGAGAACGTGCGTCTCAGGACAGGGACAGTCGGCCCTCACAGGCCAGTACCTGATCCAGGATCATCCGCGAGACGCGGGCACCATACACCATGGCGGGGTGTTCATTGTACTCGATGATATCGTGAAAGTCCTTGTTCATCAGCACGATGACATACTCGCCGTAGGGGGTGTGGACGATGCCGCCGTCGTTGCGGCAGGCGTTCATGCTGCCGCTCTTGCTGGCTACCCAGATCAGCTCCGGCGCGCCGGTCTCCTCGCAGTCCAGATAGTACTGGGGAAAGTCGTGGGTCAGCATGGTGTTGTAGTGCTGCTGGCGCAGGATGGCAAGCATCTCCGCGCTGGCTTCCCGGCTGACAAGCTCCCCTTTTGCAATGCGGGCGAACAGCGCCGCGTAGTCGCGCGGCGTGGTGGTGCCAAGCCGGCGGTAGCGGTCAAAGTGCAGCGGATTGTGCAGCACAGTATGCGCAAAGCCCAACTCCCGGATGCAGGCGTTGATGGTATCCAGTCCCAGATAGTCGATAATCATATTGGTGGCGATGTTGTCCGAGCAAATGATCATCATGGTAGCGGTGTCCTTCACCTTGAGCTTTGCGCCCACGCCCAGCGCGCGCAGCATACCGCTGCCGTCCACGAACTGGCTCTGCTCATAGGTGATCTCTTCGGCAAGGTCTGCTTTGCCGCGCTGCGCCTGCAAATACAATGCAGCGAGAATGAACGCCTTGATGGTGGATGCCGTCTCAAATTCTTCGTCCGCGCCCACCTCCACGGTATGGCCCTGCAGGTCGTCCACGAACACGCTCATTTTGCCCTGATAGCAGTATAGCTCCGCAGCAATGCGCTTTTCCAGCGTCATGTTTTTATCCATGTCGGCATATTCTCCGTTGTTATTACAAATTTTCCTCAAAAAAGCGCATGGCATTGCGGTAGTAGATGCCTTCCACCTCGTCCTCAGTAAAACCCTCTTTGCGCAGGGCATCCGCCAGCAGCGGCAGGAAGGCAGCATTTTCCAGCTGGTGGGGGCCATCGATGCCATCAAAATCGCTGCCAAGGGCAATCATCTGTGCACCGCCTACCTGCTTATAGTGGGCTGCATGCTTTGCAATGAGCGCCACCGTGCTGCGGCATTTTTCCGGGTGGGTGGGGTCGGCATCCAGAAAGGGCGCATAGTAGTTCAGGCCCGCAATGCCGCCGCGCTCCGAAAGGGCGCGGATCATCTCATCGGTCAGGTTGCGGGTGTGGGGTGCCAGTGCGCGGCAGTTGGAGTGGCTGGCCGCAAAAGGCCGGGTGCTGTGCCGTGCGATATCCCAGAAGCCCTTGTCCGAAAGGTGGCTCACATCCACGATCATGTGCATCCGTTCCATCTCGGCCAGAAATTCAAAGCCCTTCCCGGTCAGGCCCTTTTCGGTCTGGGGCACCAGCACCCCGCCGGGGTTCCGCTGCGGGCTTGCCAGCTCGTTTTCGTGGTTCCATGTCAGGGTCATCATGCGCACGCCCAGCTCATACATCCGGCGCAGCACCCCCGCGCTGCCCTTGCAGCAGGCGCCTTCCTCGATGGTGAGCATCCCGCTGATCTTTCCCGCCGCAGCATTCCGGCGGATGTCCGCCGCCGTGTACACCGGAGCAATTTTTTCCGGGTATGCCGCCATGATGCGCTTGAACTGGTCGATCTCTTCCAGCGCTGTCACCAGCGGGTCCGCTCCGGGCGTCTTATCACCCAGATTGACGAATGCTGCAAAGCACTGCAGCAGATAGTCGCCTTTCTGTAATTTTTCAAGGTCGATATGCAGATCGTTCTGCGCAAAGCTCTTGGGCCGGCCCGCATGTTCGGCTTTGCGCAGCTCGCTGAGGGTATCGCAGTGCAGATCCCAGACTTTCATGATGTTTTCTCCTCTTTATTCCTCTTGCAGCAGCTGCAGCAATTCCTCTGGTTTCATGGACAGGATGGCTCCATCTGCCGAGCCGGTGACCGTCTCGGCAAGGTCCTGCTTTGCCTGCTGCAGCTCCACGATCTTTTCTTCAATGGTGTCCTGCGCAATGAGCTTGTACACCTGCACCGGGTTGCGCTGGCCGATGCGGTAGGCGCGGTCGGTGGCCTGATTCTGCGCAGCCACGTTCCACCACGGGTCGTAGTGGATGACGATATCTGCCGCCGTCAGGTTCAGGCCGGTGCCGCCCGCCCGCAGCGAGATGAGGAACACGTCCGCTTCGCCGCTGTTGAACCGGCGCACAAGCTCTGCACGCACCGGCTTTGGGGTGGAGCCCTGCAGGGTAAAGTGGCTCACGCCCGCTTCGTCCAGCCGTTTTGCCAGCAGTTCCAGCATGGAGGTGAACTGGCTGAACAGCAGGATGCGGTGTCCGCCCTCCACAGCAGCCGTCACCAGCTCCATGCAGGCATCCAGCTTGGCACTGCCGCCGTCCCAGTTGTCTGCCACAAGGCGCGGGTCGCAGCAGATCTCCCGCAGGCGCATGAGCACCGCGAACACCGCCATTTTATCCTCCGGCTTTGCAGCGCGCAGCTTTTCCCGCGCGTCCACCACAGCGGCAAGGTAGAGCTTGCGCTGCTGCTCGTCCAGCTCGATACGGTGGAGATTCTCGGTCTTGGGGGGCAGCTCTTTGAGCACCTCGGACTTCATGCGCCGCAGGATGAACGGCCCGGTGAGCTGGTTCAAACGGCGCAGTGCGTCTTTGTCGTTCTCCTGCACGATAGGCTTTTCAAACCGGGCGCAGAAGGTCTTGTAGGGCGGCAGATACCCCGGCATCAGGAAGGAGAAGATGCTCCACAATTCGCCCAAGCGGTTCTCCACCGGGGTGCCGGTAAGGGCAAACCGCACTTTGCTGTTCACCCCGCACACCGCCTTGTACTTTTGGGTGGTGTGATTCTTGATGGCCTGCGCTTCGTCCAGAATGCAGGCGTAGAATTGCTGCCCGCTGTAAAGCTCCTCGTCCCGGCGCATCAGGTCATAGCTGGTCACCACAAGGTCGGCTTCCGCCCACTGCTTTGCCAGCTCTGCCCGGTGAGCAGCGTCGCCGTCCACAGCCACGCAGGAAAGCTGCGGCGTGAACTTCAGGCATTCCTCCTGCCAGTTGAGCACCAGCGATGCCGGGCAGACGATGAGGCTGGGCAGGCGCTGGCCGCTTTCCTTCACGGCCAGCAGGTAGCTGAGCACCTGCACGGTCTTGCCAAGGCCCATATCGTCGGCCAGAATGCCGCCCATGCCGTAGCCGTCCAGCGTGCGCAGCCAGCGGTAGCCATCCCGCTGGTACTTGCGCAGCACATTGTGCAGGCTTTCCGGCGGAGTATACTCGCTGTCCTTCACGGCGTGAAAGCTGCGGCTGATGCGGCGGAACGCATCGTCGCGGTTGAAACGCAGGCCGTTCTGGCCCGAGAGCGCCCAGTCGAGACTGGGTGCACGGTAGAGCGGCAGCTCGGCGTGGCCGCTCTTGAGCTTGGCCCCGGAAAGTTCCAGTGTATCGTTCAGTTCGTCCAGCCCTTCCAGACTGTCATCCAGCCGCAGCAGACGGCCGTCCCGCAGGCGGTGGTAGCGCTTTTTCTGGTGCAGGGAGCGCAGCAGGTCTTTCAGCTCTGCCACCGGGAACTCGCCGGTATCCACTTCCAGATCCAGCACACTGCCGTGCACCGAAACGCCCACCGTGATGCGAGGCGGCGCGGCCTGCAGGCTGCGGAAGGCATCCGTCAGGTATACTTCACCCTCGGCCAGCAAGGCCGGCACGCCCTCCTCCAACATGCGGTAGATCTCGTCCTCGTCAGCGGTGCCGTACACTTCCTCTCTGCCTCCCACACCGGGCTGCAGATAAGAGGCCAGCAGCCGCTTTGCCCGGCTCTCGGCGCGCACATCCCGCAAAAGCCCTGCCGGAGACGGCACGAACGGCGTGACCTTATCCTCCCCGTACAAAAACTCCGCGTGTGCTTCGATGCGGAAGCTGTCCGGTGCGTCCAGATAGAACTGCACCACCGGTTCCAGCGGGATCTGGTTCAGCAGCAGACGTTCCGGGTCCACGATGTTCAGCTTGCTGCCCAGCTCCGGCAGCACATAGCTGCAAAAGGCCGTGGCATCTGCGCTGGTAAAGAACAGGCTTTTGCCGCCCAGCGCCTGCAATGCGGGCAGGATGCGGGTGCACCCGGGCCGCTGCAGCCGCCAGAGCGTATCCTCGCTGAACAGGTAATCATAGTCAAGGCCCTGTACGCTGGCAAGGGCCGGGCTGCCCTCCACCTGCACACCGCCGCGGCGGCGCTCCACGGTCATGGTAATGACGGGCAGACCTTCCCGCAGCTCGTACCCGCCCAGAAAACCGGTATGCTCGTACAGCTGCACAAGGTCATCAAAGATCTCGCCGGTCAGGATCATGCCTCCCGCCGGGCCTTGTTCGGCCCCGCCGTACACCCGCACGGCGGCTTTGTCCATGCTCTGCCTTGCGTTCACCTGACGGCGCAGCAGCTGCAAAAGCGCACGGGACTCTTCATCAAAGGCATCCCACCGGTGCACAAAAGCCAGTGCCTTGCCGTAGCTGACGCTTTTGCCCATCTCGACGGCTTCCATCAGGTTCGGGATGCTTTTCACCACATACTGCCGCCCGCCGTCCGAGATGCGCAGCCGCAGCCATGGCTGTGCGCCGGGCACGAGGGTCAGCTCCGGTTCCAGATGGGCAAAGCCGGTGCGCTGGGCGGTCTCGTCCACGCCAAGGTTTTCAAGGGCTGCTTCCTTGTAGGTATCCAGCAGCCTGCGGGCCTCGTGATCCGACACCGGCGTTTCGCCGTGCCACTTTTTGCCAAACAGCATTTCCAGCCCGGAGGCATAGCTGTCCCGCCGGGCCAGTTCCGGGGCAAGGCCTGCCGCGCCGCGCACAACACCGGGAATCGCATCCGGCTTTGCCGCCGGTGCAGGGGCATTCTTTTCGGCATCGTCCAGCAACAATGCGCCGATATGCTTGCAGTAGGTACCCTCGCCGTTCTGGTTATACGGGCAGCTGCAGGACGCACTGACAAAGCTGCCGTTCTCCCGCAGCCATGCCTGCGTATAGTAATAGCTGCCGCCGCTGCCCTGTACCATGGCCGAAATATGGCGCACGCCGTCCTCGTTCACGGTACAGGTGCTCTGCTGGATGCGCTTGCGGTATTTCTTGGCCCGCTCAAAAATGTTATCGCCCAAAAGCGTGCGGATCTCGTCTGCATCCATGGCTGTTTCCTCCCGGTTTGGCTGTAAAACCTTCTAATTTTATAAGAATACCGCACCCGGTGCCGGGATGCAAGGGGCAAAATCGCAGCGGCAGCGCCGCAAACGCGCCAGCGAGCAAAACAGCCCCCGCCGTTTTCACGGCGGGGGCTGTTTTTACGCTTATAGCGTTCAGGTCTCAGAGATCTGTGCCGGGGCTTCGGCAGGGGTTTCCGCCTGCGCAGCCTGCTGCTCGTCCAGCAGCTTTTCCAGCTGATACCAGCGGGTCAGTGCGTAGGGACGTGCCACATAGCGGCCGGGCTTGAAGGTCACCGTCTCGGTGCCGTCGTCGTTCTGCTCGTGGTAGTCCTTCAGCAGGCCCTGCTCCACACACCAGCGGGCAGCGGCCTGTGCGTCGGCATCGTTCTGCCCAATGTCTGCGTACAGCTCGGTGCTTACCGGTGCCGGGCAGTTGGCACGCTTCCACAGGCCGAGAGCCAGTTCCATGCGGTTGGCGGGCACATAGCCATAGGTGCCTTCCAGCCATGCGCGGGTACCCAGCAGATAGGCCGTGCCGCCAATGAGGGCACCGGCGATGACGGCACCTGTGCCGCCGTCATCGGCAGGTTCCGGGTCGGGTTCCGGCTCTACCGGGGCGTTCACCGTAAAGGTGACGGTCACCGGGCTGGCGGGCATACTGAAGGTAGCTGCCAAATCGGAATCAGCTGTCACTTCAACGGTGGTCTGCTCGGGCAGCAGCTGCGTCACGACCCACTGGCCGAAGGTATAGCCATCCGGCAGGGTGGCTGCATCAAACTTCAGGGTCACGAGCTGTTCCGGCTCTGCGCCAAGTGCGGTGGTGCTGGTGCGGTCGGGCTTCGGGTTCTCATCGGTGCCCGTGGTGTCCGGAACAGACACGGTAACGGGAGCAGCATCTTCCGCAAATGCAACATCAGCGGGCAGCTGCACCTGCACGCGGTAAGCACGCGGATGGTCACAGCGTTGGCAGGCATAGTAAAATGTGCCGGGTCATCGCCGGCGGCATCGATAACGCCATCCGGCAGCTCGGCGGTATTCCAGCTCCAATGGGAGCCATTTTCACCGGCAAATGCAAGCTGGACCGTGTCGCCCGCCTTTGCGTAATAGTAGTAGGTGCCATCCTCATTTTCGGCGGTGTCGCCGTACTTCTTGCCGCCCTTGATGGTGATTTTGTACTGGTCCACAGCGGTAACGCTTACCGGCTCGGAGGGCATGGTAAAGGTAAGCTCGTGCTCGGCAGAGCCGTTGACCTTGCTGCCGGTGGCATCACCGTTGATGGTAAGGTCGTTATCCGTTTTCCAGTTTGCAAAAACGGTGTCCGGGCTGTCTGCATCCGGGTCTGCGGGCGCAGCAGGGGCTTTGGCCGTAATGGTCACCGGTTTTCCGCATTCCACAAGGTCGCTCGTTGTCAGGGTTTTCTCGCCCTCGCCAAGGTCTGCTTTTGCCGTTGCATTTTGGGCGGTAACAGTGTTCTGTGCAACAAGGCAGCGGTATTCACTTGATTGATCGTCCCAATATCTCTGTTCTCCAATACCGATCGTATAACCCGGATTCAGGCTGACAAGTTTAAGATTTTGCTGATAGGGAACGTAACTGCTTTCACCGTCATCTACGTCCGGCGTTTCCACCGTGATTTTTCGTCCGTTGCTGGGGTTTTCTACCAGAACTGTCAGTTCCTGATCATAGTCCCGTCCGATCAAGACTGTGCTATCATAGTACGTCTCTTTTCCGAGATAGATATCCGCTACCGTGCCCGAAATGGTTCCTCCATTGATTTTCGGTTGATCTGAATCATCATATGTACCATCTTCATCATAAAGGCCATACTTGCCTCTGAGTTCGCCGCCATTAACCGTAACACATCCACGACTGGTTTTTATCGCACTTCCGTTCGGCGCTATGACCGTGCCTGCATTGATTTCTACGCTGCCTCCTTTGCGATAAATTGCCGCAGAATCGCTGGCTGCATTCTGAATCTTCGTTGTACTATATGTTTCATCAATATAGCATTCTCCATTGTCTATGCCGATTGTAGAATTATCAGACCCGTTTTTTGTATTGGAACTGATGAAGGTTCCTCCATGAATCCATGTTTTAGAAGAATGAGAAGAATATCCATCAAAGTAAGTATATACCACACAACCATCACTCGTATGGGTACCGCCATTGATCGTAAGTTCTTCTTCATTAAAAATACCACCCTGTGTGGTCACATTATTCAATGTAATCTTGCCGTTGGTTCCATAATGTGAGTTGTTGATCCAACTGTAATAGGTTCCGCCGTTGACAGTAACGGTTCCGCCTTCCATTCCGATGGACGCAAGTTCACTATTTTCGCCCACTGCAGTTGCCGTAACATTGTTCAGCGTAACCTCTGCGTCGCGAACTGTTATCGCACCGCTGTTTTCATAATCCTCAAGATCTGTTTCCGTTCCATAAAAGTCACTGTTCGCTATCTCTACATCGCAGTAATCTATAGCCACTGCTCGGTATCCCGTTGCGGTGACCTGTTCCATGGAGACCTTTGTGGTATAGGATGCATTGCCTGCATAAAAATCAAAAGTGTCACTCTGCGTTGTGTATGTGCCGCCGACCACATTTATTTTCCATTCCGGCAAACTATTGTTTCTATTATCAGAGTACAAAAAAGCTCTGCCCTGACCTGTTACAGTCGCACCCGTACCATTGATGGTCAGTTCCGAAACCTTCTTGACATACAGCAATGCTTTCGTGTAGTACCAATCGCCTGTTACCGTATAATTCACGTTGCCGTCAATGTTGATCGTGACCGGCTCGGTGCTGTCAATGATGATTTGTTGCGTGTAATCATCGCGCAGAATGTACTCGCCCCCATTGCGAATCGTCTCTCCGCCCGTCAGCACCTTGCCTGTGACTGCCGCCTGCGTGCTTATGCTGCTTTCAGGGTCTGTCGCCGTCCCCCCCCGGATGCAAATGCACTCACCGGGAGAACAGAAGCTATCATGCACGCCGCAAGCGCTGCACTGATGAACCGCATGCCAGATTTTCTCATGGTTCAAATCCTCCATCTTTCGTTGTTTTTTCTGCCAAAAAGGCAGGTTTACACCTAAAGTATAGCACCTGCGGGATAAAATGCAATATGTCCGCTATGCCTGATACAGACGAATTTTGTGTATGTTTTTTCAGCAGAATGCCAAAAGGGCCGCTGCACATTCCTGTGCAGCGGCCCTTTGCCGGTACAAATGATTCTGCCGTCACTGCGGGGCAGAGCCCTGCTCGGTGTCGGTCTCCATGGCGCGCTCACGGATCTTTTCCAGCGTCTGCTCACTGAGGATATGCTCTGCCTTGCAGGCATCTTCGGCGGCGGTCTTTTCGTCCACGCCCAGCTGCATAAAGAAGTGGGTCAGCAGACGGTGACGGCTATAGATGCGCTCTGCGATCTCGCGGCCCGGTGCCAGCAGGGTCAGGTTGCCCTCGCCGTCCACCGCGATATAGCCGTTCTCGCGCAGCTTCTTCATGGCAATGCTGACGCTGGCTTTGGTAAAGCCCAGCTCATTGACCACGTCGATGGAGCGCACTTTGCCCATACGCTGACTCAGCATCAGGATCGTTTCAAGATAATCTTCTGCGGATTGGTGGATCTGCATGGTATGTTTGCCTCCTGTCTGTGCCGGGATGCAAAGCACCACGGTTTCATATAGTACAAGATATCACACTTTTTGCCGATGTGCAAGCAATTCGCGGAAGTTTGTTAAAACAAACCAAATTTATCCTGCGCAAATCTGCTGTTTTGCCGGTTTTTAGTCGGCCGCGTTTTGTGCAAAGGCGATAAATTATTTTGCTTCCAGATATGCCGCCGGGCCGGACTGGTACAGGTCGCCGCCGTGGGCATCCAGGATCACCGTCAGCGGCATATCCTTCACAATCAGGCGGCGCACGGCTTCACAGCCAAGGTCCGGCCATGCGATCACTTCCAGCGTCTGCACGCTTTTTGCCATCAGCGCACCGGCCCCGCCAAGCGCTGCCAGATACACAGCCCCGTTGCGCACCACAGCCGCCTTTACGGCATCGTCCCGCTTGCCCTTGCCGATCATGATCTTATTGCCAAGGTCCAGCAGGCGCGGGCTCATGGCATCCATGCGGCCGCTGGTGGTGGGTCCCGCCGAGCCGATCACCTGGCCCGGGCGTTCCGGCGTGGGGCCAACGTAGTAGATGGCGCTGCCGGTCAGATCAAAGGGCAGCGGTTCGCCTTTTTCCAGCGCTTCGGTCATCCGCCTGTGGGCCTGATCGCGGGCAGTGTACACCACACCGGAAAGCAGCACGGTGTCGCCCGCCTTGAGCGGGGCAAGGTCCTCGGCCGTGCAGGGAGTCGTCAGTCTGTATTCCATCTTTGCCCCTCCTTACAGTTCCGCGCTTGCACGGCGGGTCACATGGCAGGAAACATTCACCGCCGCAGGCAGGCCCGCCACATGGGTAGGCATCTGCTCAATGGCAAGGCCCAGACAGGTGGTCCTGCCGCCAAAGCCCTGCGGGCCGATGCCCAGCTCGTTGATGGCGGCAAGCAGCTCCTGCTCCAGCTGTGCGTAATAGGGGTCGGGGTTCGGCACATCCAGCGGACGCAGCAGGGCCTTCTTTGCCAGATACGCCACCTTGTCAAAGCTGCCGCCCACGCCGATGCCCAGCACGATGGGCGGGCAGGGGTTGGAGCCTGCCAGCTTCACCGTGTCCAGCACGAACTTTTTGAAGCCCTCCACGCCGTCGGCGGGCTTGAGCATTTTGATCTGGCTCATGTTCTCGCTGCCAAAGCCCTTGGGTGCCACCGTGATGCGGCAGCCCTCGCCGTCCACCAGATGCACTGTGATGGCCGCCGGGGTGTTGTCGCCGGTATTGCCTCGGCGCAAAGGGTCTGCCACGATGCTCTTGCGCAGGTAGCCGTCGGTGTAACCCCGGCGCACGCCCTCATGGATGGCAGCTTCAAAGCTGCCGTCAATGTGCACATCGGTGCCAAGCTCCACAAACACGCAGGCCATGCCGGTATCCTGACAGATGGGCAGGTTTTCTTCTTTTGCGGCGGAAAGGTTCGACCACAAAAGGTCGAGAGTGCTCTTTGCCAGCGGCCACGGCTCTTCCTGCCGGGCCTTGTCCAGCGCCGCCTGCACGTCCTGCGGCAGGCGGGTGTTGGCTTCGATGCACAGCCGTGCAACGGTATCCGTGATCTCCTGTGCGGAAATGGTTCTCATAACCCTGTCCTCCGCTTACAGACGGGCAACGCCGGTCTCGCGGGCAGCCTTTGCCACGGCGTTTGCCACTGCCTCGGTCACACGGGGGTCGAACGCGCCGGGGATGATGTTCTCCTCGCTGCGGTCGGCATCGGTGATGAGGTCGGCGATGGCGTAGGCTGCAGCCAGCTTCATCTCATTGTTGATGTCACGGGCGCGCACACTCAGTGCGCCCTTGAACAGGCCCGGGAAGCACAGCACGTTGTTCACCTGATTGGGGAAGTCGCTGCGGCCGGTGGCCATCACTCGCACGCCGCCGGCCTTGGCCTCGTCCGGCATGATCTCCGGGGTGGGGTTGGCCATGGCAAAAACGATGGCATCCTTGTTCATGGTCTTGCACAGCTCAGTGGTCAGGATGCCGGGCTTGGAAACGCCGATGAACACGTCGGCACCTTCCAGTGCTTTCTTCAGGCCGCCCTTGACCTGACGGGGATTGGTCACCTCACCCAGCCAGTTCTTGTGGGCTTCGGCGCTGTTGCAGCCCTTGTACAGGGTGCCGAACTGGTCCACTGCAATGATGTCCTTTGCACCGGCGGTCATGAGCATCTTGATGATGGCAGTACCGGCAGCGCCGGGGCCGTTCAGCACGATGTGCACATCTTCCATCTTCTTGCCCACCACACGCAGAGCGTTGATGAGGGCAGCGGTAACCACGATGGCGGTGCCGTGCTGGTCATCGTGAAACACAGGGATGTCCAGCTCACGCTCCAGCGTTTCTTCGATCTCAAAGCACTCGGGGCTCTTGATATCCTCCAGATTGATGCCGCCAAAGGTGGGCGCAATGGCCTTGCAGGCAGCAATGACGCTGGCTGCGTCGTGGGCATCGATGCAGATGGGGAAGGCATCCACGCCGCCGAACTCCTTGAACAGCACCGCCTTGCCCTCCATGACCGGCAGACCGGCTTCCGGGCCGATATCGCCCAAGCCCAGCACGGCGGTGCCGTTGGAAACGACAGCCACCATGTTGCCCTTGAAGGTGTACTTATACACGTCGTCGGGGTTTTCCTTGATCTTGCGGCAGGGTTCGGCCACACCGGGAGTGTAGGCGGTGGACAGGTCATCGCGGGTGGAGACCTCCACCTTGCTTACGATGCCCACCTTGCCCTTGTGGGTCTCGTGCATTTCCAGAGCAGCTTTATTGTAATCCATTTGAATTTCCTCCAATATCTTACCGTCCTCGCCCTCTCCATTGCACAGCGATGACGGAAGGAGGAACTCCTCCAGTCTCGCATACGCTCGACAGCCCCCTCAGGGAGGGGCCTTATGTTTCTGGGAAGGCTCACTTATTTTTATTGTAACAGAACCGCCCGCCCATTTCCACCGGTTTTGACCACTTTTGCGCCTACAGATGGGCAAAAGTGATACAAACCCGCCGCAGGATTTGTGGAAATTTTGCAAAGAACTTTCCTTTTGCCGTCAGAACGTATATAATAAATGGGTATCTGTTCTGCCTGTACCGGTCTTTTGCTGTGCATCAGGCCGATTTTTATGGAGGTATTTCTTTTGAAAAACAACACCAAAAAACTCCTGTGCATCCTGCTGGCCATCGCCGCAGCGGTGTGCGTCATTTTTGCCTGTTTCATGCTGACAAAGCACAAGCAGACCGACAGCGCTCCTTCGGCTGCCGCATCCGTCTCGCAGTTTGGCTCTGTTGCCGACTTCGACTACGAGGCCTTTGATTACAGCGATGGTCTGGACGAAAACGGCTATTGGAGCGGCATCAAAGCACTGGACTATGTGACCCTGCCGGAGGACTTCGGCTCCATCGCCCTGAAGGAGAACGACCTGACCCCCACCGAAGATGAACTGCAGCAGCAGGTGGACAACCTGCTGAACCAGTACACCTCTTCCCAGCCCGTTACCGGCCGTGCCGCCCAGAGCGGAGATGTTGCCAACATCGATTACACCGGCACTGTGGACGGCGTGGCCTTTACCGGCGGCAGTGCTTCCGGCTATGACCTGACCCTTGGCAGCGGTTCCTTCATCGATGGCTTTGAGGACCAGATCATCGGGCACAATGTGGGCGATACCTTTGATGTGACCGTCACCTTCCCGGACGGCTACGGCGATTCCACCGATGCCGAGGGCAACACGATCACCCTCAGCGGCAAGGAAGCCGTGTTCAGCGTGACCCTGAACTCCATTTCCGAAAGCGTGACCCCCGAGCTGACCGACGAGTGGGTGGACTCCAACTTTGGCATCAGCGATGATCTGCACACCGCCGACCAGTTGCGCAGCTACTTTAACGATGCGCTGTATGCCACCAACTATGAGAACGCCATCGTGGACTACCTGATGTCGAACTCCACCTTCAAGGAGCTGCCCAGCGAGATCACCAGCTATTACATCCGCATGTTCCTGAACTACTACAACCAGTACGCCACCGCCTACGGCATGGATCTGAATGCTTTTGCCCAGACGCAGGGCTACACCGATGCCGATGCCATGCTGGCCGCATCCGACGCTTACTTTGAGCATCTGGCAAAGCAGGACCTGATCTTTCAGGCCGTGGCCGAGACCAAGAGCCTTGCTCCCACGCAGGAAGAACTGGACGATGCCGAGAGCACCTATGCCGACACCTACGGTGAGAACCGTGCGCACCTGAACGCCCTGCAGTCCTGTGTGCTGGACTGGCTGGAAGAGAATTCCACCGTAGCGTAAAAACACAAGAACCATTTAGAATGCCCTCCGCTTCGCTCTGGGCATATTCAGAGGCTAATTTATCTTTCATTTGCAGCTCCGAAAAGCCTGCGGGCTTTTCGGAGCTGCTTTTTCACAGGAAGGGCCGGAGCTTTCAGATGCTGTTTTTCTTTGCGGCCCCTTCTGTGAAAAATGCAATACCGGACAGACCGCAGTCTGTCCGGTATTGCTCTAATAAAAAATAGTATTTCCGCTATTTATGCCCAGAGCGAAGCGGAGGGCATTTCAGATCGTCAGGCTTTTTCTTTCTTCCCGCCGTTCAGCTTCCAGAGCAGCCATGCATAGAAGTAATTCATCAGCAGGATGGCGATGCACCACAGCACCGACGCCTGCACGCTCTGGTCATACACCTTCATGAAGGGATATGGCCCATCTACCACGCGCTGGATGTTCAGCCACAAAATGATGCCGCCGTACAGCACCGTGGGCAGCAGCGCCCACTTGACCGTACTGCGGGGCAGGCGCGGTGTGCGCTCCAGCAGCACAAAGGAGAAGATGGCCGCCAGCGGGTTGAGCAGATGATGGTACAGCATGGAGCTGGTGCACAGCATGATGTACCAGCCGTTGCCGTCCTCATACATGGGACCCAGCACGAACACCACCGTGAGAAAGGTCATGGTCAGGCAGCAGGTGGCAATGTACTTGAGGGTGTGCAGCCAGTGCGGCAGTTCCCTGCCGGTAAAGATGCACACCAGCTGGCCCACCGCCACCATGGCGCAGATGCAGGCCGAAAGGATGTTGGAATCCTCGGTGTAGAAAATGAACATCTGCTCTTTGCCCCAATCCCAGCTCATGGGCAGGGCAATGGGCTCCGCCCAGACGATGAACAGGTTCAGCGCGATGGAGAGCAGGCGGCGCACCGTATCAGCAAATTTTTTCATGATATTTTCCTAATAACAAAACCCTCTCCGTCAGTGCTGACGCATTGCCGCCTCTCCTGAAGTGCGAGGTTTTGGCTGCAGAGATAAATTTCTCCGTTTTTGCCAAAGTTCCCTTCGGGTGAGCTGGCAGTGCCGCAAGGCATTGACTGAGAGGGTTCTTTTTATTTTGCGGTGTTGATGAAGCTGCGGTTGTCCCACAGGTACTTGATGCCGGAAATGGCCGTCACGGCAGCCACCAGCCAGCACAGCACCACCGAGGCTCCCACAACCATGACCGTGGCATCCCAGGACACATTCGCCGCAATCGCCATGCCAAAGAAGTAGAAGATGATGCTCAGCATCTGCAGCACGGTCTTCACCTTGCCCCACATGTTGGCGGCGATCACCTTGCCGTCCTTGGCACCGGCGGCCACCATGCGAAGACCGGACACCGCGAACTCGCGGGCCAGAATGATGCACAGCACCACCGGGCTGCATACGCCGTCCCGCATCATGTAAATGAAGGCCACAGTGGTGAGCAGTTTGTCGGCCAGCGGGTCGGCAAACTTGCCGAAGTCCGTTACCATGTTCCACTTGCGGGCCAGATGGCCGTCCAGAAAATCAGTAAAGCTGGCGGCAGCAAAGACGATGCCTGCGATCAGGTAATACGTCGGCTGGAAGGAGCCATCCGCGATGCCGCTCAGGCTGGTGAGGGACACAAAGACCATGAACACCGGCACCAGCAGGATGCGGGTCAAAGTGAGTTTATTGGGCAGATTCATACAGATTCCTCCAATTTGTTATTTTGCAACAGTACCATACAGATCGTAAAGGTCGCTGTCGTCCACCAGAACATCGTAGAACTGGCCGGGGTACAGCGGTTCCTCGCTGGAAACGCACACATTGCCGTCCACCTCAGGAGCATCGCCGGTGGTGCGGCACAGATACAGGCCGCTCTCCTCGTCGATGCCGTCGCAAAGTACATGCACGGTCTGGCCCACCTTTTCGGCCTGCTTCTGGGCCATGATACCGGTCTGGATCTGCATCACCAGTTCGGCGCGCTTGTCCTTGGTCTCCTGATCGATCTGGCCGTCCATCTTGGCAGCAACGGTGTTCTCCTCGGCAGAGTAGGCAAAGCAGCCCAGACGGTCAAACTTTACTTCCTTGACAAAATTGCACAGATCCTCGAACTGCTCCTCGGTCTCGCCGGGGAAGCCTGCGATCAGAGTGGTGCGCAGGGTGATGCCGGGGATCTCGCGGCGCAGCTTGCCGATCACCTCCAGCAGCTCGGCGCGGTTGGAGCGGCGGTTCATATTCTTGAGGATGGTGTCATTGCAGTGCTGGATGGGCAGATCGAGGTAGGGCACCACCTTCTCATTGCGCTTCATGGCGGCAATAAACTCATCCGTGATGCGCTCCGGGTAAGCGTACATAATGCGGATCCACTCGAGGCCCGGCACCTTGTTCAGCTTATCCAGCAGCTCGCAGATGCTGCCGGGCTTGCCCCAGTCCTCGCCGTAGGCGGTGGGGTCCTGCGCGACCACGATCAGCTCTTTCACGCCCTCACCGGCCAGCCAGCGGGCTTCGGCCACGCAGTCGGCCATATCGCGGCTGTGCAGCGGGCCGCGGATGCCGGGGATGGCGCAGTAGTGGCAGCGGTTGTTGCAGCCTTCAGCGATCTTTAAGTACGCATAGTGGGCAGGCGTGCCGATGACACGCTTGCCGCCCAGCGGAAAGTCCTTTTTGGCACCGTAGCTTTCCAGATGGTCCTCACCATGGAACAGGCGGGCCACGATGGTGTCGATGGCCTTGTTGGAGGCACAGCCCACCACCGCGTCCACCTCGGGGATCTCTTCCTCGATCTGGCTGCGGTAGCGCTCGGCAAGACAGCCGGTGACGATGACCTTCAGTTCCGGGTTCTGCTGCTTGTAGGAGCAGGCTTCCAGAATGTTTTCAATGGCTTCGGTCTTGGCGCTCTCGATGAAGCCGCAGGTGTTCACAAGGATCACATCTGCTTCGGCCAGATCGGCCACGGTCTCGTGGCCGGCAGACAGCAGGATGTGCACCATCACATCCAGATCGACCTGATTCTTGGGGCAGCCAAGGGAAATACACGCAATTTTCATAGGGGATGATACTCTCTTTCTCTTTTGAGGGGTGCTTTTTATTCTTCTTCCGCTCTTTTTATCGCTTCTTTTATGACCGAATACGCAAAGCCGCGGCGCTGCAGGGCGGCCACCACAAGGTCGCGGCGGCCATCGGCCAGCTTTTTCATATAGCGGCTTTGCACCAGAGCGGCGGCAGCTTCCAGCTCCGGGCTTTCGCCGTCTGCGTCCGGGGCATAGACGCTTTCCAGCGCCTGCTCGATCTGCGCGCCGGAAAGGCCCTTCTGCCGCAGGTTCTGGGCCGCCGCACGGCGGCTCTTGCGGGCGGCAAGCAGGCTGTGTGCCCGGGCTTCGGCATAGCGGTCATCGTTTACGTAATCCAGCTCCACCATCTCAGCCACAGCAGCCGCTGCAGCCTGCTCGGTAAAGCCATAGCACAGCCGTTCATACAGCTGTGCCGAAGACATCTCGCGCGAGGCCAGCGCATCCAGTGCGCGGGCGCGGGCCTTGGCCGGGTCGGCGCACTTTTCTTCTTCCGGCTTCGGGCGGCGGCGTTTATAAAAGGACATTTAGTCCTCCACCATGATATCCAGTTCGCTCTCGCTGCTGCGGGCAGGAGCCTTGACCACCGGCTCCTTGGCATCTGCAGCCTTGGCGGGTTCCTCGGCCTTGGCCGCAGCGCCCTTGCCTGCCGGGCGGCGGGATGCGTACAGCTTATCGGCATTGGCGCGGATCTGGCCCTCGATGTCGTTTGCGATCTCGGGATTGTCCTTCAGGAACTGCTTTGCGTTGTCACGGCCCTGACCCAGACGGACATCGCCATAGTTGAACCATGCGCCGCTCTTCTGCACGATGCCCAGCTTCACGCCCACATCAATGAGTTCGCTCATCTTGGAAATGCCCTCGCCGAACATGATATCGAACTCTGCCTCACGGAACGGAGGGGCCACCTTGTTCTTGACGATCTTGGCGCGGGTGTGGTTGCCGATGAACTGGCCGGAAGAGTCCTTCAGGCCCTCCACGCGGCGGATGTCGATGCGCACCGAGGCGTAATATTTCAGGGCGCGGCCGCCGGTGGTGACCTCCGGGTTGCCGTACATCACGCCCACTTTTTCACGCAGCTGGTTGATGAAGACGCAGACCGTGTTGGTCTTGCCGATGACCGAAGTCAGCTTGCGCATGGCCTGACTCATCAGGCGGGCCTGCAGGCCCACATGGCTGTCGCCCATTTCGCCCTCGATCTCAGCCCTCGGCACCATGGCGGCAACCGAGTCCACCACGATGGCATCGATGGCACCGGAGCGCACCAGTGCTTCGCAGATCTCCATGGCCTGCTCACCGGTGTCCGGCTGGCTGACCAGCAGATTGTTGATGTCCACGCCCAGCGCTTCGGCATAGGTGGGGTCCAGTGCGTGCTCCACGTCAATGAAGGCCACTTCGCCGCCCTGCTTCTGGGCTTCGGCCAGGATGTGCAGAGCCAGCGTGGTCTTACCGCTGGATTCCGGGCCGTACACCTCAATGATGCGGCCGCGGGGCACACCGCCCACGCCCAGAGCCAGATCCAGACCTAGACTGCCGGTGGAAATGGCATCCACCTGCATGGAGGCGTTATCCCCCAGCTTCATCACGGCACCCTTGCCGAACTGCTTTTCGATCTGGGCCAGCGCAGTGGCCAGCGCATCCTTTTTGGCCTCCGGCTCGGTCTTTTTGGTCGCCGGGGCAACGGTGTTGTTGTTCTGATTTTTTGCCATAGCGTGCTGCTCCTTTTCTTCCTGCTGCCCGCCGTGCGCGGGCTGTCCGTATACTTTCCAGTATAGTATACCACAAAATCAAAATATTACAACAAGAAGTTGTTTCTATTTTCACTTTTATTTTTCGGGTCTGTGGGCGATCATGCACCGGTCATTGCCGCCAAAATCCTTGCGGCACTCAATGTCTGCCCAGCCGTTTGCAGCCAGCAGTGCCGCCACAGCCTGCCGCTGCTGCCAGCCGATCTCCAGCACCAGCGCTCCGCCGGGCCGCAGTGCATTCTGGTAATGCTCTGCAAGGGCACGGTAGAACACAAGGCCGTCCTTTCCTGCTTCCAGCGCCATGGCCGGTTCCTGCGCCACCTCCGGCTGCAGATGCCGCATCTCCTCGGCGGTGAGGTAGGGCGGGTTGGATACGATCAGATCAAGCTGCCCTTCCGGCAGGCCCTGCCAGTATGTGAACAGGTCGCCCTCCACCGGCTGCACCGCATAGGCTGGCTTTGCCTTTGCGCGCAGAGCGTTCAGCGCCGGCCCCCAGTCAAAGGCCGGGGCATCTGCCTGCTCAAACGCGGTAGGCTCCAGCAAGTCCTCCGTCTGCCCGCCCTGCCCTTTCAGGGCGCAGCGGCAGTTCTTTTCCAGATAAACAAAAGCTTCCGGGCTTTTTTCCACGCAGGTCACCTGCGCCGCCGGGCAGAAGCGCTTGACGCCCAGCCCCAGACAGCCGGTCCCCGCGCAGAGATCCAGCACCCGGGGCGCTGCAATGCCCGTCAGGGTATTGGCAGCCGCTTCCGCTACCACCTCAGTGTCTGCCCGGGGGCAGAGCACACCGGGGCCAACAGCAAGGTCAAAATCCAGAAAGCTCCAGATCCCGCACAGGTATTGCAGCGGTTCCCGCTGCTCACGGCGCGTGCAGAGGGCTTCCAGCTTTTCCGCTTCCTCCGTGGTCAGCACCCGGTCGGAAAGGCGGGCATCCCGCCCGGCTGCCACGCGGAACAGCTCCCGTGCATCGTAATCGGCATCCGGACACCCTGCAGCGGAAAGCCGGGCTTCCACGGCCCGCACCGCTTCGCGCGGGGTCAAACCAGCAATTACCATCTGCCATCCTCCGGGTCCTCGGGCAGCACAGGGGTCACAGCGGCAATGGCCACCTCGATCATGCTGTCGTCCGGTTCAAACACGGTCAGGTGCTGCACCCAGATACCAGGCTGGCGGATGATGCGGGTGGCAATGTTATCGGACCGGCCGCACCACTTGAGCAGCTCATAGCTGATGCCCATGACCAGCGGCAGAAGCAGCAGCTTGAACAGCACCCGCAGGCCGATGCTGCCCCACGGCAGCACGCTGTAGAGGAACACGCTGACGATGACCACCAGAATGAGGAAACTGGTGCCGCAGCGCGGATGGAACCGAGTGTACTTGCGCACATTCTCCACGGTCAGCTCGTCACCGGCCTCATAGCAGGCAATGGTCTTGTGCTCGGCACCGTGGTACTCAAACACACGGTGGATCTCCTTCATCTTGGAGATGGCCACCATATAGGTGAGGAAGATGCCAACTTTCAGCACCGCTTCCAGCACCACCTTGGCCCAGCGGCCCAATGTTACAAAGTGGTTCACGCCGCCCACGATGAGGGTGGGCAGCACGGTGAACAGCAAAATCGCCAGCAGGCCGCCCAGTACGGCGGCACAGGCCAGCAGTGCGTCCTCTGCCTTTTTGCCCAAGTGGTCGCCCACCCATTTTTCAAAGGCAGTCTCTTCCTCTTCGGGGTCGTAGTCGTCACCCATGCTCACCTGAGCCGAGTACATCATGTATCGGTAGCCCACGATCAGGCTTTCGATCATGGAGATGGCACCGCGCACCAGCGGGATCTTTGTCCAGATGCCGTGGTTCTTCACAGGGTCGATCTTGGTCTCAATGGTGCCGTCCGGCTTGCGCACGGCGCAGCAGATGAGCTTCGGGCCGCGCATCATGATGCCTTCCATCAGCGCCTGCCCGCCGACGCTGGTCTTGAAACGTTCCTTTTTGGGTTGATTCATTGGGTTCTCCTATCGGATCATATTTTTCCCGGTTATTTTACCACAGAATTGTGACAAAATCTTCACGCCTTATGGTACAGCGGCAAGCCCAGTGTGACCACTGTGCCGCGGCCCAGCGTGCTCTTGATGTCCATGGTGCCGTCCAGTGCAGTCATGATGGAATCCACCAGCGCAAGGCCGATGCCGCTGCCCCGCACCGAATTGCTGCCCTTGTAGAACTTGGTCTTGACATTCTCAAGGTCTTCCGGCGGGATGCCGCGGCCCTGATCGATGATTTCCGCAAAAGCTTTGTATTCGCCCGCCCACAGCTTGACCGTGATGCGCCCGCCGGGGGCCGAGTACTTGATGGCGTTGTCCATGATGTTGATGAACACCTGCCGCAGACGGTCCGGGTCGGCATAGACCGGGATCATCTCCTCCGGCTCGGTGTAGCTGAGCACAAGGCCCTCGCGCTGGATGCGTGCTTCACAGAACAGCACCGCATCGGTCAGCTCTGCCACAAGGTCCAGCGGGCGGCAGTCCATACGGATGCGGCCGTTCTGCAGACGGCTGAAATCCAGCAGCTCTTCCACCATGTTGTACAGGCGGCCCGTCTCATTGTTGATGATCTCAAGGCCCTTGCGGTAGTTCTCGTCTGCCGGGTCGTCCAGTGTGCGCAGGGTCTCCACCCAGCCCCGGATGGAGGTGAGCGGCGTGCGCAGCTCGTGAGAGACGGAACTGATGAACTCGTTCTTCATCTTCTCGGTCTCTTCCAGCCCTTCGGCCATCTGGTTGATGGTGCCGCGCAGGCGGTCCACCTCGTCGTGCTCGTTGCCAGTGACCGGCAGGCGCACATCCAGCTCACCCCGGGCGATGCTGGCTGCGGTGCGCTCCACCTGCCCCAGCGGCACCACGATGCTGCGGATGAAGTACAGGCCGGACATCACGGTGAAAGCAAGGATCACCGCCGCGATCACAACACTTACCGCGATGGCGTTCTTGATCTGCGCTCCCACAAGGGTCAGGCTGGTGACAAGACGCATCGCCGCCACATCCTCGGCGGCATAGGGCACCAGATAACAGGCCGCCATCACCAGCTCACCGGACTGGGTGCGGTAGACCGCCACACCAAGGCCATCAGAAGCCTCCTGCGCCTGCTCAAAGTCGGTGCCGGTCACAATGCCGTCCGCATTTGTGCCGCTGGAGGACGCAATGACCCCGCCATAGCTGTCCAGCAGCATGAACTCGTATTTGTCCTTATCGGCAAACTGCTCCACCATGCGGCGCAGGGCCACGCTGCGGGTAGCCGCCGTGCTCTGCACCGTATCGCCGGTGTACATTTTCAGCTGGCCGGACACCGAAGAGAACCGCCGGTACATGGTCTGCTGCACGCTGTTATAATAGCTGCGTGTGTAGTTGTACAGGAACATGGTTTCGGCCAGCAGCACCAGCAGCACGGTGATGAGCAG
>ENA-UPTB01001249-UPTB01001249.1-human-gut-metagenome-genome-assembly--contig:-NODE-1249-length-22937-cov-19.471697_pt1 | contig 22937 bp, 14 predicted proteins | sample MGYA00250046_ERZ773369 | MGnify/ENA primary metagenome ERZ773369 (study PRJEB29103, sample SAMN06111938) | human gut metagenome | biome: human gut; feature: ankylosing spondylitis patient; material...
ATACGATTTGTTCTAAAAAATCTCTTATTTCCCCGTGCTTCTGGCCACGTGATAGACGCCCTGGATGTTGTTCAGCTTGTTGATGACGGCGTTCAGTTCGGCCTTGTCCTGGACCTCCACCACGATGTTCACGGCGGCGTGGCCGTCGGACATGGAGCGGGCGGACAGGGCGGTCACCTTCACCTTGGCGGCGGACAGGGCCATGGCCAGGTCGATGGTCAGGCCGTCCCGGTCCTTGGCGGACAGCTCCAGGGCGGTCTTATAGTTGGGCAGCTTGCTGCTGACCCAGGAGACCTTCACCCAGCGGTCGGCCTCCTCGGGCTTGCGCTTGTCCGGGGCGGCGTTGGGGCAGTCGGCCCGGTGGACGGACACGCCGTAGCCACGGGTGATAAAGGCGAGGACCGGGTCGCCGGGGACGGGGGTGCAGCACTTGGCGAACTTCACCAGACAGTTGCCCAGCCCCTCCACAATAATGCCGGAGTCGGTGTGCTTGTTCGACCCGGTGAGGGCGGCCTCCTCCACCTGATTGCTCACGCCGGGGACGATCACGCTCTCTGCCGTGGTCTTGGCCGCAGCGGCGGCCTTCTCCGCCTGAAGCCGGCCCAGGCGCAGCAGCTCGTCCTTGGCCCGGGCCACCGCCTTGGTGGCGGTGGTGCCGCCATAGCCGATGGAGGCGTACAGTTCATCCAGGGTGCCGAAGCGGACCTTCCGCAGGATGTGGGGCAGGGCCTCCTCCGCCGTGATGGCGGACAGGGGGATCTTCATGTGCTTCAGCTCGGCCTCGAAGGCGGCCCGCCCGGTGGCGATGTTCTCCTCCCGGCGCTCCTTCTTGAACCACTGGCGGATCTTGGAGCGGGCCTCGTTGCTCTTGGCAATCTTCATCCAGTCCCGGCTGGGACCCTTGGCGTTTTTAGAGGTGAGAATCTCCACGATGTCGCCGTTTTTCAGCACATGGTCCAGCGTGACGATCCGGTTATTCACCTTGGCACCGATCATGCGGTTGCCCACGGCGGAATGGATGGCATAGGCAAAGTCGATGGGGGTGGCTCCGGCAGGCAGGTTCTGCACGTCGCCGTTGGGGGTGAACACGAACACCTCGTCGGAGAACATATCCACCTTCAGGGAGTGGATAAACTCCTCAGCATCGGCACCTTCCTGATTTTCCAGCAGACGGCGTACCCACTCGTACTTGCCCTCGGTGCCGGCACCCTGACCGTTCTGCTTATACTTCCAGTGGGCGGCAACGCCGTACTCGGCGATCTCGTGCATCTCCGTGGTGCGGATCTGCACCTCAAAGGGGATGCCCTCGTGGCCGATGACGGTGGTGTGCAGGCTCTGGTAGCCGTTGGGCTTGGGGGTGGAGATATAATCCTTGAAGCGGTTGGGCAGCGGGTGGTACATATCGTGGATGAGGCCCAGGGTGCTGTAGCACTCAGCCAGCGTATCCAGAATGACACGGACGGCATAGATATCGTAGATCTCATCGAAGGACTTGTTCTGCATGATGGTCTTGCGGTAGATGCCGTAGATGCTCTTGACCCGGCGCTTGATGGTGGCACCCTCGATGCCGCTCTCGATCAGGCGGCGCTCGATGACGCCGGACACCTTGGCCAGGAACTCCTCCCCGGCCCGCTCGCTCAGCATCTTGCTGATGTCCTCGTAACCCACGGGGTCGAGGTAATGCAGGCTGCGGTCCTCCAGCTCTTCCTTCACGTTCAGGATGCCCAGCCGGTTGGCGATGGGGGCATACACCTCCATGGTCTCGCGGGCCTTGTCGCGGCGCTTTTGCTCCGGCCAGGCGTCACCGGTGCGCATATTGTGCAGCCGGTCGCACAGCTTGATGATCATCACGCGCACGTCGCGGCTCATGGCCAGCAGCATCTTACGCAGGTTCTCGGCCTGCAGCTCCTCGATGTTGGAGAACTGGATCTTGGTCAGCTTGGTGACGCCGTCCACCATCTGGGCCACCTCGGAGCCGAACTGCGCGGTCAGGTCGTCCAGGGTGGTGGGGGTGTCCTCCACCACGTCGTGCAGCAGAGCGGCGGCGATGCTCTCGGAGTCCATGCCCAGATCCAGCACCAGACGGGCCACGGCCAGCGGGTGGCAGATATAGGGTTCGCCGCTGCGGCGGCACACGCCCTTGTGGGCGTCGTTGGCAAGGTTATAGGCCTTTTCGATCATGTCCGTATCGTAGGCCCTGCCGCTGGCCTTGATGGCCTCACAGAGCTTGTCCCAGGTCACGATCTCCGGGCGCACCTCGGAGGGCAGAGTACCCTCCGGAGCATCTGCCGGCTGTGCTGTAGCGGCCACGGTGGCCGTCTCCTGCACCGGCTGGTGCAGGTGGGTCTTGGCCGAATACGAGTCCTCCTCCCGCACCGGGGCGGGGGCAGGCAGTTTCTTTCCCTCAGGCATTTACATTCCCTCCAAACATTTCAGGATCGGGGCGTCGGCAAGGTTTTTCTTGCCGGCCGTGGGCACCAGCTCCCACACTTTGGCCCCGCCCTTTTCTGCGGCAGCGATCAGGCCCACCTGTTCCAGTGCCGTGACCGCCACCAGCGTTTTGCCGGTATTTTCTTCTCCCAGCTTCGCGCACAGGGGCTGCAGATCCTCCGCGTGCCAGCGGCGGGCCTGCAGCTCCCGGTATACCGCGATGATATCGCTGCGGGCCGGGGTGATGAGATTTTTCTGTTCGGTTGTCAGCGGGGTGCCGCGGCGCAGTGCCTGCACCAGCGCTGCCTGCTGCGGCATGGCACTGCCAAGGCCCGCCGGGTGCAGGTCGATGATGCGGCCCGAAAGCTGCGCGCCACGGGGCGCATCGTAGACCGAAAGATTCAGGGCAGCGTCTACCACGTCGCCCGTGGCATAGGGCAGCTGCTCCGGCCGCATGCCGAACCACACGGCGTACAGGCTGGCATTGCCCTGCCGCAGACGCAGGCGGCTGTGTTTGCCGTCCGACACCGGGTATACCCCGTCCAGCACGGCATTCTGCAGCAGGAACACCGGGGTGGGGTTCTCAGCCCCGAAGGGAGCCAACTGATCCAGACGGCGCACGGCGTCCACCGTGACCCGGTCCAGATGGATGGACAGATCGCAGGTCAGCGGCGGGATCTGCAGCACGGGGCACTCCCTTGCCGCCCACTCGTTCAGGCGGCGGCGCAGGGCTTCCAGATTTTCTTCCCGCACCGAGAGGCCCGCCGCCATGGCGTGGCCGCCGTAGCGGATGAGCAGGTCGGCGCAGGCCCCGATGCAGGCGTGCAGGTTGAAACCCTGCACGCTGCGGCCGCTGCCCTTGCACTCGCCGTGCTCGTCCACCGTGACCACGATGACCGGGCGGCCGGTGCGCTCCACCAGCCGGGACGCCACGATGCCGATGACGCCGGGGTGCCAGTCCCGGCCCCACAGCAGGATCACACGATCCTCCAGCCGCTCCGGCTGCTGCTCCAGCAATTCCTCAGCGGCCTTGAAGATCTGCAGCTCGGTCTCCTGTCGTTTTGCGTTGATCTCGTTGAGTTTATGGGCCAGCTCCTCGGCGCGGTCCGGGTCCTCACACAGCACCAGCTGCAGGGCCGTTACCGCGCTGTCCATGCGGCCGGCCGCGTTGATGCGGGGCGCAATGGCGTAGCTGATATTCTCCGCTGTGACGGTTTTTCCGGCAAGGCCCACTTCTTCCAGCAAGGCTTCCATGCCGGGGCGGTCGGTCTGCTGCAGCTGCCGCAGGCCGGCCTTGACCAGGGTGCGGTTCTCTCCGGTCAGGGGCATCACGTCCGCCACGGTGCCCACAGCGGCCAGGTCGCCGCAGTAATCCAGCATTTCCGCCGGGGTGCAGTCGTCCAGCGCGGCGCACAGCTTAAAGGCCACGCCTGCGCCGCACAGCCCTTTGAAGGGGCTGGTATCGTCCTCCCGGCGGGGGTCCACCACGGCCACTGCCTTGGGCAGGGTCTCGGGCGGCAGATGGTGGTCGGTGATGATAAGGTCGATGCCCAGCTCTGCGGCAAAGTCGGCCTCGGCTACAGCGGAGATGCCGTTGTCCACCGTCACGATGAGCCGATAGCCCTTGTCGTGGATGGACTGGATGGCGTTGCGCGACAGGCCGTAGCCATCGCCCTCGCGGCTGGGCAGCATGCACTTGACGGCGGCGCCCATGCCCTTGAGGTGCTGATACAGCAATGCCGTGGCAGTCACGCCGTCCACGTCGTAGTCACCGAACACCACGATGGTCTCGCCATTGTCGATGGCCTGCCAGATGCGCTGGCAGGCTTTTTCCATATCGGTAAGCAGGGCGGGGTCGCTCAGCTCCTCTTCCCCGGCCAGCAGGGTGAGCGCGTCGGCCGGGTCAGTGATGCCGCGGGCCGCCAGGATGCCGGCCAGCAAGGCCGTCTCCTTCTGCTGGGCGGCCAGCGTGGCGGCATATTTCTGTTCGCTCCAGGGCTCCTCGTCCATGGCGCTGTATTCCAGTTCTTCGGTACGCTGCTCCGCGATGGCATGGGTCAGCTCCCGGACGGCGGCGCGGTCCAGCGTTTTCAGGTCCCAGGCACGGTAGGTCATTGGAAATCCCTCCCGGTCAGGCCGTCGTTGGCCAGCATTCCCTGCAGGGCTGCGATCTCGCTGGAAACATCCATGGCCACGTCCGACAGCAGATTGTCGTAGAGGTTGTCAAAGGCCTGGTTCAGCGTGTGCAGGATGCCTGCAATGTCCCGCCGGATGCTCTCGGCGTTGGCTCCCTGCTGGCCCTGCACGTCGTTGTAGGTGTGCAGCAGCTTGAGGGTGGTGGGGATATAGTATTCCGCAAAGCGGCGGGCCTTGGGCAGGCTCTCCGGGTGAGCTTCCAGCCAGTCGCAGATGGCCTCAGTGGTCTTCTGCATGTGGGCCAGCTCCTCCACGCCCTGCGCGTCCTGCATGAGCTGCTTTTCCTGTTCCAGCACAGCGGCAAAGCGGCGGGCCGTTTCCAGATTGAGAGGCGTTTCCTCGCGCTGCTCCGGAGCCGGTTCCGGCTGCGGCTGTGCCTGGGGTGTAGCCGCCGTTTCCTGGGTGGCGCGGTAGTCCTCCACCGTCAGGTAGAGTTTTTCTGTTTTTTCATCCAGCCAGGCGGCAAGCCAGCCCTTATTGATGTATCTGCGCAGCTTTTTCAGAGCTTTTGCCTTTTTCTGGTGGGTCAGGTCGGCCAGCATCTCCACCGACAGGCCTTTCCTGTAGTCCATGCCCTCCGCAGCGTCAGCCAGCAAGCGCAGCTTCTTGGAGGCCGACAGCCGGGAGGCGCCGGCGACGATCATCGCGCCAAAGCCGCAGGCGACAAGGGTCAGCACATTGCCCGTGATCTCCAGCACTGTCGTGGCCATAGAAGCGCCGGTGGTAAAGGTATAGGTCATGCCCTCCGCGGCCGTGGCCACCGTGTCACCGATCATGGTCTCTGTAATAAGGTCGGGCAGAAGGGCCTCCGCCGCCACGATGCAGCCAATGCCGCCCAGACCGAAGATCACCGCAAAGGTGATGCCCACGGCCAGCAGGGCGCAGCCGGTACTATAGCACTTTTTGGCACTGGTGCGGATATCCTCCACCGGGGTGGTCTCGGTCTTGCCGCCAAAGATCTGCTGGAACCAGCCGGGCATCCCGCTGGTGTCGGCCTCCGCATAGCCCTCGTTGAAGGTCTGCTTTGCCCAGTTCTGCCGTGCCTCGCCCCACGACTTGCGGAAGGCTTTGCCTGCCTCCCCGATGCCATAGTTGGCCGCATGGACGGCTGCTTTTCCCACATCCCAGGCCCGGTCGCCGATGTCCATGCCCCGGCCCTCAAAGCCATGGGCAAAGGCGTCGGTCATGGTGTCGCCAAAGGCGTGCAGCTGGTCCTCCAGCTCCTGCTGCACCTGACGGCCCTCGTCCTTGATCCGGTTGTCGTTTTCACGATCGTTCATCAAAATCTTCTCACCCTTCTGCCGGTGCATACCGGCTGATGATGGCGCGGGCCACCCGCAGGCCATCCACGGCGGCGCTCATGATGCCGCCCGCATATCCGGCACCCTCGCCGCAGGGATACAGACCTGCCAGCTGGGTGCATTCAAAATTTTCTTCCCGCTTCAGCCGCACCGGGCTGCTGGTGCGGGTCTCAAGACCCGTAAGGATCGCTTCCGGCGCGGTATAACCCGCAATTTTGCGCTCGTAGGCGCGCAGGCCCGCCCGCAGCGTTTCGGCCAGCTCCTGCGGCAGCAGTGCACCGAGGTCTGCCGCAGCAACGCCGCGGTCATAGGTAGGCTGCACGCGTCCAATGTTCAGCTGGCCGCGCCCTTCCAGAAAGCTCTGGATGTTCTCTGCCGGAGCGGCATACTCCCCTGCACTGCGCCCAGCGGCGTAGGCTCTCGCTTCCAGCTCCCGCTGGAACGCGATGGCCCGGCGCGGATCGTCTGCAAAATCCTTGCCGCCCACGCTCACCACCACGGCCGCGTTGGCATTTTTGCCATTGCGGGCGTGAAAGCTCATGCCGTTGGTCACTACACGGCCTTCCTCGCTGGCCGATGCCACCACCTGCCCGCCGGGGCACATGCAGAAGGTGTAAACGCACCGCTCCCCCACATGCTGGGAGAGCTGATACTCGCCCCGCGGCAGAGCCGGATGCCCGGCAGCCTCGTGATATAAGCTCTTTTCGATCTCACTCTGCAGATGCTCGGCGCGGAAGCCCACACTGAACGGCTTGCATTCCAGCTGCAGGCCGCCGTCCATCAGCATCCCGAAGGTATCGCGGGCCGAGTGGCCCACCGCGAACACCAAAGCTTCGCAGGCAAAGGTACCATTTGTGGTAAAAATGCCGGTGAGCTGACCATTTTTCTGTTCAAAGCCGGTCAGGGCCGTGTTGAAATGCACCTCACCGCCCAGAGCTTCGATCTCCTTGCGGATAGAGGTGATCACACCGCGCAGCAGGTCGGTGCCCACATGGGGCTTCTGCTTCCAGGCGATCTCCTCCGGCGCACCGTGCTGCAGGAACACCTCGGTAACAAAGCCGCACAGCTCATCGCCGATGCGGGTGGTCAGCTTGCCGTCCGAAAAGGTACCGGCACCGCCCTCGCCAAATTGAATGTTCGCATTCACATCCAGTTCGCCGGTAGCAGAAAAATGTTCCACCGCCTTTACGCGCTCGTCCAGCGCCGGGCCGCGCTCCAGCACAATGGGCTGATAGCCTTGCCGGGCCAGCAGCAGCGCTGCAAACAGGCCCGCCGGGCCAAGGCCGCACACCACAGGCCGATGTGCCAGTGGCTGGATGCCATTCTGCACCGAAAAATCCACCTTCTGCTGCAGAGAAGCATCACCACAGCGGGCTGCAAAAGCCGCTTCCTCGGCAGGTTCTTTCAGGGTGACAGCCACGGTATACACCAGCTTGGGCTGGCCGTGGCGGGCATCCACCGAGAGCTTTGCCACGCCCAGATGCTGCACCTTTCCGCGCGGGATGCGGGCGGCATGCAGGGCTTTTTCAAATGCCTGCGGCTCTCCGGCAGAGAGCGGCAGACGGATGTTGCGAACCAGAATCATGTTATCGTGTGTTCCTTTTTGTTTCAGTTGCTTTCGATGCGGCACTGCAGCACATAGCTGCCCAGTGCAAAGATCTTGCCGTTGGAGGGCACATACAGGCGGCAGGCAATGTTCTGCTCGCCGGTCGCCACCGAGAAATCCTCGGCATCGATCTCAATGACCACCTGCTCCGGGGTCAGCGTTTCGATCGCACCCTTGGGGCCGCAGAGCGTTACATTCATCAGGCGTTCTGTCTGCACCGTCAGCTGGTAGGTAGAGGGCAGATTGACCACCTGCACGCAGGTATTGGGCAGGTTCATTGTCTTGGTTCCCAGATTGGAGCAGTCAAAGCTGACCGTAATGGTGGAAATGTTATCCAGCAGATAGATGTCTGCGGGCAGGTCGATGGGCAGCTCATAGCTCTTGTTCAGTGTAAAGGTGGAAAGGTCGATATTGCCGATGGGCAGCGTGGACAGCATATCGATCTTGGCTGCCGGACCTGCCACCTTGAGCTGCTTGCGGCTGAGTGCATATACCAGCACCGAATCATCAAAATCACGCGGTGCATTGATGAAATTCACGTCCACCGGCAGCGTTGCCATCTTGTACACCTGCAAGGTCACATCCACGCTGTTCTCTTCCAGCTCCGTGTACTCAAACTTGACTTCCTTGCCGCCGGAGGTATAGAAGCGCAGCGGCGTGTTCAGCGTGATGGACTCGGTCAGTTCGCCGCTGTAGGTCACCTCTGCTGTGCAGGTAGCAACTTTGTCCAGCTCACTGCTGGGGCCGGAAAGGGTGATATTCTCCTTGGAAACATCCGTACTATAAAGGATATAGCCGTCCGCGATGGTCAGGTAGTTGGTGGTAATGGTAACGGGCAGGGTCTTTTCCTCCACCACGTCAAACACCACATCCACCGTGTTGTCATTGCCTTCCATGGTCACGGTCACACCGTTCAGCAGGCCGTTGGCACCGCGTACCAGCAGGCGCAGGGTCTTTTCGCCGCTGTCGCGTACGCTGGAAAAATCCGGGTAGACCACAAAGTCGGAAGCCGTCAGCCCGCCGATGGTGTAGCCGTCGCCGGAGATCTTCAGGTTCACGGTCTTATCCTCGGCGCTGACGATGCTCAGGCCCCGGGAGGTGTAAGCAGCGGAATCGTAGGTGTAATCCACCGGCACATTGTAGATGGTGTTGCTGGTGCCGGGCTGCACGATGATGGTGACCACCATCCATGCAACGATGGCACCCAGCACCGAAAGTGCCAGCCGGATGCGGCGGTCGTCCAGAATGTTTTTCTTATGGGCGACCGCAGGCTTTGCGCCATTTTTCTTGTTGGGTTCGTTGTTCATTGCGCATCGTCCTCCTTCTGGCTGACCCATTTCCACAGACGGTCCAGCTGACCGCGCCAGCCGCTGACCGTCGTCTTTTCGGTGGTGGTCTCCTTAGGGATCATCTCATCCACCAGACGGGTATACAGGGTCTGGCGGTCAAAATGGCGGATCAGCACGCCGTTCTTTGCCATGGAGATGATGCCGGTCTCCTCGCTGACCACGATGGCGATGGCGTCGGAATTTTCGGCAATGCCAAGGCAGGCGCGGTGACGGGTGCCCATATCCTTGCCAAGATCCAGATTGTTGGAAAGCGGCAGCACACAGCCCGCGGCTTTGATGCGGCCATTCTCAATGATGGCAGCACCATCGTGCAGGGGCGTGCCCTCGTAGAAAATGGTGCCCAGCACTTCCAGATTGACCGCACTGTTCACCGGCGTGCCGGTGCGCACGATCTCCGAAAGGTTCGTGTGGCGTTCCAGCACGATCAGTGCACCGGTCTTGGTCTCAGAAAAGCGCTCTGCCGCATCGCAGATGGCAATGATGGCGCTGCGCCATGCACCCTTCAGGCTGGGATCGTTGTAGCGGCCTTTGACATTGAACAGCTTGGCGGCCCACTGGTCGGTCTGGCCCATGCGCTCCAGCGCACGGCGGATCTCTGGCTGGAACAGCACCACCAGCGTCAGCAGGCCCACCTGCAGCAGTGAGTTCAGCAGCCACGTGACGGTACGCATGTTCAGCGTTTCTGCCACCAGATAGACGGCCATCACCAGCAGCGCACCCTTGAACAGCTGGCCGGCGCGGGTGCGGTTGACAATGCCCAGCAGCTGGTAAATCAGGAAGGAAATGATGATGATATCCAGCAAATCGACCAGTTTGAAGGTCTGGAAATTTGCAATGATCGCGTTCAGAGTCATTGGTACACGCTCCCGTTTACAGTGTTTCGATCAGGGCAACGGCGTGGGCGGCAATGCCCAGCCCCTCGCCGGTAAAACCCAGATGTTCCTCGGTGGTGGCCTTCACACTCACAGCGTCCACCGGCAGGCCGAAGGCATCGGCCAGATTCTGGCGCATGGCCGGAATGTACGGCGCAAGCTTGGGCCGCTGACACAACAGCGTCGCGTCGATATTTTCAATGCGGAAGCCGTGCTCCTTTAAAATTTCGGCCACACGGCGGGCCAGCTTCAGGCTGTCGGCACCGGAGTAAGCCGGGTCATTGTCCGGGAAATGCTGGCCGATATCCCCCAGCGCAGCGGCACCCAGCACAGCATCCATCACCGCATGGGCCAGCACATCTGCATCCGAGTGGCCCAGCAGGCCTTTTTCAAAAGGCACTTCCACGCCGCCCAGGATCAGCTTGCGGCCTTCCACCAGACGGTGCACGTCATAACCATGTCCAATGCGCATTTTGTGTTCCTCTTTCTGATCCGGGCGGGGCAGGTCCTCGCGGGTCGTGATCTTATAATTGGCGTAATCGCCCTGCGTCAGCTGCACGGCGCGGCCGGTCAGCTCGAACAGGCTGCAGTCGTCGGTGACAAGGCGGGCTTTTTCGGCATCCAGCTCTTCCAGCGCAGCAAGGTACTCTGCGCGGTCAAAGCACTGAGGGGTCTGCACCGCATACAGGGTGCTGCGGTCGGGCGTTGTGTACACAAGGCAGGCATCCGGCACGGTCTTTCCGTTGCCGCGCGCTGCAGCCTTGATGGTATCCTTTACCGGTACGGCAGGTGCAGCTGCGCCGCACCTGGCCGCTGCTTCCAGCGCTGCTGTGATGACGGCCTGACTGACGAAGGGTCTTGCCGCGTCGTGCACTGCCACAAGCTCCCCTGCTGCCGCCAGCACGCCGTTTTTTGCGCTCTCGGCGCGGGTAGTGCCGCCCGTTACGATCTGCACAGGCTTTGTGCAGTCTACTGCCTGCTGCTCCACAAAGGCGCGGTTCTTACCGGCCACTAGCACGATCTCCGTGACAAGCGGGTCCTGTTCAAACGCGCGGATGCTGCGGTGCAGCACGGTCTCGCCGCCCAGATCAAAGCTGAGCTTGTCAAAGCCCATGCGTGTGGAAGACCCCGCCGCCACCAGTACTGCGGATACTCTCTTTTCCAATTTCTTCACCTGCCCGATTCCTATAGTAAGCCATATTTTATTATAGCGTATAACTTCCCAAACTGCAACCAATATTCTACAGCAAAAATGCCCCTCTGCACACAGCAGAGGGGCACAAACTTGTTCTTGATGGAGTTTACTTCAGGATCGGCTCGATGGCAGCAGCCAGAGCATCCTTCTGTGCCTGTGCTTCAGCCAGATCCTTGCCCAGAGTGGTGAAGTAGGTCTTGATCTTCGGCTCCGTGCCGGAGGGACGCACCACAACGGTCGCGCCGTTTTCCAGACTGTAGATCAGCACGTTTGCAGCGGGCAGGCCGGTCTCCTCGGGCTTCTTGTAGTCGGTCACCTTGACCACCTTGTGGCCAGCCAGCTCGGCGGGCGGGTTATCACGCAGCTTCTGCATGATGGAAGCCATCTTCTCCATGCCGGTCAGGCCGGGGAACTCGAAGCTGTCCACCTTGTTCAGGTAGCGGCCATACTGTTTATAGATCTCTTCCAGACGCTGCTTGATGGAGGAACCGATGCTGCGGTAGTAAGCGGCCATTTCGCAAATCAGCATGGAACCGATGACGGCATCCTTATCGCGCACATAGGGGCCGGCCAGATAGCCGTAGCTCTCCTCGAAGCCAAAGATGAAGCGGTCCACCTCACCGGCAGCTTCCAGATTTGCGATCTGGTCGCCGATCCACTTGAAGCCGGTCAGCACGCTGCGCATTTCCACGCCGTAGTGTGCGGCAATGGCATCGGCCAGAGGAGTGGATACGATGGACTTGACGGCCACCGGGTTTTTGGGCATGGTGCCCTTCTCGATGCGGCCTGCGCAGATGTAATCCAGCAGTAGAGCGCCCATCTCGTTGCCGGATACCAGCTCATAGCTGCCATCCGGGCACTTCATGGCAATGCCCACGCGGTCGGCATCGGGGTCGGTGGCCAGCATCAGGTCGGCACCAGTCTTGGTTGCCAGCTCCAGACCCAGCTTCAGAGCCTCGAAAATTTCGGGGTTCGGGTAGGAGCAGGTGGTAAAGTAGCCGTTGGGGTACTCCTGCTCGGGCACGATGGTGATATCGGTGATGCCCATATCGTTCAGCACATGAGTGACAGGCACCAGACCGGAACCATTCAGCGGGCTGTACACCAGCTTCAGGCCGGCAGTCTTGCACAGGCCCGGGCGCACCTGACGGGCCTCAATGGCATCATACAGTGCCTTCTTGCAGTCGTCGCCCACAAAGCGGATCAGTCCCTGCTCCACGCCCTCGGCAAAGGAGATGTACTTTGCACCGGTCAGCACATCCGTCTTCTGGATCTCATCGTACACGATGGCAGCAGCATCATCGGTCATCTGGCAGCCATCCGGGCCGTAGGCCTTGTAGCCGTTGTACTTGGCCGGGTTGTGAGAAGCCGTGACCATGATACCAGCATTGCACTGGTAGTAACGGGTAGCAAAGCTCAGTGCAGGCACAGGCATCAGAGCATCGTAAATGCGCACCTTGATACCGTTTGCCGCCAGAACGCCTGCGGCGGTCTTGGCAAAGATATCGCTCTTCAGGCGGCTGTCGTAGCTGATAGCCACAGTCTGGCTGCCGCCCTGAGTCTTGACCCAGTTTGCCAGACCCTGCGTGGCCTGACGCACAACATAGATATTCATACGGTTGGTGCCAGCGCCCAGAACGCCGCGCAGACCAGCGGTGCCAAACTTCAAAGCCACAGCAAAGCGGTCCTTGATCTCGTCATCATTTCCCTCGATCTTGGCCAGCTCCGGCTTCAGATCAGCGTCTTCCAGCTCTGCAGCCATCCAGCGCTTATATTCATCCAAATACATCTTGCACACCTTACCTTTTGTAAATTTTTCCGCAAAAAAGAACAGGTTTGATTAAACCTACTTATAATATAAACTCTCCGCATCCATGTGTCAATTGCGTAATCTGCAACAAGATTTGCAGTTCAAAACCGGCATATGGCACAAAATTCCAAGTTTTTCCCGGTAAAGTCGGGAACTGTCCCGGCCTCGCCTGCATTTTCCAGCAGTTCATAACTCTGGCCTGTATCGTCCAGAACGTCCAGCCACTGCTCCAAACCGACGCTGTTTTCACACAGGTAGCGCAGCAGCTGCATTGCCCGGGCAAAACTGTCCTGCAGCAGCACCGCGCTGCGGCGCACCCGGCCATCCTGCTCCTGCCGCAGCTCCATTACAACGCCCTGCGCAGCGGCGGCGCCGCAATATACAAGGGTGTGGGCATGCTGCAGCCCTTCCAGTTCTGAATATGTACGGATATAGCGGCAGTATTCTTTGCTCATCATGGAAAACTCTCTCCTCTCTATCGCATTGACATCTTTCCTGCCCTTTACTATAATGAACTCAGAAGTATTTTTGTGTCGAAGTATGGCATAATCATCCATTATTTTCCACTTTTGCCAATTCTTTTCCGCCATATCATCCGCTGGGATAAGGGAGAACAACATGTATTCTGTTACCAGAAGCTTTGGTCTGAACGGCCTGAGCGGCTTTGCCGTGGCAGTGGAGGCCGACATTTCCGGCGGTCTGCCTGCATTTTCTATCGTAGGCCTGCCGGATTCCGCTGTGCGTGAAAGCGCCGACCGTGTGCGCGCCGCCATCAAAAATCTGGGCTTCAAGTTCCCAGACCGGCGCATTACCATCAATCTTGCCCCGGCGGATGTGCGCAAGACCGGCCCGGTGTACGACCTGCCGCTTCTGCTGGCAGTGCTCACTGCCAGCGGCCAGCTGGAGGATGTGCCTGCCGACGCGGCATTTCTGGGCGAACTGGCACTGGACGGCACCCTGCGGCCGGTTTCCGGCGTGCTGCCCATGGCGCTGGCTGCAGCAGAAAATGGCACCCACGCCCTGTATGTACCTGCCGAGAATGCCGCTGAAGCAGCCGAGGCCTGTGCCGACAGCATGGCCGTCTACCCCGCCCACACGGCACGCGAAGTTGTAGATGCCCTGCGCGGCATCTACCCGCTTGCCCCGGCGGCTGTTGTTCCCTTTGACCCTGCAGACGCATGGGCACAGGTGCCGGATTTTGCGGACGTGATGGGCCAGTCGCTGGCGCGGCGGGCTATGGTCATTGCTGCCGCAGGCGGACACAATGTTTTGCTCATTGGCGCACCCGGCACCGGCAAATCCATGCTGGCAAAGCGTCTGCCCGGCATCCTGCCGCCGCTCACCCGTGAGGAAGCCGTGGAGACCACTAAAATTTATTCCATTGCAGGGCAGCTGCCGCAGGGCCGGGGCCTGATCTCTGCACGGCCTTTCCGCAGCCCGCACCACTCGGCCAGTGCCGCAGCTCTGGCTGGCGGCGGCGCACAGTTCCGGCCCGGCGAGTGCAGCCTTGCCAACTGCGGTGTGCTGTTTTTAGACGAATTGCCGGAGTTCTCCCGCGAGAGTCTGGAAGTGCTGCGCCAGCCGCTGGAGGACGGCCAGATCACCGTGAGCCGCGCGGCAGGCAGTGCCACCTATCCCAGCCGCTTCCAGCTGGTAGCCGCCATGAACCCCTGTAAGTGCGGCTACTACGGTCATCCCACCCGGCAGTGCACCTGCTCACCCAGTGCCGTGCGGCAGTACCGCAGCCGTGTGTCCGGCCCGCTGCTGGACCGCATCGACCTGTGCGTGGAGATGGACCCCATCGCCTTTGACGAGCTGCACGCCGTCGTCCCTTCCGAGAGCAGCGCCGATCTGCGCAAACAGGTGCTTACCGCCCGGGCCATTCAGGCAAAGCGCTATGCCGCCCCGGGTTTTGAGGGTGTGCTCTGCAACGCCCAGCTCACCGCCGGGCAGGTGCGGCGCGTCTGCCGCATGACCCCCGCCGCCGAGCGGCTGCTGCGCGCCTCCTACGACGCTTTGGGCCTTTCCGCCCGCGCCCATGACCGCATCCTTCGGGTGGCCCGCACGGTGGCCGATCTGGCAGGCAAACAGCTGCTGGATGAGGACTGTGTGCTGGAAGCCCTGCAGTACCGGGCACAGGAAAAAGTGGAAGTATAAAAGCTTCTTCGTCTTTGCTTCGCAGATCCGCCTTCCCCGAAAAGAGAAGGGTTTGTGCAGCTTACCGTTACGCACAAAAAAGCCATCTGTATCTTTCCAAATGCTCAATACGAGCAGGAGATCACAGATGGCTTTTTATAATTGCTTTTTAGAATCTGCGCCATGTATCCGGCAGGAACAGCACCAGCATCGGGAAGATTTCCAGACGGCCGGCCAGCATGTCGAAGATCATCACCAGCTTTGCGGGGTTCGTAAAGCTGCCAAAGTTCATCATGGGGCCTACCTGCGCAAGGCCCGGGCCGATGTTGTTCAAAGTAGCTGCAATGGCTGTGAAGTTCGTCACCATATCAAAGCCATCCAGACTGATGAGCAGGAAGGATACCACGAAGATGAAGAAATACGCGCCCATAAACACATTGGTGGTGCGGATGGTCTCGTGGTTGAGCAGCTTGCCGTCCATGCGGACGGGGGCCACCACCTGCGGGTGCAGCGCCTGCTTGAGCTCCTTGCCCAAGGTCTTGCCCAGAATGAGGAGGCGGCTCACCTTGATGCCGCCGCCGGTGCTGCCTGCGCAGGCACCAATGAACATGAGCACCACCAGAATTTCTTTGGAGAGAGTGGGCCACAGGTCAAAATCGCAGCTGGAAAAGCCAGTGGTCGTAATGATGGAGCCCACCTGAAAGGCTGCCTGACGCAGCGCTTCGCCAAAGCTGTTATAAAGGCTGTAGATATTGGCCGTGATAATGCCAATTGCCACCAGAATAATGGCGAAGTAGCCGCGCACTTCCTCGCTGATGGCGCGGTTGAATTTGCGCAGCAGCAGCAGGAAGTAGGCATTGAAGTTGACACCAAACAGGATCATGAAGATGGTCACGACCCACTGGATGTAGGGAGAAAAGCTGGTAAAGCTGTCGTTCTTGAAGCCGAAGCCGCCGGTGCCCGCCGTGCCGAAGGCCGTGAGCATGGACTCAAACAGCGGCATGCCGCCCAGCATCAGGAATACCAGCTCCAGCACGGTGAGTGCAAAATAGATGCCGTACAGGATCTTTGCGGTAGACTGCACCTTGGGCACCAGCTTATCCACCTGCGGACCGGGGCTTTCTGCCTTCATCAGGTTGACGTGGGAGCCGCCGGTCAGGGGCAGCAGCGAGAGCAGGAACACCAGAACGCCCATGCCGCCGATCCAGTGGGTGAAGCTGCGCCAGAACAGAATGCCCTTGGGCAGATCCTCTACCCCGGGCAGGATGCTGGCACCGGTGGTGGTAAAGCCGGACACCGTCTCAAACAGGGCATCCACCGGGTTCGGGATGCAGCCCGTCACCACAAACGGAACGGCGCCCACGATGGAAATGACGATCCAGCTCAGCGAGGTAGCAGCAAAGCCCTCCCGCATATAGAACATCTTGCTTTTAGGCTTGATGCCGCGCAGGGCGTAGCCGATGGCGGCGCTGACTGCCGCCGTGATCAGAAACACGCCCAGCACGAACCATTCGCCGTAGATCCAGCTGGCCGCTGCGGGCAGCAGCAGCAGTGCACCCTCGATCAGCATGACATAGCCCAGCAGACGGAAAACGATCGCATAATTCATAGTCTGCCTCCGTCAACCCTCTGCGCCCTTGTCCAGAATATCGCGCAGGTCATGCAGACCATGCTCCAGCGTGACCACGATCACGTTGTCGCCCACCTGGATCTGGTCGCCGCCGCGCGGGATCAAGATCTGATGGCCGCGGGTGATGCAGCACAGCAGCAGATTCTTTTTCAGGTGCAGCTGGCTCAGGGGGACACCGGTGGCAGCGCTTTCCTCGTGGACGGTAAATTCCAGCGCTTCCACGCGGTCGTCCAGAATGCGGTACAGCGTCTTGATGTTGCTGCCCGCTTCGTTCTGCAGTGCACGCACATACTGCACGATGTAATCGCAGGTCATGTACTTGGGGTAGACCACGCTGCCCAGATCCAGACCGGCCAGAATATCATCAAATTCCAGACGGTTGACTTTGGTGACCAGCTTGCCGTTGGAGTGCTTTTTGGCAAACAGGGTCAGCAGCACGTTTTCTTCGTCGATGTTGGTCAGGGCCACAAAAGCCTCGGTGGACTCCATGCCCTCCGAGAGCAGGAATTCGCGGTTGGAACCGTCCTCGTTCAGGATCTGTGCGCCGGGCAGCTGCTCGGCCAGCTCCATGCAGCGGGCAGGGTCGCGCTCCACGATGCGCACACGCACGTGGTTTTCCAGCAGCTCCTGGCTCAGATAGAAGGCGATGGCACCGCCGCCCACGATGAAGGCATTGCGCACCGGGCGTACCGGCAGGTGGATGCGCTGGAAGAACTCGTGGGCCTTTTCCTGTGTTGCAAGGAAGGTGACCTGATCGCCGTTCTGCAGTACAAAGTTGCCGTTCGGGATGATCACGCCGCCACTGCGCTCCACTGCACACACCAGAATGTCGCTCTTCAGACGGGTGGGAATCTCGCGGATGGCCACGCCATCCAGCCCCTGCTCTGCAGTGAGTGCAAACTTGATCAGCCGCACACGGCCATCTGCAAAGGTGTCGATCTTGCTTGCACCCGGGAAGCGCAGCAGATGGGAGATCTCCTTTGCTGCAGCCATTTCCGGATTGATGATGGCCGAAATGCCGATCTGCTTTTTGATAAAGTCCAGCTCATGACTGTAGGACGGGTTGCGCACACGGGCAATTGCATGGCAGTGGCCCGCCTTTTTGGCAAACATGCAGCACAGAAGGTTCAGCTCATCCGAACCGGTCACGGCAATGAACACATCCGCGTCTTCAATGCCGGCCTCTGCCAGCGTGGTGATCGAGGAACCGTTGCCCACGATGCCCAGCACATCGTAGCTTTCAGTCAGGTGCTCCACACGCGCTTTGTTGGTATCCACAATGGTCACATTATGGTCTTCCTCACTGAGCTGCCGCGCCAGCGCAGTACCAACCTTGCCGCCGCCCACCAGAATGATCTTCATAACAAGTCCTTTCTCTTTCCGCGTCCCTTCTGCCGGGACAGCACAAATCCATCATAGTATACCATATCTCCTGCCAAAGTTCCACTGTTTTCCACGTTATGCAACAAGAACCTGCCAAATGACGCAAAAAAGCCCCGGGAGATACCGTCCCGGAAGCTTTTATTTCATTTAATAGCGCTCCACGCCGTCCTTCGTTACAAGGGCATACACCAGCGGGGCTTCCTCCGGCTTCTCAGAGCCGTATCCAAGGCCGCTGCGGTACTCGGCGGCGGCAGCTTCAAACTTATCGGCTGCGCCGTAGAAGGTGGCAAGGCTCTCGCCCTTCTTTACGTAGTCGCCGCGCTTTTTATGCAGGGTGATGCCGGCGGCAAAATCCAGCGGGTCGCCCTTTTTCTGTCGGCCCGCACCCAGCAGTACGCTGGCAGAGCCGATCTTCTCGGCATCGTTCGCCACAATGTAACCGTCCTGCTCTGCCAGCAGCTCAAAGCTTGCCGCGGGCTGCTCAAACAGGCTGTAATCGTCCAGCACGCGGGTATCGCCGCCCTGCGCCGCAAACATCTCCTTGCACTTTGCAAAGGCAGACCCATCGGCGATCACCGCCTCGGCCATGGCGCGGCACTCGGCAGGAGTGCCCTTATCGGCCAGCACCAGCATGTTCGCCGCCAGCTGCAGGCAGACCTCGGTCAGGTCGGCGGGGCCATGGCCCTTGAGCACATCCATGCTTTCCATGACTTCCAGACTGTTGCCAATGTTATGGCCCAGCGGGGTGTCCATATCGGTGATCATGGCAGCCACCCGGCGGCCGTGATGGGTGCCAATGGATACCATCAGCTTAGCCAGCTCAATGCTCTGGTCTACCGTTTTCATAAAAGCTCCGGTGCCGGTGGTCACATCCAGCAGGATGGCATCCGAGCCGGAAGCCAGTTTCTTGGACATGATGCTGGATGCGATGAGTGGGATGCAGCTGACGGTTGCGGTCACATCCCGCAGGGCATACATTTTTTTATCTGCAATGGCAATGCCCTCGCTCTGGCCAATGACCGACAGGCCGATCCTGTTCACCTGCGCAAAGAACTCCTCCTGCGAGAGGGCGGTTCTGGTGCCGGGCACGCTCTCCATCTTATCGATGGTACCGCCGGTATGGCCAAGGCCCCGGCCGCTCATCTTGGCGATCTTCACGCCGCAGGCCGCCACGATGGGGGCAATGACCAGCGTGGTCTTGTCACCCACGCCGCCGGTGGAGTGCTTGTCCACCTTGATGCCCGGAATGGGCGAAAGATCCACCATCACACCGCTGTGAGCCATCACATCGGTCAGCTCTGCGGTCTCTTCATCAGTCATGCCGCGCAGATAGACAGCCATCATCCATGCAGCCATCTGGTAATCAGTCACTTCTCCGCTGACATAGCCATTGACGATCTGCTCCAGCTCCTCACGGCTGTGCGTACCGCCATCACGCTTTTTTGCGATCAGATCATAAACGCGCATCGTATCACGCTCCTCGTTTTTTCAATAGTACGACATTATAAGATATAGTATAGCAAAATTCCAAACAAAAGCAAGTATCATTCTGTAAACTTTGCCCAATTTCAAACCAAAAAGGGCGCAGCCGCCCGGAAAAGCAGCTGCGCCCTTGTTTTGGGATCACGAGTCGTCGTTTTAGCGGGATCCCTTGTCGTAGGGGATGCCCTCTGCCTTGGGTGCCATGCTGTTCTTGGAGGTAAACGCCAGAATGATCATGGACGCCACGAACGGCATCATGTTGTAGATGTTGCTGGACCAGTGCAGCTGTGCCAGGAAGGTGGAGTCTGCAATGTTTGCCAGACTCTTGAACACAGCAAAGAACATGGCTGCGCCAAAGATGTTGAAGGGCTTCCACTGGCCAAAGATCATAACAGCCATGGCAAGGAAGCCTGCGCCGGCCACGCCCACCTCAAAGTTCCAGGTCTGCACCGGGGGCACAATGTAGGCCATACCGCCGATCGCGCCCAGCGCACCGGAAATGACAACACCGGCATAGCGCATCTTGTAGACATTGATGCCCACAGAGTCCGCTGCCTGCGGATGCTCGCCGCAGGCACGCAGGCGCAGGCCAAAGCGGGTCTTGTACAGCACCACATAGCTGATGATCAGCAGAATGATGCCCAGCGGCACAAAAATGCTCAGTTCCAGCCCGCCGATGCTGAACAGGAAGGGCTTGTTGGAGTAGTTCAGCTTTGCACTGCCGCTATCGCTGAAATACTTGGCAATGACCACCGCAATAGCAGTAGCCAGCAGGTTCAGGGCCGTGCCGCCGATGGTCTGATCCGCCTTCAGGTTGATGGAGGCAAAGGCCAGCAGCAGACTGTACACCATACCGGCCAGTGCCGCCACCAGAACAGAGATCAGCACCACGAGGAAGACCGGCATACTGGAAGGCAGCATGGTCAGGGTGAGAACACCCGCCACACCGCCAATGACCATGATACCTTCCAGTGCAATGTTGATGATGCCGGAGTGCTCACTGAACATACCGCCCAGTGCCACCATCATCAGAACGATGCCATACAGCAGCGTATATTTGATCAGAAGCAGCATATCACTTGCCCTCCTTTTCGGTTGCAGATCCTGCAGGAGCAGCAGGCTCTGCGTTCACATTGGTCTTGTCGGCATTCTTGAACAGCAGTGCGTGGATCTTGCCGCGGAACAGCATGGAGAATGCGCACAGGTAGATGATGATGCCGCTGATCAGGTCCGAGATCTCAGTGGGGTAATACTTGGTGGAAAGGAAGGAGCCGCCCACCGAGATATGGGAAATGAAGATCGCCGAGAAAATGGTGCCAATGGGGTTGGAGCTTGCCAGCAGTGCAACGGAAATGCCGTTGAAGCCCATTGCCGGCAGGCTGGTGGAGTTCAGCGGGTTCCACTGGGACACATTGGACAGATAGTACAGGCCCGCACCAAAACCGGCCAGCGCACCGGCAATGGCCATGGAGAGGATGATGTTCTTCTTCTCGTTGATGCCGGCGTAGCGGGCAGCGCTCTTGTTCAGGCCGACTGCCTTGAGCTCGTAGCCGAAGGTGGTCTTGTTCAGCACCACCCAGATCAGAACTGCCACTGCTGCCGCCAGGAAGATGGCGATGGTGGTGCTGTTGGTCTGGAACAGCTTGTTCAGGCCGAAATCTGGGATGATGGACTGAGCGTAATCGGCGTTCTTGCTGATGTTGATGGTACGGGTGTTGCGCACATCGTACATGGGGCCGGTGCCGTTCTGGTAAATGAGCTCATTGACCAGATACAGGCCGATCCAGTTGAACATGATGGAGGTAATGACCTCGTTGATGTTGAAGTAGGCCTTGAAGAAGCCGGGGATCGCACCCCAGATGCCGCCCAGAATGGTGGCTGCGATCAGACAGACGAACCACGGCAGCTTGAGCATGATGGCGCAGTACAGAGCGCCGTAAGCGCCCAGCGTATACTGACCCGCCGCACCGATGTTGAACAGGCCGGTCTTGAAGGCAAAGGCCACGGACAGACCGGTCATAATGAGGGGAGCCGCATTTGCCAGCTCCTTGCCGACACCGTAGGGCGCGTCATGGAAGCCGCCCTTCAGGATGCGCACAAAGCCGTCGCCCCATGCGTGGGCCGGGTTGATGGCCAGCAGCACCAGAAAACCGACCACAAGGCCAATCAGGATGCACAGCAGAGCAGCCAGCACACTGGTGATGGAGCTGTTCAGACTGCTGTGGGAAAGTTTTTTCTTGTTCATGTGTTATTTGCTCTCCTTTCCCTGCTTGCGTGCGCCTGCCATATACAGGCCCAGCTCCTGCACGGTGGTGGTCTTGGGGTCAAATTCGCCCACGACCTCGCCCTCGTACATCACAAGGATTCGGTCGGACAGGTTCATCACCTCGTCCAGCTCCAGACTGACCAGCAGCACAGCCGTGCCCTTATCGCGCTCGGCCACGATCTGACGGTGGATGTATTCAATTGCACCAACGTCCAGACCTCGAGTGGGCTGGACTGCCACCAAGAGCTTCGGGTCCTTATCGATCTCACGGGCAATGATGGCCTTCTGCTGGTTGCCGCCGGACATGCTGCGCACGGTGGTCAGGCTGCCCTGACCGCTGCGCACATCATACTGCGCGATCAGCTTATCGGAATATTCGCGCACCTTATCGCTGCGGATAAAGCCGCCCTTCTGGAACTCGGGCTGCCAGTAGCGCTGCAGCACCATGTTGTTTTCCAGACTGTAGTCCAGCACAAGGCCGTGCTTGTGGCGGTCCTCCGGGATATGGCTCATGCCGTCCTTGGAGCGCTGACGGATGGACTCGTTGGTGATGTCCTTGCCGTCCAGCGTGATCTTGCCGCTGCTGATCTTTTCCAGACCGGTCAGGCCGTAGACGAACTCGGTTTGACCGTTGCCCTCGATACCGGCAAGACAGACGATCTCGCCCGCGTGCACCTGAAAAGAGACATTCCGGACTGCATCCTTCTTGTGCTGGGCATTGTGCATGGTGACGTTTTCCACATCCAGCACCACTTCGCCGGGGTTGGCAGGCTTTTTGTCCACCTGCAGCTGCACATCACGGCCAACCATCATGCGGGAAAGCTCTTCCTTGGTGGTATCCTTGATGTCCACGGTACCCATGCATTTGCCCTTGCGCAGAACTGTGCAGCGGTCTGCCACAGCCATGATCTCGTTGAGCTTGTGGGTAATGAACAGGATGGACTTGCCTTCCTTCTTGAACCCGCGCATGATCTCCATCAGTTCGTCGATCTCCTGCGGGGTCAGCACTGCGGTAGGCTCGTCGAAGATCAGGATCTCGTTGTCGCGGTACAGCATCTTCAGGATCTCAACGCGCTGCTGCATACCAACAGAGATATCGCTGATCAGTGCATCCGGGTCCACGCGCAGGCCGTACTTTTCGCTCAGGGCCATCACCTTTTTGCGTGCCTCGGCCTTCTGCAAAAAGCCCATCTTGTTGGGTTCCACGCCCAGAATGATGTTGTCCAGCACGCTGAAGCATTCCACCAGCTTGAAGTGCTGGTGCACCATGCCGATGCCCAG
>ENA-UPTB01001254-UPTB01001254.1-human-gut-metagenome-genome-assembly--contig:-NODE-1254-length-22892-cov-13.774184_pt1 | contig 22892 bp, 22 predicted proteins | sample MGYA00250046_ERZ773369 | MGnify/ENA primary metagenome ERZ773369 (study PRJEB29103, sample SAMN06111938) | human gut metagenome | biome: human gut; feature: ankylosing spondylitis patient; material...
GGAATGGTCACCGCAACTTCTCAACAAGCGTCTGAACACTGGCAAGTTTACGGTTGATGAGTGGCAGCGTATAGCTGATGCGTTGGTCGCGACAGCAAAAATTGGCTTTTCTTTCCCCGATGGCGGCAGTGTTGGGCTATGAGAACACAAAAGAGCCTCTGGCGATTAAACGCCGGAGGCTCTTTTCGTAATTTTTGCGTAATAATTTATATAATCATTCTTTCTCTTTTACTACTTCAATCCAGTACCCGTCAGGATCCTCGACGTGGTAGACGTCCTTGTAAAGCGCAAAATCAAGGAGGAGATGCTCCAGGTCGTCGCCCCGGAGATTTACGGACCACCCCAGGCGGACCAGAAACCCCGCAAAATCAAGCGGGTTAAAAAAAAGGATGAGGTGGACGAGGGGGCAGTAGAGTTTGTGCGCGAGTTCGCTCCGCGGCGGCGCGTCAATTGGAAGGGGCGCAGGGTGCAGCGCGTGTTGCGGCCCGGCACGGCGGTGGTGTTCACGCCCGGCGAGCGGTCCTCGGTCAGGAGCAAGCGTAGTTATGACGAGGTGTACGGCGACGACGACATCCTGGACCAGGCGGCGGAGCGGGCGGGCGAGTTCGCCTACGGGAAGCGGTCGCGCGAAGAGGAGCTGATCTCGCTGCCGCTGGACGAGAGCAACCCCACGCCGAGCCTGAAGCCCGTGACCCTGCAGCAGGTGCTGCCCCAGGCGGTGCTGCTGCCGAGCCGCGGGGTCAAGCGCGAGGGCGAGAGCATGTACCCAACCATGCAGATCATGGTGCCCAAGCGCCGGCGCGTGGAGGACGTGCTGGACAGCGTGAAAATGGATGTGGAGCCCGAGGTCAAGGTGCGCCCCATCAAGCAGGTGGCGCCGGGCCTGGGCGTGCAGACCGTGGACATTCAGATCCCCACCGACATGGATGTCGACAAAAAACCCTCGACCAGCATCGAGGTGCAGACCGACCCCTGGCTCCCAGCCTCCACCGCTACCGTCTCCACTTCTACCGCCGCCACGGCTACCGAGCCTCCCAGGAGGCGAAGATGGGGCCCCGCCAACCGGCTGATGCCCAACTACGTGTTGCATCCTTCCATCATCCCGACGCCGGGCTACCGCGGCACCCGGTACTACGCTAGCCGCAGGCGCCCAGCCAGCAAACGCCGCCGCCGCACCACCACCCGCCGCCGTCTGGCCCCAGCCCGCGTGCGCCGCGTAACCACGCGCCGGGGCCGCTCACTCGTTCTGCCCACCGTGCGCTACCACCCCAGCATCCTTTAATCCGTGTGCTGTGATACTGTTGCAGAGAGATGGCTCTCACTTGCCGCCTGCGCATCCCCGTCCCGAATTACCGAGGAAGATCCCGCCGCAGGAGAGGCATGGCAGGCAGTGGCCTGAACCGCCGCCGGCGGCGGGCCATGCGCAGGCGCCTGAGTGGCGGCTTTCTGCCCGCGCTCATCCCCATAATCGCCGCGGCCATCGGCACGATCCCGGGCATAGCTTCCGTTGCGCTGCAGGCGTCGCAGCGCCGTTGATGTGCGAATAAAGCCTCTTTAGACTCTGACACACCTGGTCCTGTATATTTTTAGAATGGAAGACATCAATTTTGCGTCCCTGGCTCCGCGGCACGGCACGCGGCCGTTCATGGGCACCTGGAACGAGATCGGCACCAGCCAGCTGAACGGGGGCGCCTTCAATTGGAGCAGTGTCTGGAGCGGGCTTAAAAATTTCGGCTCGACGCTCCGGACCTATGGGAACAAGGCCTGGAATAGTAGCACGGGGCAGTTGTTAAGGGAAAAGCTCAAAGACCAGAACTTCCAGCAGAAGGTGGTGGACGGGCTGGCCTCGGGCATTAACGGGGTGGTGGACATCGCGAACCAGGCCGTGCAGCGCGAGATAAACAGCCGCCTGGACCCGCGGCCGCCCACGGTGGTGGAGATGGAAGATGCAACTCTTCCGCCGCCCAAAGGCGAGAAGCGGCCGCGGCCCGATGCGGAGGAGACGATCCTGCAAGTGGACGAGCCGCCCTCGTACGAGGAGGCCGTCAAGGCCGGCATGCCCACCACGCGCATCATCGCGCCGCTGGCCACGGGTGTAATGAAACCCGCCACCCTTGACCTGCCTCCACCACCCACGCCCGCTCCACCGAAGGCAGCTCCGGTTGTGCAGCCTCCCCCGGTGGCGACCGCCGTGCGCCGCGTCCCCTCCCGCCGCCAGGCCCAGAACTGGCAGAGCACGCTGCACAGTATCGTGGGCCTGGGAGTGAAAAGTCTGAAGCGCCGCCGATGCTATTGAGAGGAAAGAGGACACTAAAGGGAGAGCTTAACTTGTATGTGCCTTACCGCCAGAGAACGCGCGAAGATGGCCACCCCCTCGATGATGCCGCAGTGGGCGTACATGCACATCGCCGGGCAGGACGCCTCGGAGTACCTGAGCCCGGGTCTGGTGCAGTTTGCCCGCGCCACCGACACGTACTTCAGCCTGGGCAACAAGTTTAGGAACCCCACGGTGGCTCCCACCCACGATGTGACCACGGACCGGTCCCAGCGTCTGACGCTGCGCTTCGTGCCCGTGGATCGCGAGGACACCACCTACTCGTACAAGGCGCGCTTCACTCTGGCCGTGGGCGACAACCGGGTGCTAGACATGGCCAGCACTTACTTTGACATCCGCGGCGTCCTGGACCGCGGCCCCAGCTTCAAACCCTACTCGGGCACGGCTTACAACAGTCTGGCTCCCAGGGGCGCCCCCAACTCCAGTCAGTGGGATGCGAAAGAAAATAATGGTCAGGGAGAAGCTAAGACTCATACCTATGGTGTGGCCGCCATGGGCGGTTATAATATCACAAAGGATGGACTGCAAATAGGAATAGATGAAAATAAGGAAGAAGATGAAGAAGGAAGAGAAATTTTCGCTGTTAAATCATACCAGCCAGAACCTCAAGTGGGAGAGGAGAACTGGCAAAACACAGAAAACTTCTACGGAGGCAGGGCTCTTAAAAAAGAAACCAAAATGAAACCATGCTATGGTTCTTTTGCCAGACCCACCAATGATAAGGGAGGTCAGGCTGTCTTTAAAACTGGTGAAAATGGAAAGCCTACTGAAGAGCTAGATATAGATCTTGCTTTCTTCGATCTCAGACAAAATGACACTGGTGGAAATAACAATCAACCAGATATGATCATGTATGCTGAAAATGTAAACCTTGAAACACCGGACACTCATGTGGTTTACAAACCGGGAACTTCTGATGAAAGTTCCGAAATTAACTTGTGTCAGCAGTCCATGCCAAACAGACCCAACTACATTGGTTTCAGAGACAATTTTGTGGGGCTTATGTACTACAACAGCACTGGCAACATGGGTGTGCTGGCTGGTCAGGCCTCTCAGCTGAATGCTGTAGTTGACTTGCAAGACAGAAACACCGAGCTGTCTTACCAGCTCTTGCTAGATTCTCTGGGTGACAGAACTAGATACTTTAGCATGTGGAACTCTGCGGTGGACAGCTATGATCCCGATGTCAGGATCATTGAGAATCACGGTGTGGAAGATGAACTTCCAAACTATTGCTTTCCATTGGATGGGTCTGGCAGCAGTACTTCTTACCAAGGTGTTGAACCTGATACAGCTGTTGCTGGCACAAACAACAAATGGAAAGTAAATGCTAAAGTCGCTCAGCATAATCAGATCGCCAAGGGCAACCTGTTCGCCATGGAGATCAACCTCCAGGCCAACCTGTGGAAGAGTTTTCTGTACTCGAACGTGGCCCTGTACCTGCCCGACTCCTACAAGTACACGCCGGCCAACGTCACGCTGCCCACTAACACCAACACCTACGAGTACATGAACGGCCGCGTGGTAGCCCCCTCGCTGGTGGACGCTTACATCAACATCGGCGCGCGCTGGTCCCTGGACCCCATGGACAACGTCAACCCCTTCAACCACCACCGCAACGCGGGCCTGCGCTACCGCTCCATGCTTCTAGGCAACGGCCGCTACGTGCCCTTCCACATCCAAGTGCCCCAAAAGTTCTTTGCCATCAAGAACCTGCTCCTGCTCCCGGGCTCCTACACCTACGAGTGGAACTTCCGCAAGGACGTCAACATGATCCTGCAGAGTTCCCTCGGCAACGACCTGCGCGTCGACGGCGCCTCTGTCCGCTTTGACAGCGTCAACCTCTACGCCACCTTCTTCCCCATGGCGCACAACACCGCCTCCACCCTGGAAGCCATGCTGCGCAACGACACTAACGACCAGTCCTTCAACGACTACCTCTCGGCCGCCAACATGCTCTACCCCATCCCGGCCAAGGCCACCAACGTGCCCATCTCCATCCCCTCGCGCAACTGGGCCGCCTTCCGCGGCTGGAGTTTCACCCGGCTCAAGACCAAGGAAACTCCCTCCCTCGGCTCGGGTTTCGACCCCTACTTTGTCTACTCGGGCTCCATCCCCTACCTCGACGGGACCTTCTACCTCAACCACACTTTCAAGAAGGTTTCCATCATGTTCGACTCCTCGGTCAGCTGGCCCGGCAACGACCGGCTGCTCACGCCGAACGAGTTCGAGATCAAGCGCAGCGTCGACGGGGAGGGCTACAACGTGGCCCAATGCAACATGACCAAGGACTGGTTCCTCGTCCAGATGCTCTCCCACTACAACATCGGCTACCAGGGCTTCCACGTGCCCGAGGGCTACAAGGACCGCATGTACTCCTTCTTCCGCAACTTCCAGCCCATGAGCAGGCAGGTGGTCGATGAGATCAACTACAAGGACTACAAGGCCGTCACCCTGCCATTCCAGCACAACAACTCGGGCTTCACCGGCTACCTCGCGCCCACCATGCGACAGGGGCAGCCCTACCCCGCCAACTTCCCCTACCCGCTCATCGGCTCCACCGCAGTCCCCTCCGTCACCCAGAAAAAGTTCCTCTGCGACAGGGTCATGTGGCGCATCCCCTTCTCCAGCAACTTCATGTCCATGGGCGCCCTCACCGACCTGGGTCAGAACATGCTCTACGCCAACTCGGCCCACGCGCTCGACATGACCTTCGAGGTGGACCCCATGGATGAGCCCACCCTCCTCTATCTTCTCTTCGAAGTTTTCGACGTGGTCAGAGTGCACCAGCCGCACCGCGGCGTCATCGAGGCCGTCTACCTGCGCACGCCCTTCTCCGCCGGCAACGCCACCACCTAAGCATGAGCGGCTCCAGCGAACGAGAGCTCGCGGCCATCGTGCGCGACCTGGGCTGCGGGCCCTACTTTTTGGGCACCCACGACAAGCGCTTCCCGGGCTTCCTCGCCGGCGACAAGCTGGCCTGCGCCATCGTCAACACGGCCGGCCGCGAGACAGGAGGCGTGCACTGGCTCGCCTTCGGCTGGAACCCGCGCTCGCGCACCTGCTACATGTTCGACCCCTTTGGGTTCTCGGACCGCCGGCTCAAGCAGATTTACAGCTTCGAGTACGAGGCCATGCTGCGCCGCAGTGCGCTCGCCGCCTCGCCCGATCGCTGTCTCAGCCTCGAACAGTCCACCCAGACCGTGCAGGGGCCCGACTCCGCCGCCTGCGGACTTTTCTGTTGCATGTTCTTGCATGCCTTCGTGCACTGGCCAGACCGACCCATGGACGGGAACCCCACCATGAACTTGCTGACGGGGGTGCCCAACGGCATGCTACAATCGCCACAGGTGCTACCCACCCTCCGGCGCAACCAGGAGGAGCTCTACCGCTTCCTCGCGCGCCACTCCCCCTACTTTCGCTCCCACCGCGCCGCCATCGAACACGCCACCGCTTTTGATAAAATGAAACAACTGCGTGTATCTCAATAAACAGCACTTTTATTTTACATGCACTGGAGTATATGCAAGTTATTTAAAAGTCGAAGGGATTCTCGCGCTCGTCGTTGTGCGCCGCGCTGGGGAGGGCCACGTTGCGGAACTGGTACTTGGGCTGCCACTTGAACTCAGGGATCACCAGTTTGGGAACCGCCACTTCGGGGAAGGTCTCGCTCCACATGCGCCGGCTCATCTGCAGGGCGCCCAGTATGTCGGGCGCGGAGATCTTGAAATCGCAGTTGGGACCGGTGCTCTGCGCGCGCGAGTTGCGGTACACGGGGTTGCAGCACTGGAACACCATCAAACTGGGGTGCTTCACGCTGGCCAGCACGCTCTTGTCGCTGATCTGATCCTTGTCCAGATCCTCGGCGTTGCTCAGGCCAAACGGGGTCATCTTGCACAGCTGGCGGCCCAGGAAGGGCACGCTCTGAGGCTTGTGGTTACACTCACAGTGCACCGGCATCAGCATCATCCCCGCACCGCGCTGCATATTCGGGTAGAGGGCCTTGACAAAGGCAGCGATCTGCTTGAAAGCTTGCTGGGCCTTGGCCCCCTCGCTGAAGAACAGCCCGCAGCTCTTCCCGCTGAACTGGTTATTCCCACACCCGGCATCATGGACGCAGCAGCGCGCGTCGTGGCTGGTCAGTTGCACCACGCTCCGGCCCCAGCGGTTCTGGGTCACCTTGGCCTTGCTGGGCTGCTCCTTCAACGCGCGCTGCCCGTTCTCGCTGGTCACATCCATCTCCACCACGTGGTCCTTGTGGATCATCACCGTCCCATGCAGACACTTGAGCTGGCCTTCCACCTCGGTGCAGCCGTGATCCCACAGGGCGCAGCCGGTGCACTCCCAGTTCTTGTGCGCGATCCCGCTGTGGCTGAAGATGTAACCTTGCAACATGCGGCCCATCACGGTGCTAAATGATTTACTGGTGCTGAAGGTCAGCTGCAGGGCGCGGGCCTCCTCGTTCAGCCAGGTCTGACACATCTTCTGGAAGATCTCGGTCTGCTCGGGCATCAGCTTGTAAGCATCGCGCAGGCCGCTGTCGACGCGGTAGCGTTCCATCAGCACGTTCATGACATCCATGCCCTTCTCCCAGGACGAGACCAGAGGCAGACTCAGGGGGTTGCGCACGTTCAGGATACCGGGGGTCGCGGGCTCGACGATGCGTTTTCCGTCCTTGCCTTCCTTCAACAGAACCGGCGGCTGGCTGAATCCCACTCCCACGATCACGGCATCTTCCTGGGGCATCTCTTCGTCGGGGTCTACCTTGGTCACATGCTTGGTCTTTCTGGCTTGCTTCTTTTTTGGAGGGCTGTCCACGGGGACCACGTCCTCCTCGGAAGACCCGGAGCCCACCCGCTGATACTTTCGGCGCTTGGTGGGCAGAGGAGGTGGTGGCGGCGAGGGGCTCCTCTCCTGCTCCGGCGGATAGCGCGCTGAACCGTGGCCCCGGGGCGGAGTGGCCTCTCGGTCCATGAACCGGCGCACGTCCTGACTGCCGCCGGCCATTGTTTCCTAGGGGAAGATGGAGGAGCAGCCGCGTAAGCAGGAGCAGGAGGAGGACTTAACCACCCACGAGCAACCCAAAATCGAGCAGGACCTGGGCTTCGAAGAGCCGGCTCGTCTAGAACCCCCACATGATGAACAGGAGCACGAGCAAGACGCAGGCCAGGAGGAGACCGACGCTGGGCTCGAGCATGGCTACCTGGGAGGAGAGGAGGATGTGCTGCTGAAACACCTGCAGCGCCAGTCCCTCATCCTCCGGGACGCCCTGGCCGACCGGAGCGAAACCCCCCTCAGCGTCGAGGAGCTGTGTCGGGCCTACGAGCTCAACCTTTTCTCGCCGCGCGTGCCCCCCAAACGCCAGCCCAACGGCACATGCGAGCCCAACCCGCGTCTCAACTTCTATCCCGTCTTTGCGGTCCCCGAGGCCCTCGCCACCTATCACATCTTTTTCAAGAACCAAAAGATCCCCGTCTCCTGCCGCGCCAACCGCACCCGCGCCGACGCGCTCCTTGCTCTGGGGCCCGGCGCGCGCATACCTGATATCGCTTCCCTGGAAGAGGTGCCCAAGATCTTCGAAGGGCTCGGTCGGGACGAGACGCGCGCGGCGAACGCTCTGAAAGAAACAGCAGAGGAAGAGGGTCATACTAGCGCCCTGGTAGAGTTGGAAGGCGACAACGCCAGGCTGGCCGTGCTCAAGCGCAGCGTCGAGCTTACCCACTTCGCCTACCCCGCCGTCAACCTCCCGCCCAAGGTCATGCGTCGCATCATGGATCAGCTCATCATGCCCCACATCGAGGCCCTCGATGAAAGTCAGGAGCAGCGCCCCGAGGACGCCCGGCCCGTGGTCAGCGACGAGCAGCTTGCGCGCTGGCTCGGGACCCGCGACCCCCAGGCCCTGGAGCAGCGGCGCAAGCTCATGCTGGCCGTGGTCTTGGTCACCCTCGAGCTGGAATGCATGCGCCGCTTCTTCAGCGACCCCGACACCCTGCGCAAGGTCGAGGAGACCCTGCACTACACCTTCAGACACGGGTTCGTCAGGCAGGCCTGCAAGATCTCCAACGTGGAGCTGACCAACCTGGTCTCATGCCTGGGGATCCTGCACGAGAACCGCCTGGGGCAGACCGTGCTCCACTCTACCCTGAAGGGCGAGGCGCGGCGGGACTACATCCGCGACTGCGTCTTTCTCTTTCTCTGCCACACATGGCAAGCAGCCATGGGTGTGTGGCAGCAGTGTCTCGAGGACGAGAACCTGAAGGAGCTGGACAAGCTTCTTGCTAGAAATCTTAAAAAGCTGTGGACGGGCTTCGACGAGCGTACCGTCGCCTCGGACCTGGCCGAGATCGTCTTCCCCGAGCGGCTGAGGCAGACGCTGAAAGGCGGACTGCCCGACTTCATGAGCCAAAGCATGTTGCAAAACTACCGCACTTTCATTCTCGAGCGCTCGGGGATCCTGCCCGCCACCTGCAACGCCTTCCCCTCCGACTTTGTCCCGCTGAGCTACCGCGAGTGTCCCCCGCCGCTGTGGAGCCACTGCTACCTCTTGCAGCTGGCCAACTACATCGCCCACCACTCGGATGTGATCGAGGACGTGAGCGGCGAGGGGCTGCTAGAGTGCCACTGCCGCTGCAACCTGTGCTCCCCACACCGCTCCCTGGTCTGTAACCCCCAGCTCCTCAGCGAGACCCAGGTCATCGGTACCTTCGAGCTGCAAGGTCCGCAGGAGTCCACCGCTCCGCTGAAACTCACGCCGGGGTTGTGGACTTCCGCGTACCTGCGCAAATTTGTACCCGAGGACTACCACGCCCATGAGATAAAGTTCTTCGAGGACCAATCGCGTCCGCAGCACGCGGATCTCACGGCCTGCGTCATCACCCAGGGCGCGATCCTCGCCCAATTGCATGCCATCCAAAAATCCCGCCAAGAGTTTCTTCTGAAAAAGGGTAGAGGGGTCTACCTGGACCCCCAGACGGGCGAGGTGCTCAACCCGGGTCTCCCCCAGCATGCCGAGGAAGAAGCAGGAGCCGCTAGTGGAGGAGATGGAAGAAGAATGGGACAGCCAGGCAGAGGAGGACGAATGGGAGGAGGAGACAGAGGAGGAAGAATTGGAAGAGGTGGAAGAGGAGCAGGCAACAGAGCAGCCCGTCGCCGCACCATCCGCGCCGGCAGCCCCGGCGGTCACGGATACAACCTCCGCTCCGGTCAAGCCTCCTCGTAGATGGGATCGAGTGAAGGGTGACGGTAAGCACGAGCGGCAGGGCTACCGATCATGGAGGGCCCACAAAGCCGCGATCATCGCCTGCTTGCAAGACTGCGGGGGGAACATCGCTTTCGCCCGCCGCTACCTGCTCTTCCACCGCGGGGTGAACATCCCCCGCAACGTGTTGCATTACTACCGTCACCTTCACAGCTAAGAAAAAATCAGAAGTAAGAGGAGTCGCCGGAGGAGGCCTGAGGATCGCGGCGAACGAGCCCTTGACCACCAGGGAGCTGAGGAACCGGATCTTCCCCACTCTTTATGCCATTTTTCAGCAGAGTCGAGGTCAGCAGCAAGAGCTCAAAGTAAAAAACCGGTCTCTGCGCTCGCTCACCCGCAGTTGCTTGTACCACAAAAACGAAGATCAGCTGCAGCGCACTCTCGAAGACGCCGAGGCTCTGTTCCACAAGTACTGCGCGCTCACTCTTAAAGACTAAGGCGCGCCCACCGGGAAAAAAGGCGGGAATTACCTCATCGCCACCATGAGCAAGGAGATTCCCACCCCTTACATGTGGAGCTATCAGCCCCAGATGGGCCTGGCCGCGGGCGCCTCCCAGGACTACTCCACCCGCATGAACTGGCTAAGTGCCGGCCCCTCGATGATCTCACGGGTCAACGGGGTCCGCAGTCATCGAAACCAGATATTGTTGGAGCAGGCGGCGGTCACCTCCACGCCCAGGGCAAAGCTCAACCCGCGTAATTGGCCCTCCACCCTGGTGTATCAGGAAATCCCCGGGCCGACTACCGTACTACTTCCGCGTGACGCACTGGCCGAAGTCCGCATGACTAACTCAGGTGTCCAGCTGGCCGGCGGCGCTTCCCGGTGCCCGCTCCGCCCACAATCGGGTATAAAAACCCTGGTGATCCGAGGCAGAGGCACACAGCTCAACGACGAGTTGGTGAGCTCTTCGATCGGTCTGCGACCGGACGGAGTGTTCCAACTAGCCGGAGCCGGGAGATCGTCCTTCACTCCCAACCAGGCCTACCTGACCTTGCAGAGCAGCTCTTCGGAGCCTCGCTCCGGAGGCATCGGAACCCTCCAGTTTGTGGAGGAGTTTGTGCCCTCGGTCTACTTCAACCCCTTCTCGGGATCGCCAGGCCTCTACCCGGACGAGTTCATACCGAACTTTGACGCAGTGAGAGAAGCGGTGGACGGCTACGACTGAATGTCCCATGGTGACTCGGCTGAGCTCGCTCGGTTGAGGCATCTGGACCATTGCCGCCGCCTGCGCTGCTTCGCCCGGGAGAGCTGCGGACTCATCTACTTTGAGTTTCCCGAGGAGCACCCCAACGGCCCTGCACACGGAGTGCGGATCACCGTAGAGGGCACCACCGAGTCTCACCTGGTCAGGTTCTTCACCCAGCAACCCTTCCTGGTCGAGCGGGACCGGGGCGCCACCACCTACACCGTCTACTGCATCTGTCCTACCCCGAAGTTGCATGAGAATTTTTGCTGTACTCTTTGTGGTGAGTTTAATAAAAGCTGAACTAAGAACCTACTTTGGAATCCCTTGTCGTCATCCACGGAACAAGACCGTCTTACTTACCAACCAGACCAAGGTTCGTCTGAACTGTACAACCAACAGGAAGTACCTTCTCTGGACTTTCCAAAACACCTCACTCGCTGTTGTCAATACCCGTGACAACGACGGTGTTTTAATCCCCAACAACCTCACCAGTGGACTTACTTTCTCTACCAACAAAACAAAGCTCATCCTCCACCACCCTTTTGTAGAGGGAAACTACCAGTGCCGACACGGACCTTGTGTTCACAACTTCCATTTGGTGAACCTTACCAGCAGCAGCACAGTTGCTCCTGAAACAACTAACCTTTCTTCTGATACTAACAAACCTCGTGTCGGAGGTGAGCTTTGGGTTCCCTCTCTAACAGAGGGTGGGAAACATATTGAAGTGGTTGGGTATTTGATTTTAGGGGCGGTCCTGGGTGGGTGCATAGCAGTGCTATATCAACTTCCTTGCTGGATCGAAATCAAAATCTTTATCTGCTGGGTCAGACATTGTGGGGAGGAACCATGAAGGGGCTCTTGCTGATTATCCTTTCCCTGGTTGGGGGTGTACTGACATGCCACGAACAGCCACGATGTAACATCACCACAGGCAATGAGAGAAACGACTGCTCTGTAGTGATTAAATGCGAGCACAAGTGTTCTCTCAACATTACATTTAAGAATAAGACCATGGGAAATGTATGGGTGGGATTCTGGCAACCAGGAGATGAGCAGAACTACACGGTCACTGTCCATGGTAGCGATGGAAATCACACTTTCGGTTTCAAATTCATTTTTGAAGTCATGTGTGATATCACACTGCATGTGGCTAGACTTCATGGCTTGTGGCCCCCTACCAAGGAGAACATGGTTGGCTTTTCTTTGGCTTTTGTGATCATGGCCTGCTTGATGTCAGGTCTGCTGGTAGGGGCTCTAGTATGGTTCCTTACATGTCCGAATATGCGGATAAGACCTACTTCAAAGGCGGGACTTCACTTTCCAAAGCCTACGGGCTGATAGAACGTTTCTCGGAAGATTTGGACTTGTTCGTGTTCACGGGTGACAAAGGTGCGTCCAAGCAGGCTGAAAAGACATTGAACAAGAAACTTTCCAAATATATAGCCGAACTTAACAGTGACATATACAAGGAAGATTTGTCGGAAACGGGCGGTAATTACCGCAAACTGTATTTCTCGTATGACAATGTATTTCAGGGTGTGGGACTAAAAGAGCATTTGGAAGTAGAGATAAAATCCTGTGACCTGCCGGACAAAAAACTGATGTTCTACCCGGCGGACAAGCGGGTTATCAAACCGATTGTGACCGCCTTTCTTGAAAGCATCGGGCAAGAGGAACTGATAAGCACCTACGGGCTGGGAAGTTTTGAAACGCAATGTATCAACCCCCGAAAGACTATATGCGACAAGGTTTCAAGGCTGGTAAAGCTGTCTTACAATGAGGATGCAGCCGCACTGTTGGCAAAGCATATCCGTGACATTTACGACTTGTCGGCACTCTACCACAATCAGGAATATAACGATTACCTACATTCGGAAGATTTCTTGGATGCCATGTACCGGGTGACGATAGAGGACGGACTAAATAAAAACTCCCGTTCGCACTTGTCGCTGGCTGATGCACCGATATTCAAGGATGCCGAAGCGGTCATGGCGTTGCCCGAAGTGGCTACGGCGTACACTACCGATTTGAAGAAACTGACTTTCGACAAAAGCAAGATGCCGCCGATAGGCAAGGCTGTGGAAGCATTGAAGAACCTGCACGAAATATTAGTGCGTTTTGAAGCCTACCGCACCAAAAAGCAAAATGAAGAACAACCGTAAAGCTACATCGGCTGTTCTTCACTCCATACATTATTATATACAGCTATTCTTCCTCCTTAATCAAGTGGCATAGCTCCGGGTCGTTCTTAATCCGGGTTATCTCGTCCTCGACTATCTGCCGGACTTCCTGACGGATGCGGTCATAGTTGGCTTGTATCTCCTCCTGCATCCGGTCGTTGCCGTCCTTGTCGGTAAAGTCGATTATCTGCGGCAACTTCATGTAACGGGCGGTTTCCCGCTTCACCTTTTCATTGTCCACCACGATTTCGCAGTGGAAAATCTTCTGCTCTATCCGTTCATCGAAGTTGTCTGCCACAGCACCCACGAACATACCTTGCGTGAGGTTGGATATTTTGCTGGCAGGTATCAGGCTGTCCATTTGGGTGCTTATCGAGGTGGATTTTTCCCGCTGGTTTATCGTCATGCTCTGCCGTTTCTGCAACACCTTACCGAAACGTTCCGATAGGATTTTTGCCGTTTCACCGACTACCTGACCGCTGAACACGTTGCCCACAGTATTTTGTATCACCCGGCTTTCCTTGTCCCCGTAATCACGGGTAAGCTGGCTGTAATCCTGAAAGCCTAACAGAACCGCTACCTTGTTGCTTCGTGCGGTTGCAATCAGATTGTCAAGCCCTCGAAAATAAATCGTTGGCAGCTCGTCTATAATCACCGAACTTTTAAGCTGACCTTTCTTGTTTATCAGCTTCACGATACGGGAATTATACAGTCCCAGTGCCGCCGAATAGATGTTCTGACGGTCGGGATTGTTACCGACAACCAGTATTTTAGGCTCTTTCGGGTTGTTGATGTCCAGCGAGAAATCATCACCCGTCATTACCCAGTAAAGGGCGGGTGAAATCATCCTTGAAAGCGGGATTTTCGCACTGGCTATCTGCCCCTGCAACTGTTCAACTGCCGAACTTTCCCATGCGTCCACGAACGGGGAAAGATAGTTTTCCAATTCGGGATAGCTACGCAAAATGGTGAACACATCGGCGTATTTCTTGTTCAACAGTTCAATGGCATGGGGAAACGTGCAATACTTACCGCCTTGATAGATACGGAGATACCAAATTATAGCCGCCAAAAGAATAATCGGGCTTTCCACGAAGAAGTCGCCCTGCTTGCTTATCCAGCTGCGATTGAGGTTAAGCATTATCGTGTAGCTCGCTTCATAAGCATCCGCAATGTCCGACATGAAGCTGGCGTTTATCGGGTTGCATCGGTGGCTCTTGCGTGGGTCGTCAAAATTGATAATGTAGAATTTGGGCTTTACCTTATACCCGTCCAAGTGGTTAAGCAAATGATTGTAAGCGATTTCCGACAAATCGGGAAACTTATAATCATAACAGTAAAGTGCAAAACCTTTCTCGATTTGCTGTTTTATGTAACTGTTTACCACCGCATACGACTTGCCGCTACCCGGTGTTCCCAGTACAAGGCTGGCACGGAACGGGTTCACGACATTTATCCAGCCATTATTCCATTTCTTCTTATAGTAGAACCGGGTAGGCAGATTTACCGAATACTCGTTCTCGATAAACCTTGTTTCCTGCTGGAAACTTTCGTTTTCCGTGTTAAAGACATCTTCCATGAGGTTGTTTTTCAACAACCGGGACATCCATGTACCCGCCATGAGCATACAGATATAGCCCACCGACAGCGTGGCGATATAAAACACGGCATCCGCCGTGTGTGGCAGCGGAAGTTCCAGCAGCCACCAGTTCAGGAAAAACAACACGACACCCGCCGCAAGGCTGCAATGTATCTTCGTCCACGTTATCTTTTCCTCTTTCACGCCCTTAGTGCCGATACACGACAGGGCGAGGAACACCACCGCAAAAAGTTTCGTCCAAAGCACGGACGAGAACAGCCCGGTAGTGCGCTGGAAGTTCCACAGTATCTTGTCTATCACTTCAAAGGTCACTCCCCACTCTTTCAGGGTGGAGTAACAGAACCAGTACACGTTTATTCCCACGAATAGAATACTGACAGCCCGCATAAAGTCCATGACCCGTGCAAGCCCCCTTAAATCATCTTCCTGTTGCATGATTGTAATGTTTTTTTAAGTTAGTCGATGCGCCTTGTGCGCTTCTTTTTCTTCTTTCTCTTTTGGCGGGCGGTGTCCTGCGGCTCGTCACCGCCTGATGCACCGCCGCCCAGCAATCCGCCGAAAGCTCCCAGCACGGAAGCCACGCCCGGAACGAAGTCGGCTTTCGGCGTGAAGCCCGGCTGTTCCTGATGCGTGGATTGTTCCCGCTGTTGTATTTCCACTTCTGACTGGTGTATATTTCCGGTTTCGCCCGAAAAACGTTCGTTGAACACGTTCGCCGAATACTCCTTGCCCAAGCGTGAACCGTTCAGCACCACCCGGCTGTCGTGGTCGATGAACGTAACGCCATAGATGCGCCCGCTGTCATTCTGACGGAATACCATGTCAATACCCTGCTTCCTTAGCTGTTGTTCCAGTTCCTTGCGGCTGCGGGCGGTCTGCATGGCAGTGGCTACAATCTTCCGGGTGCGCTCTTTCAGTTTTCCGTTCTTGATTGCTTCGCCCGATTTCTCCATTCTGCGCTGCACCGCTTCATAACCCACCGACTTGCCGATGCGGGAAGCCTTTACCGGGTTGCCCGCCTTTTCGCCCTTGTCGTTCATGGCGGAATAGACAATGCCCTGATAGGGCTTGCCGTTTATCTCGCCCTTGACTTCCTCGGCGCACACGTTGTAAGCGGCAAGCAAAGCCTTGTACTCCCCGAACGACTGAAAACGATAGCCATAGCAAGCCGCTTTCACGGTATTGCCGATTTGGTGCTTCACATCCCCGGCGGCATAGTCCACCTTTTTAAGTTCCGGGCGTTCGGCACGTTCCTTTCGCTCTGCCGGGTGCAGCCCGTATTTCTTTTCCAGTTCACGGGTGATTTGCTTGCTGCGCCGATGCTCGAACTTGTCATTCAGCGGCTTGCCGTTCTCGTCCACCCGCAACCCTACGATGTGGATGTGGTGGCGGTCGATGTCGGTATGCTTGTACACCAAATAGGGCTGGTCGCCATAGCCCAACTTCCGCATATACTCTTTGGCAATGTCGGAAAGCAACTGGTCGGTCAGCACGTCTTCCGGGTGCGGGTTTATGGAAATATGAAGTATCGGCTTCTTGGTGGATAGCTGGACGGGCATCTGCATTTCAAAGCTGCGCATACACTCGCCGATAGAGAAATTCCCGTCCTCGCTCAACAGCATCCGGTTGGAGAAAAGCACCTTTGCTTCCCCGCTGTCCACCTTGTTTTGGTTGTACGCCAGTGCGCCGAACATATTGCCGCCCGTGCTTATTTTGGCAACCATAGTTCCTTGCACTCGTTTGTCAGGTCGATAACCTGACGGTTCAACACAGCCAGTTCGGTGGTCGCTTTCTCCAGTTTATAGAGAAAAGCCAGTGCCTTTTTCTCCGAAAAGTTGCTGTGCAACGCCTTTACGACTTGGTTGTAATTGACCGCTACCGCTCTGAATTGGGCGTAAAATTCGGTTAGCCGGGCGCAATACTCGACCGCCGATTTGTCCACTTTCACCACCCGGAACGGCTCGCCGAACAACCGGGCGGCGATGAAACGGGACTTGCTCGTGACGCCCGACTGCTCCCATTGCGAGAGGAAGCGGGCGTTCTCCCGGTCGTTCAGGTAAAGGACATGGCGATGCCTCGCCGGGTCTGCGAGGGCGGGGCGACCGCCCTTGTTGGGTTTTCTTGTTTCCATACTTCTTTAAATTAAAAAATTACGACTTCGGAGTGATTTTTACCCCCGCAAGGGGCAAGGCGTTTTCAGGCACGGAAAACGGTTCTATGTGCCATAGAACACACCTTGCTATTTTCTGACGAAAATCGAAATCCGTCACGGACGGATTGGGGTTAGCGTGAAACGGTAAGCCCAGCCATTCACCAGCCCTGTTTTACACCTGCGCCCCCTGCGGTTCGTTACTCCGCTGCAAAGTAACGGTGATTTATAATGCTGTAAAATAGGGGGTTGGTGGACAAAACGGGACAGCGCAGGACAAATCGGGACAAGGTTTTCAGGGGACGTTTTTTCTCCCTTTTTTTGCATCGGATTTCAAGATTGAAAGCAAGATTGAAAGAAATATTCCAATCAGGAAAGAATGATTGAAAGCAGGATTTCAATAAAACGTGATTGCAGGATTTCAATATTTCAAGAAAGAATGAAAGCAGGAAAACAAGATTGAAATAAAACAATCTTTCAATATTTCAAGATTACAATATGGAATGAATGATTGAAAGCAATAAACAAATCTAACAACCAATAATGAACGGAAGCAATATGGAAAACGAGAAAACACCCCTTTATGTCGCCTTTTCCACCCAAAAGGGCGGGGTCGGCAAAACCACCTTTACCGTGCTGGCGGCGAGTTACCTCTATTACCTCAAAGGCTACGATGTGGCGGTGGTCGATTGCGACTACCCGCAACACTCCATTGCCGGGATGCGCAAGCGGGATGCCGAGCAGGTCGGGGCGGATGAAGATTACAAGCGAATGGCGTATGAACAGTTCACCCGGCTGGGGAAGAAAGCCTACCCGGTGCTGTGCAGTTCGCCCGAAAAGGCGATTGCAACGGCTGACGAATATATAGCCACCGGACACGTGCCGGATATTGTCTTTTTCGACCTGCCCGGCACGGTGAACAGCGAGGGCGTGATAAACTCCCTTGCGGGCATGGACTACATTTTCACCCCCATTTCAGCCGACAAGGTGGTGCTGGAAAGCAGCCTGTCGTTCGCAATGGCTATCCAAAAGCTATTGGTGAGGAATGAAGCCTGCCGACTTGCCGGGCTGTACCTCTTTTGGAACATGGTGGACGGTAGGGAGAAAACAGACCTTTACACCGCCTACGACAAGACCATTAAGGAACTGGAACTGCCGCTGATGAAAACCTTTATCCCCGATACCAAACGCTACAAAAAGGAACTGGTGGCGGATAAAAAGGCGGTGTTTCGCTCCACGCTCTTTCCCGCCAGCCGCCCGCTGGTAAGGGGAAGCAACTTGGAAGAACTGATAACCGAAATAGTGTACTACATCAAATTAAAATGATATGGCAAAGCAAAGCGGCGGGATGCCGAAGATAGACGAGGATTTCATGAAAGAGCTTATCTCGCAGGGTGTTCCCAGTAAACAAGATAATAATAAGACGAATGATGTACCGCAAGAAACACAAACAGAAACGGTGCAAGTAGAGAAACCGACACCCCGCAAGCGCAAGGGCGGTTCGGGCGACTACCGGGAAACCTACTTTCAGAAAGTGGAACTGGCAGACCGACAGCCCTTGTACGTGAGCCGTACCACGCACGAGAAGCTGATGCGTATCGTGACGGTGATAGGCGGGCGCAAGGTGACGGTAAGCAGCTACGTGGAAAACATTCTGCTGCGGCACTTCGAGCAGTACCAAGACGAGATAAACACCCTGTACGAAAGCCACTTCCAAAAGCCTGTCTGACTATGATAATCTATTGCATACTTACCGGGCTTTTGGTGTACTATATCGCCCTATGGCTGTGGTATCGCTACACGGACAGCCGGACATCAACGGGCAGAACGGATGATGCGCCACTCCCACGAAACGGGGTTTCAGGCTACACGCTGATAGGTGAAAGCCGATACAAGGGCGGACTAATCGGGACAGCGCAGGACAAATCGGGACACCTCCCGCAAGCGGCTGAAAATGATACTATTTTTGCGCCGCAGGCTGACGGACAGCCGGAAGAAAACATTCCGGAAACAGCAGCCGAAGCGGAAGAAACGCCCGGTTACGAGAATGACGAACCCGACTACGAGGACGAGGAAATAGCCGGGTACATGGACGGTGACGATGATACCGGGCGGGCTACGGGCGTGAGCTTCGATGAACTGGGCGAAGCGGTACGCACGGCGAACGCCGACAACCCCACCGAAGCGGAGAAACGGCAAACCGCCGGGACACTGGCAAGCATTGAGGGGACAAACCTCTACGATGCGGTGGTGGAGAACATCAACGGCGGGCTGGCAAAGGTGGCGGAACTGCTGGGACGCAACGAAGCGGAACTGGCTGCGGCTGCTGTCCCTGCCGGAACTGGCGATACAAGCGAGGAACACGAAGCGTTCGACATGAACGATTTCCTATAATATAATAATTATAAGCCTGACAGCATGAAACAACGGGATTACGGTTGATTGGCAACCTGAAAACAAACAGACAAACGGGACTATCCCCGACCACTAGAATTTCAAATTATTCACCAGCCGGGAAAGGCGGACTATCCACCCGCCGCCCGGCATTAAAAACAAATCACAATGAGAAAGAAAATCTTCTTGTCGGCGGCTATACTTGCCGCCGTGGTAAGTGCCTACGCACAAGGAAACGGGCAGGCGGGCATCACCGAAGCCACGAACCTAATCACCGGGTATTTTGACCCCGGAACAAAACTGGTGTACGCAATCGGGGCGGTCTGCGGCTTGATTGGCGGGGTAAAAGTATATAACAAGTTTTCAAGCGGCGACCCCGACACCTCAAAGACCGCCGCCAGTTGGTTCGGGGCGTGCATCTTCCTGATTGTCGCCGCCACTATCCTGCGTTCGTTCTTCCTCTAAACCAGCGGCAATGTCTGAATATCCGGTAAACAGGGGTATCGGGAAGCCAGTGGAGTTCAAGGGGCTGAAAAGCCAGTACCTCTTTATCTTTTGCGGCGGCTTGCTCGCCGTCTTCGTGGTGTTCATCGTCCTGTTCATGGCAGGCGTGAACCAGTGGCTATGTATCGGTTTCATCGTGTCGGCTTCGCTGCTGCTCGTGTGGCAGACGTTCCGGCTCAACGCCAAGTACGGCACGCACGGGCTGATGAAAGCCGCCGCACGCAAAAGACACCCACGCTTCATTATCAGCCGAAAGGCGATACCCCGGCTGTTCAACTACAAAAGAAGAAAGGAAGAAAGAACATGAGGAATATGTTAAAGGCTACCACGCTGGAAAGGAAATTTCCACTTTTGGCGGTGGAGAACGGCTGCATCATATCAAAGGATGCAGACCTGACGGTGGCTTTCAGGGTGGAACTGCCCGAACTGTTCACCGTCACCAGTGCCGAGTACGAAGCCATACATTCGGCGTGGTACAAGGCGGTCAAGGTGCTGCCCGACTACTCCATAGTACACAAGCAGGACTTCTTCATCAAGGAGAACTACCAGCCCGACACCGAAAGGGACGAGCTTAGTTTTTTAAGCCGCTCCTTTGAACGGCACTTCAATGAACGCCCGTTCCTGAACCATTACTGCTACCTGTTCCTGACGAAAACGACAAGGGAGAGAAGCCGCCGACAGAGCGACTTCTCCACCCTCTGCCGGGGCAGGATTGTACCGCAGGAGATAGCCGACAAGGAAGCGGCGGCAAAGTTCATCGAAGCGGTCGGGCAGTTTGAAAGGATTATGAACGACAGCGGTTTTGTCACCCTTACCCGGCTGGCGGCATCGGAAATCACCGGGCAAGACGGAAAGGCGGGCATCATCGAGAAATACTTCTCGCTCTCGCAGACAGATACCACCTGCCTGAAAGACATCGGGCTGTACCCGGAAGAAATGCGTGTCGGGGACGACATACTGTGCCTGCACACGCTCTCTGACGTGGAAGATTTGCCCGGAAAGGTCGGGACGGACTGTCGATTTGAGAAGCTGTCCACTGACCGGAGCGACTGCCGACTGTCATTCGCCGCCCCGGTGGGCGTACTGTTGTCGTGTAACCACGTCTATAACCAGTTCATCTTCATAGACGACCACGCCGAAAACCTGAAGAACTTCGAGCAGACCGCCCGGAACATGCAATCGCTCTCCCGCTACTCCCGTGCCAACCAAGTGAACAAGGAGTGGATAGACGAGTACCTGAACGAAGCGCACAGCAAGGGGCTTATTTCGGTGCGCTGCCACTGCAACGTCATGGCATGGAGTGACGATAGGGACGAACTCAAACGCATACGCAACGATGTGGGAAGCCAGCTTGCGCTAATGGAGTGCAAGCCACGCCACAACACCACCGACACGCCCACGCTCTTTTGGGCGGGCATACCCGGCAACGAAGCCGACTTCCCCGCAGAGGAAAGTTTCTACACGTTCTTGGGGCAGGCTCTCTGCCTGTTCGTGGAAGAAACGAACTACAAGAGTTCGCTTTCGCCGTTCGGCATCAAAATGGTGGACAGGGTAAGCGGTCGTCCGCTGCACATCGACATATCGGATTTGCCCATGAAGAAAGGCATCACCACCAACAGAAACAAGTTCATACTTGGGCCGAGCGGGTCGGGTAAGTCCTTCTTTACCAACCACATGGTGCGCCAGTATTACGAGCAGGGCGCGCACGTGCTGCTGGTCGATACGGGTAACAGTTACTTGGGGCTGTCCCAGCTTATCCACAACCGCACGCACGGCGAGGACGGGATTTATTTCACCTACACCAACGAGAACCCGATAGCGTTCAACCCGTTCTATGTCGAGGACGGGGTATTTGACATCGAGAAAAAAGAGAGTATCAAAACCCTGATACTCACCCTGTGGAAGCGGGACGATGAAGCCCCCAAACGGTCGGAAGAAGTGGCGTTGTCAAACGCCGTGAGTGCCTATATCGAACTGATAGGCAAAGACCGTTCGGTAACGCCCTGCTTCAACACGTTCTATGAGTTTGTCCGGGATGATTACCGCCGACAGCTTGAACAGAAGAACGTCAGGGAAAAGGATTTTGACATTGACAATTTCCTGAACGTGCTTGAACCGTACTATCGTGGCGGTGAGTACGACTACCTGCTGAACTCCGACAAGGAACTGGATTTGCTGCATAAACGCTTCATTGTCTTTGAGTTGGATAACATCAAAGACCACAAGATTTTATTCCCGGTAACGACTATCATCATCATGGAAGCCTTTATAAACAAAATGCGCAAGTTAAAGGGGATAAGGAAGTTAATACTAATTGAAGAAGCGTGGAAAGCGATTGCATCGGCGAACATGGCGGACTATATCCGCTACCTCTACAAAACAGTCCGAAAATATTTCGGGGAAGCGATTGTAGTCACGCAAGAGATTGAGGATATTATTTCTTCCCCTATCGTGAAAGAGAGTATCATCAATAACTCGGACTGCAAAATATTGTTAGACCAGCGAAAATACCTGAACAAGTTCGACAGCATACAGAACCTCTTGGGACTGACCGACAAGGAGCGTTCGCAGATATTGTCTATCAACATGGCGAACCACCCCGGACGGAAGTACAAGGAAGTTTTCTTCTCGCTGGGCGGCACACAATCGGCGGTGTACGCCACAGAAGTTTCGTTGGAAGAATATTACACGTACACGACCGAGGAAAGCGAGAAAATGGAACTGTTCGCCCTCGCCGACAAGCTGGACGGCAACCTTGAACTGGCTATCAAGCGGCTTGCAGAAAGCAAAAGAAATCCCCAATCATCAACAACTTAAAAATTAGGAACATGAAATGGATTGACAATCTGATATACACGCTATTGTCCGCCTGCCTGCTGGCGGGCTGCGAGGACAGCGGAAACAAGGAGCTGGAAAGGATGCAGGGCTATTGGGTACACGTCAGGGGACACCCGGCTTTCACACTCTCGGAAACGGGCGGCAGATACACCGTCACCCGGAAAGCGAATGTCAGGGGCAGAATACTGGAAACGGCTTACCCGGTAACAGAACGGAACGGCTGCCTGTTCATCGAAACGGGCTTCCGCATACAGTTCACCTATGACAAAAAGACCGACCGGATAACGCTCATGCCCGGCGGCGAATACAAACGAGTTACAAACCCTGAAAACAAAAGATAATGAAAAGAACAATTCTCCTTATGGCGGTGTGCCTTTGCTTCATCGGCAAGGCATCCGCACAGTGGGTGGTGTCAGACCCCGGCAACTTGGCGCAGGGCATCATCAA
>ENA-UPTB01001265-UPTB01001265.1-human-gut-metagenome-genome-assembly--contig:-NODE-1265-length-22705-cov-10.136424_pt1 | contig 22705 bp, 19 predicted proteins | sample MGYA00250046_ERZ773369 | MGnify/ENA primary metagenome ERZ773369 (study PRJEB29103, sample SAMN06111938) | human gut metagenome | biome: human gut; feature: ankylosing spondylitis patient; material...
GCGCGGGTGTTCTCGTCCACGTCGGCCATGATCTTTTCCATCAGCTCATCCACCTGCCGCTCGTAAACGGGGTCGGCGGTGGCGGCGATGTTGTCCAGCGAATCGGAATCGGTCATCTGCTGGTTGCCTTTGTCCACAATGACCTGATAGAACGCCGCCAGCTGGGGATCCCGGCTGGGTTCCAGCTCAAAGCGGTAGACCTCTTCGCCGTAGGTCAGCTGCTCCATTACCTTGTTCAGCTCCCGGAACTGCCGCCGGGCGTTGAAGATATCGTCTTTCATCCGGAAGAGGATGTCCTTGCGGAAGCGGTCCTTGCAGTCTTTCTGGGCCTGCTCGAGGCGGGCGGCATACCGTTCCAGGTCGATCCGCACCAGGCTGTCATATTGGGCACGGTACTGCTCCACCCCGGAAAGGCCCAGCGGATAATCGCAGACATACCGCTCATTGTAGGCTTTCTGGGCAGGCTCCAGCGTCCCGGTCAGGTAGAGCTGCAACGTCTCGTCCAGCTTGGTCTGGGCCTTTTCGGCGGCCTGTGCCACGGCACGGTCGGGCTTTGCCTTGTCCGGGCCGGAGAGGTCCGCCCAGCGCTCCCGGGCCAGCGGCTCCAGCAGCGGATACTTTGCAAAGAATGCATTGGCGGCATCGGCGCTGGTCTGCGCTGTCTCCACCGCCTTTTTCCGCTCAGCCTCACAGGAGGCCAGCTGCTTCTGGCAGACGCGGATGTCCCCGCCCACCTGCTCCACGGCAGCGCGGGCAGCGTCCCAGGCTTTCTCCCGGGCTTCTTCCTCTTTGTAGAGCTGCTGAAGCATGGGGTTCTCCCGGCAGTCGGCCAGCTGCTGCTCCTGCGCCGTGTAGGCCTGCCGGGCAGCGGTCAGGGCCGCGCGGCTGTCCCACAAAGCGCCAAGCTCCTCCAGCGTCTTGCCCCGCAGGGCGTTCTGGTACTGGTCATAGGCCGCTTTCAGGGTCTTTTCGGTCTGCTCGGCGGCGCGGCGGCGCTCGGCCAGGGCTTCCAGCTCGGCGGTCAGGGCCTCGGCGCGGGTGCGGCGGGCATCCAGACCAATATACCGCTGGGGCGCGCGGAGGCGTTCCAGCCGGAACGGATGGTGGCGGAGCAGATCACGGGTAGCGCTGTCCGGGTACTGTTCCAGCGTATCCGGTGTGTCACAGCAGACGATGCGGCCCAGAATGGTTTCCGCGTACTGGGCGGCCAGCGGGTTTTCACTGGTGACCTGCGCGGCCAGACTGTCCGGGGCGATCTTGTCCGTCCGGCGGTTGGCCTTGCGGATGCCCGGGGTATCCAGCAGGCTGATAGGCCCAACTTTCTCTTTCAGGGCCACAAAGGCACTCTTGGCGGCGGCATAGTGGGCAGGCGGTACCAGGATATCAAAGCGGCGGTCGCCGAGGCAGGCCTCCACGCAGTCCTGCCAGCTCTCGTCCTCCACGGCCAGCAGCTCACAGAAAATTTTGGCGTCCGGCGTCATGCCCCGGCTCTGCAGCTCGGCATTGACGGCGTCCCGCACACGGGTGGCAGCGTCGCCGTGGGGGTAGACCCACTTGCCGCCCGAGACCGCGTCCAGTTCCGCCCGTTTGGCGCCCTGCTCCCGGAGCAGGTCTGCAACCGCCTGCCGGGCCGCGAAATACTGCTCTTCCAGCGGTTTTTCCACGCCGGAAAGGGCGTCGGTCAGGCCGGGGAGCGTCTCCGCGCGGAGGGCTTCCGGCCAGAGATCTTTTCCAATTGCAAACCCGCTGCGGCCAAGGCTCTGCAGCAGGGCCGTGACTTTTTCGGCGGCTGCTTCGGCCCCTGCAGCGCGGCGGACTGCTGCATCCAGCGCGCTCTTTTTCCGGGCCAGCTCCTCGGTCATGGCGTCGAGGGCGGCACCCTCTCCGCTGGCAGAGGCCGCACTGTGGGCGGCCAGATAGGCCCGGCGGGCTTCGGCCTCGGCGTTCTTCGCCGCCTCATACTGGGCGTTCAGGGTTTCCAGCTGGCGGTTTCCGGCCTCCAGATGGCCCTGCCAGGTGGCATCTTCCCCGGCATCGGCAGCGGCACGGGCCAGCAGGGCCGCGCCCCGGTTAACAAGGGCGGCGGTCTCTTTTTCGGCGGCTTCCCGGCCATCGTTCACGATGGTCTCCAGCGCGGCGGCACGGGTCTGGGCTTCGGCCAGCACTGCGTGGAGGTTTTCCAGCTCCACACGGTCGCCCTGCAGGGCATCCAGGTCTAATTCCGGCTGGGGCAGGATGTACTGATACAGGAATTCCCGGAAGTTGGGGATCTCGTCCATGCTGGTGCCCATCTGGAACACTTCATTGAACTTTTTGCCCAGCGGGCTGGACGCGCGGCCAATGCCCAGCGCCCGGCAGATGCGGTCCCGGGCTTCGCTGGGGCTGCGGGTATAGGAAAGCCGCCCCGTGGCGGGCTTGAAGTCTTCTTTGGCGCTGGGAGCCCCGGTGCGGGGGTCGATAAACGGCAGCTGCTCCAGCGTGCAGCCGTCTTCCGAGATGTACCAGGTCTGGTCGCCGGGGTGCAGCTCCTGCATGGGGCCCTCCGACTCCACCCGGACGGCGATGACAAAGGGCACCCGCTTGGCGGTGTCCCAGAATTCCGCGCCGATGTAGGCCACGGTGCGGCCCGGGCGGCGGTAAGCATTCTCACCGCGCTGCTTGGCATGGACGGAGCCCTGCAGGGTGCGGCCGCTCTTTTTATTGCCCAGGGCATTGAAATTCCGGTTGGTGGTCAGGCAATAGCGGATGGCGTCCAAAATCGTGGTCTTGCCCACGGCGTTGACGCCGATCATATAGGTCAGGCGGGCACAATCGAACGTCACGTTCTCAAAATTGTGCCAGTTGATGAGTCTCAGGCGTTTTAATTCGATCATTCTTCCACCTCCGCAGTGCCCTCTCCGTCGGGCCGTTCGTATAAGGCAAGCTCGCTCCGGGTGCGGCTGCTCTCAGCGGCGGCATCGGCCAGGTCGGCGTCCGGCAGGGCCAGCAATACCGTGGGGAACACCTCAACGCGGCTGTCCAGCCCGCTCAGGCGGCCCACCGGCCGGGCCAGATTGTAGCGGCGCAGGGTACGCAGCAGCCGCTCCAGCGTGGGCTGGTCGAGGCGGCGGGGCAGATTCATTTTCTGCAGCTCCGCCTGCACCTCTTCCACTGTCACCAGCACCTGATCGGCACTGGCGGAAAGGCTCTCCCGCTTTTGCAGATAAAGCAGCCGGAGCACCAGCAGCAGGATGCTCTCGTATTTCAGCAGCCGGGCCTGGCTGCCCTCATGCTCGTTGACAAGGGCCGCCGCCTGCAGCGGGGCCGGGTAAAGCAGCACCGCATAACCCAGCGGCGCGAACACGGCCCGCACCTCCGGGAGATGATCCTGCACATAGAGATATTTTGCCCGCTGGTCTTCCACCCCGCCCAGCAAAAAGCAGTGGTTGAGGAGATAGTTTGCGGTTTCTTCCAACATTTTATTCGGTTCGGCCATCGTTTCCGTCCTCCCTGCGGGGTGTCAATACAAATTCTTCAAAGCGGAAGCCGCCCCGCTCCACCCACTCGCCCGTGAGGGTGATGTCATAGTCCCGCCGGGGCGATTGGGAATAGGTGTGCAGGCCGATGACCCGGGCAAAATCGTCCGGGTACTCGGCGGCCAGCGTGGACGCCGTGACCCGCGGCCGGGCGGCCAGCGCCTGCCGGGCCAGCAGCTCCACGTTTTCTTCGGTCACGGCCATCCGAGCGTAATCCAGCAGGAGTTTCTGCTCCTTTTTCAGCTGTTCCGGGTCCAGCGCGGCCTGCCGCACCGGGGCCAGCGGGGCCTCGCCGCGGGGAGCCGCCGGCGGGTAGAGGGGTTTTGCCCCAAACACCTGCACCGGGTAGAGGTGGAGCCGCGTTGCCACCGGGCCGTCGTCGGGCTCAAAGAGCTGGTCCGGCGTCTTGATCTCCTCGGCATAGCGGCGGAGCAGCGCCGTGACGCTGCCCTGGGCCGAGCGGTCGCTCAGGAGCAGGAACTGCGCCCGCTGCACAGCCCGCTTGCGGTAGCGGATGTGGCTGTCGTCGATCTGGCGGATAAGGCCGCTCATCTCTTCCAGCGCGTCCCGCTGCTTCTGGATGAGGGCCCGCACCCGGGGCGCGGCCTCGCCGGGGGCGCAGCGCTCCACCCGGGCATAATCCAGCGCCAGCTGGGGCAGGTACTTGTTCTCGCACTCGTCCAGCCCCTCCTCGAGGTAGGCTCGGTAATTGAACAGGTTATCACTGGTCTTGAAGCGGTGGTACGCCGCCGCCACCACCTTTTCCTCATACTGGTCAAACAGCTCCAGCACTTCCTGCGGGGTGCGGTTGCGGGTAAGACGGTCGATGTAATGCCCGATGGACGCGTTGAGGGCCCGCAGGGATCTGTTCAGCGCTTCCAGGTCGGACGCCACCTCGTGCAGGACATTCTCGTAGGGGCTCTTTTCCTCCCCGATGCCCCGCAGCAGCTGCCAGGCTTTGTAAAGCTTGCCCGTGTAGGTGACGACGCGGGGGTTCAGGATCTCTTCCAGCGCCTCCAGCAGCGGCGTCACCTCGGGCACAAAGGCGAGGGTGGGCTCTTCCTCATAGCTGCCGGGCTGCTCTTCCAGCCAGCCGGTGCGACGGAGGCGGAGCAGAAAGCCCAGCGCCAGCAGATGCGGGTCCCGGGTGGGCTGCTCGTCCTCATCCCCCGCCCCATCGGCATCCAGCGCCAGCGGCTTTGCCACAGCGGCAAAGTAATCCTCCGCCCGGGAGACGGCTTCCGCCCGGGAGAGGCTGTAATCCGCCGTATGGCGGCACTCCTCCCACAGCAAAAGCAGCAGCTCCGCATAATAAGCCCGGTTGGGCCCCGCCAGCGGGCGGAAAAGCTTGGGGCTGACCAGTTCAAACAGCTGCATCAGAAGCTTCCTTTCTTTCGACAAAATCCAGTTTTTATTGTACCACATTTGCCACGCTTTTGCCATAACGACAAAAAGCCCCGGAAGCAGTGGGTTCTCCACGCTCCCGGGGGTAAACGCACAAAAATCATTACGCCAAATTATAAGAAAATGCTACAGCCATATAAATTTTTTCGTCGATTGTTTTTGTTGCCACGCCCAATTGGACAATCGCATCTATCAAATCTTGCTCATCCTCATCGGTAACTTCCCAAATCTCAGTTGCAATCTGCTCTGCATTGTCCATCGTGATTTCCGTTGGAGTAAGCATTGCATCCTCGTCCACGTTTTCCAAATTCTCATTCAACACTTCATCTGTTATAACTACGACAAGTTCAACTGTTGTAACTCCTGTTGCGCTATTAACTGTAACATTGACTTGTGTTGCGTACTTTGCCGCAATCAAACCGTTATTTTGAATATATCCCAACGCGTCCAAGCTTTTCTTTCTCATTCCGAGGTCATTTGTTAAGACCACATATTCCTCACCACGCGATTGGTTTACATTGTCAACAACGAGCTTTTCTATCTGTTCTCCAACCGTTACCGTTCTACTCGCACTGGCAACCGTGCTACTACTATCGCTATTTCCACCACAAGCTGCCATCATAATCGCTAGTATAGTAAGCACCAGTGAAAACGCAAATGCTTTCGCCTTCGATTTCATAAATGCGCCTCCTTTATCTTTCCAAGTAATACCCAAAATTCTTCCTACTGCCATTCTATCTTTTCAATGTTTTTTGTCAATTGATGAAAAAGCCAAAGTTTTTATTATTTTTTCGGTGGAAGAGCCGACTTCGTACGCATAAAAAAGCACGGGCCAACCGAACAGCTGTTGCTGCTCTGCTGGCCCGCGAGGCGCTCCCCTATTTCCAGAGCGGTGCTTTGCAACGCGCCGCGGCTCTGGCAATCTTCCGGGGCCTGTGCCGGTGCGCAAACGAGTACGCGCGGGCAAACCCCTCAAAATTAAGTTGATTTTAGCACACACCGCGCAAAGTGTCAATAAAATTGCTGCATTTTGACATTCTTTTTTGGGAAAAATCGCCCCAAGAATTTCCGCAAATTACACAATTCTACCACGATTGTATGCTATGCTATGTTCAGAAACCAGAAGAAAGAAGCTCTCTGTGCACCGGCCCTATTTCCCGCCAGCCAGGAACCGCTTCTCTGTCCGCTGGACCTGCGTCGCAGGCATCCGGTCTGGCGGCCAACGGCACTCTGGCTGCTCCTCAGCTTTCCCGGAACGCTCCCCTCCGGGCGGCTCTCCCTCTACAAAAACTTTGCAGGCTAAACTGAAAAGCCCCCGGAACACGGTGTTCCGGGGGCTTTAAGTTTTGTGTTTAATAGCCGCGCACCGAGAAGCCGCGCTCCCAGGGGTCGGGGGCAATGTCTTTCTGGCGGATGGCGGTGATCTGGATATAATCGCTGCGCTGGATGAGGGCAAACAGTTTCAGGAATTTGACGGGGTCGCCCTGGACTTCCAGCGTGACGGAGCCGTCGTCCTCGTTTTCCACCCAGCCGGTCAGCTCCAGGCTCTGGGCCGCATACCGGGCCCGGTAACGGAAGCCCACGCCCTGCACCTGGCCCTCGATGGAATAGCGCCGCCGCACCGTGCCCTCGGGCAGAGCGGGCGGCTCCCCTTTTTTGTCTTTCAAAAATTCAAACATTGTCAACCTCCTGCTGCTGCCGCGTCTCACCGCAGGGCCCGGCAGTTTTCCAATCCGCGCAAGCCTGCCCGGCCTGCCAATGGCTCCCCTAATCGGGAGCTGGCAATGCGAAGCATTGACTGAGAGGTTTTACAGCTCCTGATATGCCGTCATCAAGGCGGGGATGAACTGCTTTTTGCGGCTGACCACGCCGGGCAGGGTCCAGCTGCCGTCGGCGGCGGGCTCGATCTCAAAGCCGCTGCGGAGCATCTCGTCGGCATGGCGGCCCGCGCAGATGACCACGCTCTCCTCCTTGGGCACGTCGGTCAGCAGCATGTAGAGGTCTTCCACATTCTGCTTGTTGCGGGCCTCTTCGAGGTAGGGCTGGAGCAGTTTCTGGGCCGCCTGGAGGTTCTTGCGGGTCATGTAGCTGCCCTGTGCCACGCCAAAGCGGACATCGCCGCACATGAACACCTTGAAATCCTGCAGGAAGACTTCCTCCGCGGTCTTGCCGGCCAGATTCTCGCCTGCCTCAAACATCTCGAGGGCAAACTCGTCGATGTCCACACCCGCGATCTTGGCCAGCCGCTTGGCGGCGGCCACATCAATGGGGGTGCAGGTGGGGCTGCGGAACACCAGCGTGTCCGAGAGGATGGCTGCCAGCAGCAGGCCCGCGATCTTGGGCTCGATCTCCACGCCGTTTTCATCGTACATCTGGGTGATGATGGTGGCGGTGCAGCCCACCGGCTGGTTGCGGAAGTAAACCGGGCCGTCCGTTTCCAGGCTGCCGATGCGGTGATGGTCGATGATCTCCAGAATTTCGGCCTGGTCAAAACCCTCCACGGCCTGAGTGGCCTCGTTGTGGTCCACCAGAATAATGCGGCGCTTGCGCAGGGCAATGATGTTGCGGCGGCTGACCATGCCGCAGTATTTGCCGTCCTCATCCAGCACCGGGAAATACCGGTGGCGCACCTTGGTCATAACGCGGGTGACGTCCGACACCGGGGTGACGAGGGTGAATTTGACGATATCGTCTCTTGTCATGTAATAGGAGATGGGCGCGCACTGGCTCATCAGCTTACCGGCGGCGTAGCTGTCGCAGGCAACGGACATGATGGCCACGCCCGTTTCCTCGGCGATGCGCTGGATGGTACGGCCCACCTTGGCCCCGTTGCAGATGATGAGGAGCGAGGCCTCTTTCTCAATGGCGCAGAGCTGGCTCTCGTAGCGGTTGGTCAGGATCACGATGTCGCCTTTTTCCACGGCGCTTTCCAGCATTTCCGGGGTGGCGGTGCCGATCTTGATATGTCCCGTGGTGCAGACGGCGTTTTCGTCGCCCACCACCATGGTGCCGCCCAGCGTCTCCAGAATATTCTTATAGCTCGTGCGGCTCTTGGCCAGCACCTCGGTATCGAACACGTCCATGTTGGCGGTGGCGATATCCTTGACCGTGATGAGGCCCAGCAGCTCGTTGCCGGCGTCCGTGATGGGCAGGGTGTCGATCTGCTTGTCGCGCATGATCTCCCAGGCCTTGCGCAGGCTGGTGCTGCCGTTGATGCCGGGCATCTCACGGAAATCCACGTCCCGGATCTTGGGGTTGACATCGGTACACATCCGGGGCGGTGTGACCCCGAACTTTTTGAGCACGAATTCCGTCTCCTGGTTCATGCGGCCCGCGCGGCGCGGCTCGCAGACCAGAGAGCTGGTTTTATTCTTGAGCTCCGCATAGGCAATGGCAGAGCAGATGGAGTCGGTATCCGGGTTGCGATGCCCGATGACCACGACTTTGTGGGCTGCTTTTGGCATGGTTGTTCTTTCCCCCTTGTGGGTTGTTTCAATTTCCTTCTTCGCTTCGTGTGTGCTTGCTTTGCGCGGCCGCTCCTGCACAGCGGCTGCCGGGGAGCCGACAGGCGCTCCCTCTGCATCCCATTTTAACACAAGTGCGGGCGGGGGTAAACCGCATGGAGCTGGAGTTTTCCTTAAAATTTTGCGAGAAACTTGTATACATCTATTGTTTTTTGGAAGAGGGCGCTGTATGATTAAGTTACGATTGATACTTTACCATGCTAGCCCTCTCCGTCATCGCTGGCGCGATGCCACCTCTCCCAAAGTGAGAGGCCTTGGCAATCCCCGCAAGCGACAAAAGGAGGATGCCTGTCGAGCGAAGCGAGACTGAGAGGGCACATAGGAGGAACCATGACGTCCACAAAATTCAATTCCCAACCGCTGTTTACCCGCAGGCAACTGACGGCCCTGCTGCTGCCCCTCATCGCCGAGCAGGCACTCAGTGTGACCATTGGCCTGGCTGACACCCTGATGGTCTCCTCCGTCGGCGAGGCGGCTGTCTCGGGCGTAAGCCTCGTTGACACGTTCAACACCCTGATGATCCAGATCATGAGCGCACTGGCCACCGGCGGCGCGGTGGTCGCCAGCCAGTACATCGGCCACCGGGAAGAGAAAAACGCCCGGGCCTCCGCCGCGCAGATCCTGTTCATCCTCTCGGTGTTCAGCCTGGCCGTGGCCGCCGTGGTCGTGGTGGGGCGGCACGCCATCCTGCGGGGCATCTTCGGCTCCATCGACGCAGACGTCATGCGCTACGCCGAGACCTATTTCCTGCTCTCAGCCCTGAGCTACCCGTTCATTGGCCTGTACAACGCCGGCGCGGCACTGTTCCGGGCGCAGGGCAACAGCAAGGTGAGCATGATGTCCAGCCTGGTGATGAACGTTGTCAACATCGGCGGCAACGCCATCCTCATCTTTGGCTTCGGGATGGGCGTGCTGGGCGCGGCCCTCGCCAGCCTGATCTCCCGCGCCATTGCCTGCATCGCGGTGCTTTTCCTGCTGCAAAAGCCCGGCTGTATGCTCCGCATAGAGGGTCTTGCCGCTCTCCGGCCCAACGGCAGGCTCATCCAGCGCATCCTGCGGGTGGGCATCCCGGCCGGCATTGAGAACGGCATGTTCCAGATCGGCAAGCTGTCGGTGGCCAGCCTGACCAGCACCCTGGGTACCGCCGCCATTGCGGCCAACGCCGTGGCCAACACCACCTCCACGTTCCTCAACATCCCGGCCAGCGCCGTGGGCCTTGCCGTGCTCACCGTGGTGGGCCAGTGCCTGGGCGCAGGCGAGAAAGAGCAGGCTGTCTGGTACGCCCGCCGCCTGCTGCTGCTGGCTTATGCGGGTGCCTGGATCATGAACCTGTCGGCGTTCTTCTTTGCAGACAAGCTGGCACTGACCCTCTTCCATCTCTCGCCGGAAGCGCAGGCCATGGCCCTGCAGGTGATGCAGTGGTTCAACATCTTCTCGATCTTCTTCTGGCCCTCCAGCTTTACCCTGCCCAACATCCTCCGCGCGGCAGGCGACGCCTCGTTTACCATGTCGGTCAGCATCGTGTCCATGTGGGTGTTCCGGGTGGGGTTCTGCTACCTGATGGTGCTCTGCTTCCACGGCCAGCTGCTCAGCATCTGGATGGGCATGTTCCTGGACTGGGTGTTCCGCTCCGTCTGCTTTATGGTCCGCTTTGTGCGGGGCAAGTGGCTGGAACAGCACGTGATTTAAAGTTTCACATTTTTCGATGCAAGATTTTGCCCCTCTGTCTCGTATGAGAAGACAGAGGGGCTTTTTCGTCAGCCTTGCACAAAATCTGGAGCACTATTTTAGGAGTGTTGTCCAGTTTTCGTCTTGTATTTTTCATAATTGGGGCGTATAATTTTTTGCCGTTGAAAGGTATTTCAACCACCCCGCACAAAGGAAGTGTGTTTTGATGCGTACTTGGTTTTCCCGCCATCCCGTCTGGTTCATGGCGTTTTACATGGTCTTTTATCTCACCGTCTTCCACTGGCTGGAAGTCCATGTCACGGTGCCGGACATCTGGGTCCACTGTCGGCTGGACGATTTCATCCCGTTCTGCAAATATGCCATCGTGCCGTATCTGGCGTGGTTCGGCTGGATCCCGTTCACTTTGTTCTATCTGCTCTGGAAAGCGCCCCGTGCAGACTTCTGGCGGCTCTGCCTGCCTTTGTTTGCGGGCATGACCTTTGCACTGGCCTGCTATATCGTCCTGCCCACGGGGCTCTACCTGCGGCCCGGCCAGGTGTATGGCAATGATATTTTCGCGCAGGCCGTGCGGCTGCTCTACGCAACCGACACGCCCACCAGCGTCTGCCCCTCCATCCACGTCTTCAACTCGGTGACGCTGATGCTGGCCTACTACCGCAGCCGCATCTTCGATGCCCCGCAGCGCCGCTGGATGCGCCCGGCGGCGGCCGTGCTCTGCGTGTCCATCGTGCTGGCCACCGTGCTGCTCAAGCAGCACAGCTGCATTGACGTGATGATGGGCATTCTGCTGGCCCTTGTCCTCGACTCGGCCATGACCCTCCGGGACAACGACACCAGCCGCGTGCCGCAGCGCCTGTAATTTTTTCGATCTGCCTGATCGATCCAAAAACGCCCGCTCCCGCAGGGGAACAGGCGTTTTTTGTTAGAATAAATTTTCCGGCAGGCAGATATCTTCTTTGGGCACATTCTCCCAGCTGAAATCTGTAACGAGGCTCTCCGGTGTGCGGGGAGCAGGCTCGGGCTGCAGGCCATACACATAGGCCAGCCTGCCCACGATCTCCTCCGCCGTGTACTTGGCACGGAGGTTTTCCAGGCTCTGGTCGCCATCCCGCTTGGAGAGGCGGCGGCCATCCGGGGCCAGCAGCAGCGGGCAGTGGGCAAAGCGGGGCGCTTTGAGCCCCAGCAACCGATACAGGTAGAGCTGCCGGGCCGTGGAGGAGAGCAGGTCGGCTCCCCGCACCACCTCGGTAACGCCCATCCGGGCATCGTCCACCACCACGGCCAGCTGGTAAGCAAACACGCCGTCGGCGCGGCGGAGGTAGAAATCCCCGCAGTCCCGCAGGAGGTTCTCGGTGTGGGGGCCCATGCAGCCATCCACAAAGCGGACATTCTCGTCCGGCACCCTGACCCGGTAAGCCGGGGCTTTGTGCTTCCGCTTCTCGGCGATCTCCTCCGGCGTCAGGTCCCGGCAGGTGCCGGGATAGATGACGTTGCCGTCCGAGGTATGTGGCGCGCTGGCGGCATGGAGCTGGGAGCGGGAGCAGAAGCACGGGTACACCAGCCCCTGCGCGGCCAGCTTCGCGTAGGCCTCCTCATAGACGGGGGCGCACTCGCTCTGGTAATAGGGGCCGTGGGGCCCGCCGTGGCTGCCGCCCTCGTCCCAGACAAGGCCCAGCCAGCGCAGGTCTTCTTCCAGCTGGTCGGCATATTTGCGGGGGCAGCGCTCGGCGTCCAGATCCTCAATGCGGAGGACGATCTTTCCGCCCTGATGCTTCGCACTCAACCAGGCCAGCAGGCTGCAGGCCAGGTTGCCCAAGTGGAGCCGCCCGCTGGGGCTGGGGGCAAACCGCCCGACCGTGCCGCTCACAGGCCCAGCTTCCACTCCCCGTCTTTCGGCTGGAAGATGGGGGTGTTATAGTAGGCGGCCACGGCCTTTGCCATGTACTCGGCATCGGCGCAGCTGGCGGTCTCCATGGCGGAGTGCATGGCCAGCTGGCCCAGGCCGATGTCCACCATGGGCATCAGGATCTGGTGGCCCAGCAGGTTGCCCAGCGTGGAGCCGCCCGGCACATCGGCGCGGTTGGCAAAGGTCTGGACGGGGACGCCCGCCTTTTTGCAGATGGCGCTGAACGCGGCCCCGGTAAAGCCGCTGGTGGTGTATTTCTGGCTGGCGTTGGTCTTGAGCAGGACGCCGCCGCCCATGACGACGGGGTTGGCGGGGTCGCTCTTCTCGGGGTGGTTGGGGTGGGTGGCGTGGCCGTTATCGGCACTCAGCAGCAGGGTGTTGGTGCGGGCGCGGATGCTCTGCTCTTTCGTCACGCCCAGGCTCTCCTCAATGCGGGCCAGCACGTCTGCAAACAGGGTGCCGCAGGCCCCCTGACGGCTGGAGGAACCGACTTCCTCGTTATCAAACATGACCCAGACATCGCCGCGGCCCTCTTCCTCGCCGCGGCCCTGCAAAAAGCCCCACAGGGTGGTGTAGGCACATTCCAGGTCATCGATGCGGCCAGACATGAAATACTCGCCGTTCAGGCCCAGACGCTCGGCCTTCTCCCGGGTGCAGAGGACGATGTCGGCGTCCACGATCTCTTCGGGCTTGACACCGGCTTCCCGCGCCAGCACAGCCCGCAGGCTGCCGCCTGCCGCGCCGAAGATGGGCTGCAGATCGACCTGGGGGTTATACTTCATGCCGTTGTTCAGGTCACGGCTGAAGTGGATGCAGAGGTTGGGGATGCAGGCCACGGCGCGGTCCGGGTGGACCAGACGGCTCTCAATGCCGCTTTCCGTCTCCACCAGCACGCGGCCGGCCACGCTCAGGGGGCGGTCCAGCCAGGAGGGCATGATCATTCCGCCGTAACCCTCGGTCTCCGCCTTGGCAAACACTTTATCCTCGGCGCAGTCCAGTTTCTTGACCCGCCAGGTGGGCGAATCGCTGTGGCTGGCCGCCGCGTGCCAGCCGGTCAGCGGGCCCTTGGGCATCCGCCATGCCATGATGGCAGAGCCGTTGCGGGTGGTATAATATTTGCCTCCCGGAGCCAGCTGCCAGGCAGCACTCTCAGGGCAGTTCTGGTAGCCGTTCTCTTCGAGGATGGCTGCCGCCGCCGCGGTGGAGTGGAACGCGCTGACGCCGGCGTTCAGGAAGTCGAACAGGCCGTCGATGGAAAATTCGTGGTTCATACGATGCTCCTTGGTTTTATATCCATTGGATTTTTGTTGGATTCACGTTCGGTGCCTATTATAACTGCTTCTGCTTTAAAGGTCAATCGCAGTTGAAATTCGTCCCACGAGCGCCGATTGACAACCGCCGGGGAGAACAGTATACTAGAAGTAAGACCCAAAATGCTCCCCCGGCGGCGCGCCGGGCATTGATAAAAGGAGGAATCCGCCATGATCCAAAAACGGTTCGTTTCGCTGCTGCTCTGCGCGGCACTGGCCCTCTGCCTTCTGGCTGGCTGCGACACCGCCGCCAGCGGCAGCACTGGCTCCGCTTCCGCCCCGGCCAACAGCTCGGCCAGCGCGTCCAGCGAGAGCGTCCCCAGCACCACCAACGAGGCCAACACCTCCGGCCTGCGCCCGAATTTTGATGAGAACTCGCTGTTCAGCATCACGGGCACGTCCGATGCCTTTGAGCCCTGCCTGGGCTGGGGCCCCGGCGTTTCCGGCTGTTCCCTGAAATCCGTGCTGGCGGCGGCTTCCCTGCTCCAGTGGGCCGAGCAGACCAACCTGACCAGCCGCACCACCGACGCCATTGAAGACGCGTTCAGTCAATGGTACGACGGCCTCGATTCCATCGATCAGGAGAGCTTTGCCGAGGCCTGGCCTCTCATCAAGGACGACGCCAACGCCCTGCTGACCGATAAGGACAGCCTTTCCGGCCTCATCGAGGATGCCGGCCTGGACCCCGCCGACCTGCCCGGCTGCTCCCAGAAGAACTGGGACGCTTTGCAGGACGTCATTGACCGCCTGACCCCCGAGGCAAAGGGCGAATTTTGAGCAACATAGCAAAAGAGGCATCGTGCAGTGCACGATGCCTCTTTTTTGCCGTTTTTCCGTTTTAGACTTTTTTCAGCGTATACTTCCGGGTGCCCATGCCGATCTTCTCCGCCTGCTCCAGAGTGGCTTTCCACTCGATGTTCGGGTTGGAATCCTTGAAGTTGTCGTGGTAGCACTTCCAGTCGGACTTGGCCAGGTTCTGGCTCAGCTGACTGTTGGGCAGGGGCTGGGCTGCCAGGCAGGCGTCCACGCAGGCCTGATCCAATGCCACCGGGTCAAAGGAGGCAAACATGCCGATATCCGGCAGGATGGGGGCATCATTCTCGCCATGGCAGTCGCAGTTGGGGCTGATATCCTGCACCAGGCTGATGTGGAAGCAGGGGCGGTCATAGCAGACAGCGGCAGCGTACTCGGCCATCTTGCGGTCCAGCTCTTCGTTTGCACTGCTGTCGATGGAGTAAATGGCATCGAAATTGCAGGCACCGATGCAGCGGCCGCAGCCCTTGCATTTGTCGTAATCGATGACAGCCTTATTCTGCTCGTTGTAGGTAATGGCATCCGAGCCGCACTCCTTGGCGCAGCGGTGGCAGCCGCGGCAGAGGCTGTCCTGTACAGCGGGCTTGCCGGAAGAGTGCTGCTCCATCTTGCCTGCGCGGGAGCCGCAGCCCATGCCGATGTTCTTGATGGCACCGCCGAAGCCCGTGGCCTCGTGGCCCTTGAAGTGGGTCAGGCTGATGAAGACATCTGCGTCCATGATGGCGCGGCCGATCTTGGCCGTCTTGCAGAACTCACCGTTGGGCACCGGCACTTCCACCTCATCGGTGCCGCGCAGGCCGTCGCCGATCAGGATCTGGCAGCCCGTAGTCATGGGCCAGAAGCCGTTGGTCTGGGCGCAGGTCAGGTGCTCCAGCGCGTTTTTGCGGCTGCCCGGGTAGAGGGTGTTGCAGTCGGTCAGGAACGGCAGGCCGCCCTGCTCCTTGCACAGGTCTGCCACCACCTTGGCGTAGTTGGGGCGCAGGAACGCCAGGTTGCCCAGCTCCCCAAAGTGCATCTTGATGGCCACGAACTTGCCGTCCATGTCGATGTTCTTGATGCCAGCCGCCAGGCACAGCCGACGCAGCTTTTCCGTCAGACTGGTGCCCACCGGACACCGGAAGTCGGTATAGTAAACAGTCGATGCTTCCATTGTTTTCTCCTCTGTTTTGCAGTTGCGGCGCACTCCCCGCCGCAGGGTTCTCTCTTGGTTTTGATTATAACACACTGGGAATAGAGGCGCAATAAAGGTAAAGTTTGGTTCAGGGTAAATTTTTTGCATGAAAATGCCCCGCAGGGGTGAGCCTGCGGGGCGTTGTAAGTTTATTAGGTTTTTATTTAGCCTTTTGGATGAACAACCGTGTAGCCGTTCAGTGCAATCTTATTATCAAACTCCGCACCAAAAGTTGTATCCGTCTTTACAACATCTGCAACAATCTGCTGATTTCCACTGCCAAAATCCCCGTTGAAAACGAGGCACTTCAAATTGTCTCCCTCAAAGCAGTAAGCATAGCTGACACCGCCCTGCTCCAGAATTTCTGCATAGTAGGAAACGCCATTCACTTTATACTCGGGAGCAACTTTGATGCCTTTCAGATTATCCTGCGTCGGCATTGCGATATTCAACTGTGCATAGTCGTTACTCGAATCCAGCGCGACAGCGATAAGCTTACCGTTTTGATCTTTCCCCAGCTCATAGAATCCACTCTTATTCAGAGCAAATTCCATTTTAAACGTATAACCATCCGGAGAAACGCTCATATATGCACCATTTTTGCTGGTTGCTTCTACAATCGTCATACCCTGCTTATTCGCTTCTGTGTGAAGTTCCATATAAACCTTACCGGTCTGTGCAGAATTAGCAAAGACCTTTGCAAGTTTATACTGGGTAGCGGTACTGCCGCCACCACCGCCACCGCAGGCGGTGAGCATTGCCAGAGACATCGCCGCAGCCATAACGGTTGCAGCAATCTTTTTGAGCATCTTCATAAAAAAGTCCTCCATAAGATTTTATTCCAAAACAAAAACCCCAAATGTCATTGTTTGGTACGCCAATCTTACCCCCCCCCCCGGCCACTCTGTCAAGGGAATCCAATAATTTTGTCGGTTTCTGCAAAAATCTTCATTTTATATGGTGCAACATGACAAGAGTGCAAGATGCTCTTACACGCAAAAGAGCCGCCACACAAAGCTCTGTGCAGCGGCTCCCCCGTTTGCTTTCGATTTTTTATGCTGAGCGCATTTCTGTAATTGCTTCTCTTACCTGTTCCAGCGTGAGCTCTGTCGTCCGTGCGATCTTATCCAGATCATGCTCGCCGCCATTCCAGAGATTCAATGCAATGCGCTTTCCTTTTTCGATTTCAGCATCTTCCCGTTCACGGTCTACGATTACCTGCATTGTCTTGCACATAGTTGCCACTCCCTCTGTAAAGAGCCGCCCAACGGGCGGCTCAGAGACATACAGCTTATCTTCACGCTTACGCGATGGCCGTAATGGCGGCCACAGCCAGGACGATGGCACCCAGAACGATGCGGTAGAGGCCGAAGAACTTGAAGTTGTGGCGTTTGACGTAATCCATCAGGAAGCGGATGGCAACCAGGCTGACCACAAAAGCAACCACACAGCCCACCACGAGAACGGCCACTTCGGTGCCAGTCATGGCAGCGCCGGAGAGGACGAATTTGACCACCTTGAGCAGGGAGGCACCGGCCATGACCGGGATGGCGAGGAAGAACGTGAACTCGGCCACGCAGGCACGGGAGAGGCCCAGCAACAGGCCGCCCACGATGGTGGCACCGGAGCGGGAGGTGCCGGGGATGATGGCCAGCATCTGCCACACGCCCACGAGAAAGGCTTCCCGGTAGGTGATCTGCTCCAGACGGGTGACATGGGGCGTGGCGCGGCGGTTTTCCACCAGAATAAAGAGCACGCCGTACAAGATCAGCATGGCGGCCACGGTGATGTAATTGTAGAAGCGGGCCTCCATCCAGTCGTCCAGCGGGCTGATGACCAGCACGGGCAGGGTGGCAACCACCACCTTGAACCACAGCTGCCAGACCTGGGGCTTGGAGACCACCCGGCCATGCTGGAGGCCAAAGGGCCACAGTTTATGCCAGAACAGCACCACCACGGCCAGGATGGCACCCAGCTGGATGACCACCCGGAACATGGACAGGAACTCTTCGCTGGCGTTGAACTGGATGATCTGCTCCACAAGGATCATATGGCCCGTGGACGAGATGGGCAGCCACTCGGTAATGCCCTCCACGACGCCCATTAAAATGGCTTTCAATATCTCTAAAAACATGGTTTCCTCCTGAAACGCACACCGCGCTTATTGTCGCTTTTTGGATTTTGCAGCTATCAGTATACCATACTCTATGCCCCAGCGCACGCGGAATGCGAAATTTTTCCCGGCCGTGCTGTATTTATCTCCCGGTATAAATGTGGTATACTGGTTTCAGTTCCCATCGAAACCATAAACGGCTTTTTTTGCGTTTTAAACAGTTTATAAAGTTGATAACATGAGGTGACTTCCATGAACATTCTGGTGATCGGCTGCGACCAGGTAGGCGCCGCACTGGTGCGCGACCTGGAGCGCATTGGCCACGACATCTCGCTGGTGGAAAGGGACTCCGAGCAGCTCAAGCGGCTGGACGGCTTCGACGATTATTCCTTTGGCGGGACGGCCCTTGTGGGCGACCCCACCGACCCGGACGTCCTCAAGCAGGGCGGGATTGAGAACTGCGACGCCGTGGCAGCCGTCAGCGAGGACGACTCCGTCAACCTGATGGCGGCGCAGATCGCCAAAAACATCTTCCAGCGGGAGAAAGTCATCTGCCGGGTGTCTGACCCTCATTTGCAGATCCTGTACCACAAATACTACGGCCTTGAGACCATCTGCCCCACCATCCTCACCGAGCAGGCAGTCTTCCGGACGCTGTCCAAGTAACCTCTCCGTCATTATCGCTTCGCTCGATGCCACCTCTCCTGTCAGGAGAGGCCTTGGCATTCCGCAACGTTTTCGATGATGACAGTGATCCCTCCTGAAAACCAATCCTCTTTGCCAAAGGCTCCCCTGTCAGGAAAGACTCCCCCGGCCGGGGGAGGTGGCACGCAAGTGCCGAAAGGGGAACGGCTGTCGCCGCAGGCGGCTGAGAGGTTTTACTACATTCTGTAATAAGAGGTATTGATATGAAAGTTTGTATTGCAGGCGGCGGCCGGGTGGGGCGGTATCTGGCCCAGAATCTGCTGGCCAACCGCCACAAGGTGGTCATCATTGAGCCGGTGGAGGCTCAGTGCCGGATGCTGGCCGATACGCTGGACATCTCGGTCATCTGCGGGAACTCCATCAGCACCGACACCCTGCGCACCGCCGACGTGGCCAGCTGCGACGCCTTTGTGGCCGTGACCGGCTCCGACGAGGACAACCTCGTGGCCTGCCAGATCGCCAAGCAGGAGTTTGGCGTGAACCGCACCGTGGCCCGGGCCTCCAACCCCAAAAACCGGGGCCTGCTCCACACTCTGGGCGTGGACACCGTGGTCTGCGGCACCGACAACCTGAGCCACATTCTGGAGCGGGAGATCGAGACGGACAACATCCGCCAGCTGCTGAGCCTGGGCGGCGGCACCGCCAGCCTGAATGAGATCCTGCTGCCGGCGGATTTCCAGTTTGCGGGCAAGCAGGTGATGGAAATTCCCATCCCGGGCGACACCATTCTGGTCAGCATCACCCGCGACACGGAGTTCATCATCCCCCACGGCAACACGGTGCTGCTGCCCTGGGACCGCATCCTCTGCCTGACGCAGGATGACTCCCTCCACCTCCTGACCGAGGCCTGGGGCCTGACCGACAAGTGACAGAGCGGGAGCTGCGGCGCACGGCCGTCATCATCCCGCCCAAAGGCCGGGCGGTGCTCTGTGTCTGGGCGGCGGTGCCCGGCCTGCTGGCCGCACCGTTCGTGTTCTGGCAGGGCATTCTGCCCGGCCTTGTGTTTGCCGCACTCTGGGCCGTGCTGGTGTTTCTGGCGCGGTGCCGGGCCTGCAGCTTTGCAGCGGTGCTGGGGGCCCGCACCCTAACGGTGTATTCCGGCATCGTGCTGCCGGTGCGGCAGGTGTTCCCCCGCCGGGCCGTCACGGGCGTCCAGCAGTTGCGCACCCCGCTGCTGCGGCTGGCCGGGGCCTCGGTGCTCATCATCTCGGCCCCCGGCTCCCGGATGTTCCTGCCCGCTGTCCCCGCCGCGCAGGCCGGGGCGCTGGCCCATGCACTGGTGGAGGAGCTGCTATGACAACGCCCAACCCGCGGCCCAGCTTTCCAACAGAAGAAAAGCGCTTCCACCCGTTTGCAGCCCTGCGCTTTCTGCGCAAAACGCTGGCGGTCTACCTCATCCCCCTCGTCAACGTGCTGTTTGAGCGGAACTGGCCCGCATTCTGGACGGCTCTGCGGCAGGACGCCATCCTGTTTGCCCTGCTCTGCGGGGTGAGCTGGGTCATCCTGCGCTTCAGCAGCTGGCAGTTGGACGAGGCCGGAGTCCTGCACCTGCGCTGGAAGCTGCTGTTCAAACTGGACACGACCATCCGGGGGGAAGCGCTGGCAGCCCTGACGCTGGAGCGGCCCGCGCTGTTCCGGCTGGGCGGGGCGACAAAGATCACCCTCTACCCCACCGGGCAGCCGCGGAAGCATGTGATCCCCCTCTGCCTGCGCCGGGCCGACGCCCGGGAGCTGGCGGACCGCCTGCTCCCCATTGAAACGCCTACCCTCCACACCCCCGCCGGGAGTGAGCGGGCCGCATTGGTCCTGCTGGGAGCCAACGGCATTTCCACGCTGGCGCTGGTGGCGCTGGCCATCCGGCAGACGCGGCAGCTCCCGCTGGATGCTGAGACGCTGGCGTTTGCCCATCTTGGGCATCTGGCGGCCTTTGCAGCCCGGTGGCTGCCGGCGGGCGCGGCCTGGCTGCTGACGCTGGCAACGGCACTGTTCGGGGCCAGTTTGGCACGCAGCTTTGCCCAGGCCGTGCACTACGAGGTCTGGCACACGGCAACGCAGATCGGGAGCCGGGGCGGCTGGATCGACCGCTTTGAGTGCCGGGTGCGCTCGGCCCAGATCAGCTATGCCGACGTCCGGGTCTCCCCGGCGGCCCGGGTGCTCAAGCGCTGGCCGGTGTTTGTCACGGCGGGCTGCTGCACGCCGGAGCTTCCGCTCTTCGTCTACCGCTCCGGCGGCGAGGCACTGTTCCGGGAGCTGCTGCCGGAATTCCAGATGCCACCGGACGTCCGGGCCGACACCACCCAGCGCAGCCTCATCTTTTTTGCACCGGCAGGCATTCCCTTTGCGCTCTGCGCCCTGCTCTCGCTGGTGTCTGTCACCGTCCTGCCCGCCATGACCGTGACGCTGCTCGTCCCCACCGTTTTCTTCTTTGTGCTGCTCTGCGGGGCCGTGATGGGCTACACCCGGGAGGGCATCTGGCTGCGGGAAGGCAAAGTGACCCTGCGGCGGCAGGAGGGTGTCTACCTGCACTGCATCTGCGTCTTCCACCCGGACCTCTGCCTGATGGGGTTCCAATCTCCCTGGGCGGCCAATGTCCGGCGCACCAACTTGACCCTGATCTTCCCCGGGCAGGTGCGGCTCAGGGTGCGGAGCATCCCGCTGGCGGAGGCGGACACGATCGTGCGTTCTCTGGAACAGGAATCACACTGAAACATCCCCTCTCAGGCGCTTTGCGCCAGCTTATCCCCCCCTTTGTCGCGTTGAGACATCTCCCTCCGGCTGGAGGGCGTCTTTCGACGGAAGAACCAAGAATTCAAAAAGAAGGAATCCCTATGATAAAAACGATTTTATTTGATCTGGACGGCACCCTGCTCAACACGATCGACGACCTGGCCGACGCGGCCAACTGGGTCTGTGCCCAGAACGGCTGGCCGACCTTTTCCGTAGAAACTTACAAGCACTTTGTGGGCAATGGCATCCCCAAACTGGTAGAACGTTTCTCCCCGGAGAGCGCCCGCACGCCGGAGCAGCTGGCGGCCACGCTGGCAGCGTTCAGCGCCCGGTATGATGTCCACAAAGAGGACAAGACCGCCCCGTACCCCGGCATGGCAGAGCTGTTGGACGCTTTGCAGGCCGAGGGCATCCAGACGGCCGTCTTTTCCAACAAGGCCGACGAGTTTTGTGGAAAGATCGTGGAGCACTACTTTGGCAAGGGCAAGTTCACGGTCATCCGGGGCAGCCGCAAAGGCGTGCCCACCAAACCCGACCCGGCTGGCGTCTATGCCCTGATGCAGGACATCGGGGCAGACCCCAAGACGACACTTTTCATTGGAGACAGCGATGTGGACATCCTCACCGGCCACAACGCCCACCTGCCCGCCATGGGCGTGCTCTGGGGTTTCCGGGACGAAGCAGAGCTCACCGCCGCAGGAGCCGACGCGCTGGCTGCAAAACCGGAGGATATTCTGGACTATCTCCACAAGGCCAACCGCTGAATCCTGCAGAAAACAAAGCATCCCGCCGCATCCGGACAACGGACACGACGGGATTTTTTGTTGCAGTTTGTTCACGGCCTGTTTCTTGATTTTGCGGAGGATCTTCCCTATACTGTATTTCATTCCATTCCAGAAAATGACACAGGAGGGCACATCCATGGGAACCGAAAAGAAGACCTCTCCCAATGTAGAAAGCCGCCTACGGCACATTCTCCGGATGCCGCAGGAAGTTTATTCCGCCAGCGGCATCGTGGTCAACGGGCGGCGGCTCAAAAGCTTTGTTTTCACCACCGATCTTGCGATCATCCGCAATTGTGACGCAGACGCCGTATTTGCCGTTTATCCATTCACGCCTCAGCAGGCCATCAGCCATGCCATCATTCAGGCTTCTTACATCCCGGTCTTCTGCGGCGTCGGAGGCGGCACCACCAAGGGGATGCGCACCCTGCAGCTGGCCCAGGATGTGGAGGGGCAGGGCGCCATGGGCGTTGTGCTCAACTCCCCCATCTCGGACCTGAATCTGCTGGCCGTTTCCCGGGTGGTGGATATCCCAGTCATCATCACCGTGACAAAGGCCGATACCAACATCCAGGCGCGGCTGGATGCAGGCGCTTCGATCCTGAATGTCGCCTGCAGCACCGAGACGCCTCAGGTCGTGCGGCGGATCCGGGAGCAGTTTCCGGACATTCCCATCATTGCCAGCGGCGGCAAGACCGGAGAAAGCATTGCCGAGACCATTGCCGCAGGTGCCAACGCCATCACCTACACGCCGCCCTCTCCGGCGGTGCTGTTCAAAGAGATGATGGAAAAATACCGGGAATGATATCATCAACAGTCGTCTCGCACCGGAGACGTTCCTAATTCTCTTGGACCCGCGCACGAACAGACAGCCCACCGGGCTGTCTGTTGCCGCCTGCGGGCGGCCCGTGCTGTTCGATTCCTCGGACGGGTTGCATAAAAAAAACTCCCAATCCTGAGATTGGGAGTTTTTTATGACCCGTACGGGAATCGAACCCATGTTACAGCCGTGAAAGGGCCGTGTCTTAACCGCTTGACCAACGGGC
>ENA-UPTB01001271-UPTB01001271.1-human-gut-metagenome-genome-assembly--contig:-NODE-1271-length-22573-cov-56.978930_pt1 | contig 22573 bp, 18 predicted proteins | sample MGYA00250046_ERZ773369 | MGnify/ENA primary metagenome ERZ773369 (study PRJEB29103, sample SAMN06111938) | human gut metagenome | biome: human gut; feature: ankylosing spondylitis patient; material...
ACTACAAAGATAGATGATGCCAGCTTTATTTTTATCATAATATAAAATTTTTTTTTCTATCTATGCATTTAACGGAAGAACCTATAATATTCTGTTGATAGTTCTACGAAGTTTTTATAATATGCATAGCAACCACCAGCAATAACCAATGCGCCAAATGTTAGTATCAATAAAATTTTCGACTTCATAATTATTTTGTTCTTTATAAACAGACAAAGGGTGAATTCAAATTCATTATCCAAGTAATTTTGTTTTTTGTGCAGCAAACTCTTCTTCGGTTAGAATGCCTTTTGCTTTTAAGTCTGCAAGTTTTGAGAGTTCATCAGCAATCGAGGACTGTAACGAGTTGTTGTTTGTTGTTGTATTGCGTTCCACTTCATCAATAATAATTCTAACCATATCAGTAATCTTTGATGCTTTCTCAAGACCTGGTTTGTAGTAAAGATTTCCATTCATTGAATCTGATTTTATAGAATCTTCTCCCATAGTTACGTCTCTTGCATTGAAGCATACAATTTCTTCTGTTGGCAGATTTATATCTCGGACTGTAATTTTGACTTTTACGAACGAAACTTTCTTTTTCATCGTTTGATTGCCAGATAATCCACCAACCACACTTCCTGCTCCCCCGGCAAGCACTCCTCCAACTACAGCACCTCCAACGGTTCTGCCTAAAGAACGAGAAGCTATTGTGGTATTGTCTTCAAGTAACTCAACACTCATTATATCCTCGTAAGATATAATTCTCTTTTTCTTTGGTGTCATGTGAATAATCTTTTTGCGATTGTTGTCAATCGCAAATAAGAATTCAGACTTTACACCCATTATCTTTTGTGATGCAGTAAAATAGCTCATCTTGTCTATTTCTGTTTCAAGGTAAGCTTTGTTCTCTTGTTGTTTTTCACTATCATTAATAGCAGAAATAATACCCCATACGATAGCACCAACAATTAAAAGAATGATTACAACTTCCATGTTTTGAATGTTATTCTAGTTAAACTGTTCCTATATAAAGAAGTGAGGCTCCATCTAGTCTTGTTCACCAGTGAGGCCTTCGACTGCCCAGATAACGAAACAAGATAGACGAAAGCCTCACCTTGATCGTATATCGGGTTGTGATAATACGAAATCAAGGGAGTACTTCCTCTACCAGTTCCTATTATCTTTAGTGAAGGTGTCGAAGTTTCACTGCGTGGAACGAGGTATGGAATGCACTTCCAAATTATGTCTGCAAACGCTATGATGCGAATGCAGGTTCAAAATTACTAAAAAAATATGGATTTTCAACGGTTTATGGACTTCATGAAGCGAAAAAATATGAAATTTAACGCTATATTGCCATTAAAATGGCAGAATACGGCTGACATTGTGGCAATTCTTGTCGGTTTAAAGCGAGAAACGGTGTCATTAATGTGCCGGAAATGTGCACGAAGGAATTGTGGCACTATGATTGCATTTTTTCCGAAGAGGAAGATGGCAGAAACAGCGTTTCTTGCATTACTCCATACGGAATGGTGCACGAAACGCTGTTTTTGTGTCCTGACGGAACGGAGAGAATGTGGAAACAATGTGTCTGGCTGATTCCAAATAGTATTAGTTAACGGAAACAATGTTGTGGTGGTATCAGCGATATGTCTGGGGCGACGGCGACAGCGTTATTATTCACATTCAAAACATTATCAAACTATGAGTGAAATTGGAACTCTTAGCTTGGAGCGCCTGAACAACGGTGCTCATTTTTTGTTCATTTCGAACGTGTTGGCTCGTGCTGAGGCCGATGCGAATGTAAAGAGTCAGCTCAGCGCACAGATTGTCTCGCTAAAGACCGCCAAGGAACAAGAGGACGAAGACTTGAAAGTCTCGCAAAAAAGTATGCTGACCGATGATATCGCTACAGCCGATGCTGAGCGTGACGGACTTTACAGCGGTTACAAAAAGGCTGTTAATGGCTTTAGGAATCTGCCTGTAGAGAACATGGCAAAAGCAGCAAAGGTACTGACGCAACACATCAAGGACTATGCCATCGACCCAAAGATGCAACTTGATAAGGAAACGAGACACTAGTGATTATTAAATATAAATATGTCAAAGAAATTCACTTTATCGTGCTTTTTCTTGCAAAAAAGTTTGTATTATCAATGATTGTTCGTATCTTTGCAGCGTCAGTCCTCGCCAAGCCTCTTAACAATGCTCAAATCGTGCGAGGCGTTTTTTGTTTATACACATTTGAACATGGCGAATCTTATCCCCTTTACAAAACGGTTTGAATCCTCGGAAAATCTTGTTAATCTGCTTGAATCACGAGGTTTACAGATTTGCGATAGAAACAAAGCCATACAGTACCTTGACAATATTGGTTATTACAGATTGTCTGCTTATATGTATCCTTTGTTGAAGATGCCCAAGACAGCACATTTGTATAAGGAAGGTTCAACATTCAAAAAGGTGATGATGCTTTATCGCTTTGACAAGAAACTGAGACTACTCATGTTCAATGAAATAGAAAAGATTGAAATTGCTATCAGACGTGCGGTGATGCAAATAACAGCAGATATGACAGGCAATCCTTTCTGGCTTACTGACTCTTCTTACTTCTTGGATAGTTCAAAGTTTAATGAAACAATGCGAGCTATATCCAAGGAATACAGCAAATCCAAGGAGGAGTTCATTCTCCATTTCAAACGAACCTACTCAGAGTCTTACCCACCATCGTGGATTTTAGGAGAGTTGCTTACTATTGGAAACGTCAATGCCATTTATCGCAACATTAAACAAAATCGCATACGCAAACGCATAGCAAAACGTTTTGGTTTACCTATCAAGGTGTTTGAGTCATGGCTCACAGTTATCGCTGTTACTCGAAATGCCTGTGGTCATCATTCAAGAGTATGGAACAAACAGAATGCTATTCAACCAGCAATCCCCAATAGTCCTGCAGGAGAATGGATAACGCTACCAACAGATTCCATGCGTGCTTACTTTGATATTTGCATCATCAAGTACTTTCTTAATGTTATATCCCCCAATAATGATATGCAGTCTAAACTAACATGGTTGTTCATTCGTTTTCCCGAAATTGACTTAAAAGCTCTCGGCTTTCCGCAGGGATGGGAAACGGAACCATTATGGAGGTAATAACATGTGGAATGGCTACTGATCATTCACTTCCTTACATGGTCTTCTTTGTTTCGGTTTTATCATATTATGGAGTCGGTTCAAACGACTCCATCCAATCCATATCTATGTAATTTTGATGTAGCTGAAAGTTAAATACGTTAAATTTTAGCCATTTCGTATCTATATAGAATCCACACAGTCACTTTTCTACCGTTTAGAGCGTATAATACTGATAATCAACTAATAATACATTCTGACCTTGAAACTATGTCTGCAGATTCGCCATACAGGCAATCAATCATCTTTTAGGCATGATTCCAATCAATTCCTAATACCTGTATGATGCCTTTCTAATCAAAAATAGGATTTTTTTTGTAATTTTGCACCGTAATAACAAGATATTCTTAACGACAGAATAATAGTATACTTACGGAAGAGCACCGTTTTTTTAGATTATGAAGACAACGAGACGCAACATCCTTCTGTCGGCACTATGCTGCATCAGCACGAGTATGGCGAATGCACAGAGTTTCTGGGGCAACTATACCACTGAGTGGCAATGGGATATGAATAAAGGTACCAATTGGGTGAACCTGCTGCGACTGGAAATGAGCGTTCCGCTATGGAAGGGCGGTTCCTTGGAAGCCGCTACGCTGCATGTGGCGAAGACTGGCGACGGCATCATCGACGACTGGCAGGGATTCTCAAACATAGAGGCCGACAATATGTTTGCCGGCATTGCCGTGTTGGGATATATGTACGAATGGAAGGCAGGACACCTGTTCGTGGGAGTGAGAAACGTGAATGAGGATTTCTTCACTTCCGACGTCACTGCACTCTTCACTAACAGTTCGTGCGGCATCTTCCCTACAATCGCCGCAAGCTATCCGATAGCCAACTATCCACTGTCAGGCCTGACGGTATATTTCGACGTAAGCAAGGGAGGATGGACATTCAGGAACAGCCTGTATAATGGTGTAGGCTATAATGGATGGAAGCACCATGACAATCCGTTTATCATCAATCCAAAGCGTGACGGCATCTTTAACATGTCGCAGCTGGAGTATTCCTGGCATGGCGCTTTGTATTATGCCGGAGTTACTCTCCATACCCGCCGGTTCGTCTTCGACGACGAAGGTAAGATGGCGCCAGCCGATGAGGCTGTCCACAAGACGAGCTGCGCCTGGTGGGTGTATGGCGAACAGCCGGTGTGGAAATCAGACGGGAAGACCATCACCTGTATGGCACAATATTCAGAAAACACCTGCCGCGAGAGCGGTTGCTACCGTTATGCTGAGGCTGGAGGCGCTTATACCGACAGTCTCAACATGTGTGGCATCTCCGGACAGTATGCACAGTTCTGTCAGAACAATGAATTCTCGCTGGAACTGACATGGCGGCGACAGCTCACCAAGTCGATAGCCATACAGCCGTCATTCCAGTATATCAACAACGGTAACGGAAACTTCACTGTGCTCAGCACACGCCTTTGTTGCAGTTTCTGAAAGAGAGCACATTGCCCCGCATAAAAAAATGGTCATTAGGGCTGTAATCCTAATGACCGATCAAACAAGATCCCCTCTTCTAAAAAATCAAGTTACGAGCCAGCGCTAATGGCCGATTGGGGTTAAGGAAGAAGCGGCTTTCCTACACATCCGCTTGGTGCCTGTACATGTAGCAGGGCAGCTATAGTAGGAGTGATATCCGTCATCTCCGTGAGTTCTGTGGTGCAGCCGTGGCTTACGCCCCATCCCATGAAGATGAGGGGGATGTGTGTGTCGTAGGGATTCCATGCTCCATGGTCGGTGCCTTTCATGCTGTGGGCATAGAAACCAGGTTTGAGCACAATTTGCACGTCACCGCTTCTGCCGTGGCAATAACCGTTGATGATGCGTCGTTTCACGTCGTCGGGAATGGTGGCAGTCATCACTTTGTTCATATCGCAGGCATAGTGCACGGAAGAGTCTGTCAGCAGTTCGTCAACGACACATTGTTTGATGCTGTCGTAGTCGAGATGCTGTTGGCGGATTCTGGCGATATCGAAGAACACCTGATAATTCATCACCTCACTTACTATCTTGCCACAACCGGGGAATGCCTCTGAGAGTCTGGCGTTGAGACGATCGGCGATTTCAGAGTTGCTCCATGCTCCAGCCGGGATGCGACGGCCTTGAAGGAAGCGGGCGTTGTTCATCGCTCCATGGTCGGCAGTGAGGAACACGAGATAATTCCCCTTGCCCACTCTCTCGTCAAGATAGTTGAGGAAGTCAGCGATGCTGCGGTCGAGTCTGAGATATGTATCCTCAATCTCAACGGCGTTGGGACCCACCTGATGGCCGATATAATCGGTGCTCGAACAGCTCACAGCCAGCAGGTCCACATCATCGTCTTCGCCAAGGTGCTCACCCTCTATTGCGGCGCGGGCCATATCGAAGGTCAGAGAATTGCCGAACGGCGTCTTGCGTATAATCTCATAACCATATTTCTTGTATAGCGACGGCAGGTCGAGAGGCAGCAGTGCCTTTTCGCCAGCCTTGATGCCGTCTTCATATTCTGTGTTGTCGGCAGTGCTTTCGATGTAGGAGTCTTTGGGATATATTGTCTGCCATTTTTCAGAGAGATATTTCTCGGCGTGCCTCTCGCGGTTGAAACGAGTCACCCATGCGGGTAGCTTGTCCATATAGTATGTGCTTGTCACGAAATTGCCCGTCTCGTCGTCAAACCAGAATGCCCCGTCCGGGGTATGTCCGGCAGGAAGGATGGAGGCACGGTCTTTCAGCGAAACGCCTACAACCTTAGATCGACCGTTGGTGGCGAGTTTCATCTCGTCGCTGATTGTGGTTACCCACAGGTTGCGCGGCGACATCTGTCCTGATTCGCTCTTCGTTCCCACGGGGGGCACCGTCTTGTCGGTGGTGCAATACACCTTCTTGCCGTCTTTATAGAAGTTGTTGCCAGCAATGCCGTGTATCGTTGGCACGCTGCCGGTATATATACAGGTGTGGCCTATCGCCGTGACCGACGGGATATATGGGATGCGAGTGTTCTCGAATGAATATCCCTGGTTGAGCAGGCGTTTGAATCCACCTTCGGTATAGCGCTGTTGATAACGGTAGAGATAGTCCCAGCGCATCTGGTCTATCACGATGCCCACCACGAGGCGAGGTCTTTGGAATGTCAGGTTAGCGGACTTGCCGTCCTGTGCCTGCATGCCGCAGCATGACAGGAACAAGGCTGCAAGAACTGTGATTGTCTTTTTCATTTTCAAATCTTTACTTTGTTTCTTTATCCCCAATCGGTCATTATGATTTACTTGGATTTTAGTGTTTTAGAAGAGTGGATTTCAATCGTCAGACCGTCTGGAAGTATGGTAATTACATCCATGCTCCGAATCGTGAGCTTGGCAGTGGAGCGGTGAAATAATAGTTGATGTCGTTGTTGCTGTCGAGGAAGTTCACCTTCTTCATTCCGAAGAATGGGAGTCCGCCGGGGAAGAGACGGCTGAAATCTGTCACACCGCCAGAGAGGGCAGGACTGCCGGGCTGAAAGTTGAAATCCCATGTCTTGTCGAAAGCCAGTGGAGCACCTTTCTCCAATTTGTCAGCTTCACAGTTGATGTCCATATTGTCGCTTTGACGGAAATTCTTGAAGAGCGGGTCGAGCTGACCAGCCACGCTGCTCTTGATGTCGGTGTCAAACCATATAGCGAGCGATGCTCCCTTTGCCATCTGCTCCACGCCCTTCTCTGTAGAAGCGTAATAGTAGTTGGGAGTGAGGCGGCTGTGCTCAATGTCTACACCATCTTGTTTCGGCTGCTTCAGACCGTAGCGGCAATCATATACGAGGTTGTTCACGAAGACAGGCTTTGCTGCCTTCTCCACCCATACCGAACCACCTTTCTTGTTCTTGGAGCGGCGCCATCCGCAATCCACTATGGTGTTGTTGTAGACAGTCATCTCAGTGAGCGGAATCACTTCGCTGTTGCCGGCATTAGAAAGCTTGAAGGCATTGGTGCAGGCATTGTAGATGACGTTGTTGGCAACGTCGAGCTTGCAGCCAGCTTTCACGTTGATGGCCTCGCCACCGTCGGCGGCATTGCCGGAATCGGCAAAGATGTTGTTTACGATCACGCCGTTGCCGCCGGTGAAGTATGTCTGGTCGTTGTAGTTGTCGTGGAAGAAACTGTCAGCAATGACGAACTTGCCGTTCACATTGCAGAAGTGGAAGGCAGGCACACCGCCGTCGATGGTAGTCTTGAACAGTTTGTTCTGGAACGATGCCGACGATTCCGTCGGTGTGGCTCCGGCATAGGCGATGTTGACATGGCTGAGCACTACCTCCTCGGAATTGTATCCGCAGATTATTCCTCCCCAGTCTTCAGTCTTCTTGGTGTCGGAAGTGAAAGTGACCGGCTTCTCTTCCGTTCCCATACAATAGAGATTGCCAAGCACCACGATTTCTACAGGCACCTGAACCTCCGACTTGCATGTCACGGTGACTCCTGGCTCGATGTATAGCGAGGTGCCGACAGGTATCTCTACGCTCTCGCTCAGAGTGGTGTCCTTGGTCCATACCAGAGAGCCCTTGGGATATTCAGCCATGGCGGTCTTGATTACATCGGCAGAGCCCTGGTTCCCGTTGCTGCCGTTGCCGTTGTTGTTAACGTAATCGTATGGATTGATGTTGTCGTTCTCGCAAGATGTTGAGAACAATGTTGCAGCTGCCATAATCAGCGCACTGTATATTACTTTTGACCTTGTCATTTTATTTCTTTTTTTGTGATTTGGGTTTCTGAAAGCTAAACACTCTTTGCATTACAGTTTGTATCTCACTCCGAGAAGGAACGTCCTTCCGTATTTGTATGTTCCCACGATGGTCTTGTCCTTCTTCTGTCCTTCGTATTCCAGATTGTCCGGGTTCACGGTCTTCAGATATCTCTCGCGCTTTGCGTCGAGTAGGTTGTTTGCCTTGAAGAATATCGAGATGCCGTTTTTGAACTGCTTCTCGGCGCTGAAGTCCAGACCGAACATTGCCTTGTCCCACTGGTCGGCATTCTTGAATGGCGAGACGAGAGCGAGTTTGGTGCCTGTAAACGAGGCGGCGAGTTGTGCGTTCCATCCGTTCTCCGTATCTTTATACAGTAGGGAGAGGTTGGCGGTGTGTGGTGCTTGGTTCACGAGCGGACGGGTCTGTGTCACTCCTGTCTTATACTCTGCACTGCCCTCCTGGTATTCACGCTTTGATGTGGTGATGCGGGAGTGGGTGTAGGTGTAGTTTGCCTTCACACCGAAGTGGCGGATATATTTTATCACGTCGATCTCGAAGCCCATGTTCTTGGCGTTACCGAGGTTGTCTGGCATATAGTAGGCATCCGTTCCGGCACCGATCTTACCGTCTGAAGTAACGAACACCTGCTCGATAGGATCCTTCAGGTATTTATAGAACACGCCGACGAGTATCTGCTCCGTCTTGCTCGGGAACCATTCCCATCTCAGGTCCAGATTGTCGATGCGTGCACGTTTCAGGTTCGGATTACCTTTCTCCTGATATTCCTCGCCCAAAATCTGATAAGGCACGATTTCATAGAATCCCGGACGGTTGATGCTGCGGTAGTAAGAGAGTCTCACGTTCATCTTCGCTGTCGGTGTCCATTTGAGCGATGCCGATGGCAGATAGTCCCAATAGCTCTGTTCGCCCACCTGTCCCATATTGCGGAAATGCTGAAGCATAGTGTATATCTGATTGGTGTGCTCAGCACGGAAACCGGCATACACTTCGCCTATCCTGCTCTTCAGAGTTACCATAGCATAGGCTCCGCCGATATGCTCCTTTGAGTCGTAGTTGAGCTGTGAGGCTTGAGAATACGGAGTCTTGCACACCCAGTCGACATTGGCAAACTGGTCATATCCGTTTCCGTCGAGCTTCTGCGAGATGTCGGCAGGATTGAAGATATACGAGTAGTATCTGTTGCTGCGCTCCTTGCGGCGATATTGCGCTCCGGCTTTCCATAGAGCGTCAACGCCGTTGCCGAAATGTGTGTCGTATGAGAAATTGATGTAGCCAGCCCAATCGGTGTCTTTGTTGTGTTGGAATCTGCGTTCGGCGTTCTTCGGCAGCGTCTTTGTGATGTTCTTGTCCGTGTTCCATATCGAACCGCCCACTACGTCGCCTTCAGCATTGGCATCACGGCTGACGGAATTGGTCAGCGTGATGTATGTTCTGTCGGGGTCTTCCTCCTTGGCCTGTGAGAATATTCCTGACCAGTCCACGGTGAAGTCTTTAGTGAGATGATGTGTTCCTTTCAGGTTTGTGGCGAAGATGCTCTGTGTGGCAGATGTGGAGCGCACCTCGTCGTCCTGTGTGTATGAGTCGGCAGCGATATATTCTGTGCTGATGCCGTTGTCGTAGCGAACGCCTTTAGAGTTAGACCTAACGTACATGTTATACCATTCCAGCTTGTGTTCAGGCAGTGTCAGGTCTATCTTGGCGTGCAGACCAGAGGTTAGGTCGTGGATGCTGTAGTAGCGGTGGTGTAGGTTTGAGATATACATCGCCTGTTCTCCCGATGCCATCTTCACGGAGTTGTATGTACGCTCAGTGCCACGGAAGGTGTTCTGGATGCTTCCGGCGAGCATCACTCCGAGACGGTCTTTCCAGAAACGGTCGCCGATGCTCAGTCCGCCCACGAAGTTGGGGGCAGGAGTAGAATGGCTCTTCAGGCGCACCGGACCGTTCTTGAAGTCGCTCATCGTAGCCTTGTAGTCAGCACCGTTAGCCTCGTATGGCGACTTGTGGGTATAGTCAGAACGGTCGGTGGTGAGATAGTCTCTGCCGTCTTTCCAGAAATAGTCGGTGGCTCCGATGGCGGCGTTTGCCTGCAGCTGGAAGCGAGAAGGAGCGTCCTTCATCACCATGTCCACCACGCCTCCTGCCGCATCACCCTCCATATCGGCGGTGAGCGACTTTGAAACCACCAGACGGTCCATCATGTCGGATGGGAAGATATTCAGAGGCACATAGCGGTTCTTGTCGTCCGGGCTCGGTATCTTCACGCCATTCACAAGCGTGTAGTTGTATCTCTTGTCCATGCCGCGCAGGATGGCATAAGAAGCTTCGCCGGAGGCATCGCGCTCCATGGTGACTCCCGACACGCGCTGGAGCACGCTTGCCACATTCACGTCTGGCGAGAGTTGGATGCTCTGCTGGCTCATCACGTTGAGCACTGTGCCGGCATTCTTCACCGTCTCCACAGCACTGCGGTCTGACCGGTATTCGCGGCGCCCCGTGACCACTACTTCGCCCAACTGTCTGGCATCTTCGTCCATGGCGATTGTCAACTGTCCGTCCTTGCCGTCTTTAGCCCCTTTGGAGTAGTCTTTTGCCACATCCACCACTATCTCCTTTGTCTTGTATGACATATAGGTGATGACGAGGGTGAACTTGCCTTTGTCGGGCAGTTCATGCAGAGAGAACGTACCGTCGAGGCCTGTAGTAGTACTAACGTTGGGCAGTTCCTTCACCCGCACCACTGTGCCGATGAGCGGTTCGCCCGTCTTGTTATCCTTGACTATGCCGTCGAGCGTGTGAGCTCTGACGGCTGTAGTCGCAGCGGCAAGAAGAGCCGCACTGAAAAGAATCTTCTTCATCTGTTATTTTGATTTCTGAATCTCGTGAATCACTTTACCTTCCTTGTTGATCATATACATGTTGAGATGCTTCTTCGAAGCAGAGATGACAGAGAAACCGTCATCGGAACTGCAGAACACGGTGCCCTTGACGGATTGCACCGGACGGGCGAGAGATGCCGATGTGTTGACCACATAGTCGATGTCGTCGCCTTTCATCTTGATGTGTTGGAAGTTGTGGATATGTCCGCAGGCATATATAGCCACGTTCTTGTAGCGCTTCAGTATCGGGAGCACACGAGTCTGCATGTCTGTGCGCTCGCTTTCAGCTTTGTCGGTGTATGCATAGATGGGATGGTGTCCCACAACGATTACCCAGTCCTCCTTGGCATTCTTCAGCGTATTGTCGAGCCAGTCCAGTTCAGCCTTCATATCCTGTTTGCAGGCATCGGGATAAACGTCGGAGTTCTGCTGGTAGCGGTCGATGAGCGGTGTGGTGTCGAGGAATACCACCCGAAGTGTGGTGCCTTTCTTGTTGAACACCTTGGTGTAGTAGCGGGCCGACATCATCCAGCGGCGGCTCACCTTGCCATAGTCGAGCACCGCCTGAGTGTTGCCGCGGTATTCATGGTTGCCCAACACAGGAAACCAGTCGAGCATCAGTTCGGGATGCGAATAAACCTGTTCGAAGTTTGTCATCCACAATGGGTCGTTGACAGATGCCACACCGTTGAAATGATGAATGTCGCCAACGGCAAGCACACATTTCGGACCTAATACCTCTCCCATCTCTCCCATCAGTTCAGCGATGGGCTTCTGGTCGTAATAACCGTTTCTTCCGAGGTCGTTAGCCATATAGAGCGTGATATCGCCCTTCAGTTTTTTCCATTCCGAACGTACCGTCTCTGGCGTTGTGTTGCCCAAAGCTCCAGCGGTCGCTACCGCTACATTGGCGTTGCCAGAAGCCGCATTGCTCTTCTGAGCCTGCAAATTCAAACCACCCAGCAACATCATCGTTGCCATTGACAATGCGGCAATCCTGTTTCTGCCGCAAACTCCGAATGTCTTCTTTTTCATTCTCTTTGTTACTTTTTAATATATTATACCTTAAAGATAATCTTCTGAAGTAAAGGTGTTTACTGCTGCAAAAGTACTGCCGCCGTATGTCAAAGATGTTACACGCGTTTTAATAAACAGGTAAGATATGCTACAATGGTGTTACACCTGCAAACCGGATATAGCCTAAATGGCAGACACTTCGTTGCTAAGCGGATCAACCATGTTTTACCCGTTGGCGGAATTGATTTAATCGATATGAGTAAAAGTTGCCCCTAACGCTGATTTTCAGTAAAAACGAGAATTTCTGAAAAACTGTCAGATTGTCTGGTTTTTTGTTGTAATATTCTGATAAACAGATAGTTGACTGTCTGGCAACTGTCAGCCAATTGTCTGGATGGTTTGCAGATGAGAGGAATTGTAAGACGACAGGAATCGAATGCGTTGGCAGAATCATGAAAACAGGAATATGGGTATTACAACAGTCACTTATAGGGCAGATGTCTGACAGCAAATCTGCCCATCCAGGGTAAGCAGCGTGCCCCTGTTGAGTAAGCACCTTGCCCCTGTTGGGCAAGCAGCGTTCCCAATTTAACACAAACTGACATTAGGATTAAGTGTGCACAAGATTAATTCCGCCAACGGGTATGTTTCATGTCGTTTGCAGAAGTTTTACCCCACATCAATAAATGCAGATAAGAAACGTCAGGTTGCGGTCTTTGAAAGAAAATTATTACCTTTGCAGTTATATACAAGTATATAAGTATGAATCTTTCACCTTGCTTTGACCTATGGATACGCGTCCATATATAATATAAGGTGTAGTATCGAGATATGAGACAAGAGATTATCGACCGCATGAACATCCTCGCAGCCGGGGGCGAACCATTCCTCTTCGTTATCGACTATGAGGGAGATGGCGCATATATACACAAGCTGTCGGAAATCAATCCGCAGGAATGCCTTTACGACTTTGAGGGAGTGGGCAATGTAGACAAGATGGATGTCAGACCACTCCCAACGCCTGTTGAATGGCAGGTGGACGAACCTCGCTATGAGGACTATGAGAAGAGTTTCGCCATCGTGAAGAGCAATATGATGGCAGGCAACAGTTATCTGACCAATCTCACATGCAAGGTGCCGGTGAGATGCAGTCTCACGCCCGATGATATCTTTCTCCATGCCAGAGGCAAATACAAACTGCTGCTCAAGGTGGGGAAGGAGACAGGAGAAAGAAAAAGCATAGTGTGCTTCTCGCCCGAAACCTTCGTTAAGATAAAGGGCGGAAGGATATATTCCTATCCTATGAAGGGAACGCTCGATGCCACAATCCCAGATGCCAAAAGGGTATTGATGGATGATGAGAAGGAGGCTGCCGAACATGCCACTATAGTTGACCTTATCAGAAACGACCTCAGTAGGGTGGCGACCGACGTGAGGGTGGACAGATACCGGTATATCGACCTGCTGCATACAAACAAGGGCGACATACTGCAGACCAGTTCGGAGGTGAGCGGACAACTCCCTGCCGACTATCGCCGGAACATCGGTGACATACTGGCGGCACAGCTGCCGGCTGGGTCGATAACGGGAGCGCCAAAAGACAAGACCGTGGCAATCATCAGCCAGGCGGAAGGCTACAAACGAGGATTCTATACCGGAGTGATGGGCATCTATGACAACGGAGAACTCAATTCTGCCGTCATGATACGTTTCATCGAGCAAGACCAGAGCGGCATGTATTTCAAGGCAGGCGGAGGAATAACCTGGATGAGCGACTGCCGGAAAGAATATGAGGAGGTGATACAGAAGATTTACCTTCCGATGGGGTAGGAATGATTCTGTCGCAGTCTGTTCTATCATAAAAATATAATGAAAATGCACTTCGTAGAGACAATAAAGATAAAGGATGGCACAGTCATGGCACTGCCATATCATCAGACAAGGATGGAGAGAACCGTCAGACGCTTCTTTCCCGGCCTTGCCCTTCATGACATGCCCCGCCTCTGCGAAATCATTGACGCAAAGGCAGGCGAAGGAATATTGAAGGCACGGGTGGTGTATGGCGAGAAAGGAGTGGAGACAGTGGAATACGCACCCTACCACATGCGTGAAATGAAGACCCTGCAGGTGGTGGAAGGTGGCGACATAAGTTATGAATACAAAAGTACCGACCGCTCCCGTCTCAATATGCTGGCGGAGAAGAAAGGAAATGCCGACGAAGTGATAATCCTGAAGCACGGACTCCTGACCGACACATCGTTCACCAACATCGCCATCCACGACGGCAACGGATGGATTACGCCACGCCGTCCATTGCTCTATGGCACAAAACGGGCAGCGCTGCTCGACCAAGGTGTCCTCACCGAGGCCGACATCACCATCGGTGACCTTCAGCGGGCAACCCGCGTGAGCCTGTTCAACGCCATGATAGACTTCGGCGAGAGAGAGATTGCCGTTCATGATATAAACACGGAACTGATATGAACCAAAAGATATACAACCTGGAAGAATTTGCCTCACGATATCATCTGAAAGATATATTCGGAGCATACGCCGCCCACTTTGCCGTCACTCGGCAGGAGAGTGGGGACTTTGCCGATATGGTGACGGAGCGTGCGCTTTTCTGCCGTATCTTTCTCGTGAAGCAAGGCAGCTGCCGGATGGTCATCAACGGCAAAGACGGTGATGTGCTGGAACTCGGTGAGGGCAGTATGCTTATGGTCTCGGTCAATGATGTGGCAACGCTCCTGTCTGTTTCTCCAGACATCGATGCGGAATGCGTGCTGGTGGACGAGGAGTTTGTAAGCCATACATATTGCTTCCGCCTTTCCGACGACAAATACAAGAGCGTTCTCGATATCTTCCATTTCATCCGCGACATCGTGCGCCATCAGCATATCAACAAGATAGAGATGATACGAAGCATGTTCAATGTGCTCAATCTGATTATCGAGGAACTGCCATACGAACAATGTTCCGTGTCGCACGACATCGGCCACAAAAAAGGCATTTATGAGATTTTCCTCCATCATCTATACCGTAATTTCCGCAAGGAGAGACAGATCCGCTTCTATGCCGACAAGCTGAACGTCTCCACCGTGTATCTCTCCAGACTGGTGAAGGAAATCAGCGGCACTACCGTCAACGACCATGCCACATCATTGGTATACAAGGAAATATGCAATCTGCTCACACATTCAGACATGACGATAGGCGAGATTGCCGACTATCTCAATTTCAGCGACCAGAGCGCCCTCTCCAATTTCTTCAAGCAGCGCTCAGGCATGACTCCGCTTGCATATAGAAACAGACAATAGAGGCGGAGAGACCGCAGGGACCTCTGCTCTATGATAGTTTTTTTTAACCCAAATCGGTCATTAGGGTTTGCTTGGATTTTGGATTTTTAGAAGAGTGGATTTTGTTTGGCTTAATATATCGTCAAAGATTTTTTCCTATCCCTTCTTCGTAAGTTGGAATGCCAGCCGCTCGTCGCCAGACCAGCAGTGGATAACTCCGCAATAGCAGAACCCCTCGTTGGCAAGCAGATGTTGCATCAAGAGATTGTCGCGATGTGTGTCGATGCGGATGTTGTCGTAGTGGGTGAGGGCATACAGCAGGGCGGTGTGCATGATGCCCGTTGCTTCGCCCGAACTGGCGATGCGGTGGATAGTGGCGTATGGTTTGTCGTTGGGCCATTTGCCGTCGTAGATTATGTCGTAGGTAGGGTCGGCGCCGCCACGCAGTACGAAAGTAGCCACTATTCTGTCTCCTTTCACGATAACGTAGCTGTCCCCGCTGTCAATGTCTTCCTGTAGAAGTTCCTCGCTTGGATATCCTTCTGTCCATTGATTGGGGTTGCCGGCTTCCGCCATGAATCGGCGGGCAATGGTGAATATTTCCTTCAGCCGTGGTATGTCGGCTGTTGTGGTGTGGCGGATGATGCAGTCGTCAGAGTTGCGGTAGTTGAGGCTGTATGTCGTTTTGTTATTCATGAAAGGAGAGGAGATTTTGTATCTTATGCAAAGATAGTGCAAACCGAATGCAGGACAACAAGCTTGCTTGATTGTTATGCTGAGGTGAAGCCTATCTTATGCAAAGATAGTGCAAACCGAATGCAGAATATCAAGCTTGCTTGAATATTATGCTGAGGTGAAGCCTATCTTATGCAAAGATACTTGTTTTTCCCCCTTCTGCAAATTTTTCCAGTCAGTTTTTTGCAGTGTTGTCAAGTTGTAGTATATTTGCATCGATAGACATATTGCCGTATTAGTAGACTCCCGTTTGCTGGATGTCGGCAGAATGCGCAAAATACCAACCACTACCACATTATTTTGGCGTATGACAGATCGCTACTATACCTTAAATACATTTCGAAAAATCCGACTATTATTCTCTGTGCGCAGCGCAGCCTTCCTGGTTACGAGTGCCATAATCCTGACTCTCATCATGTCGTGCCATAGTTCACCGTCGCCACGCGTCCTCGCCATGAAGCGTGATGCCGCCGACAGTGTGGTAAACGGCATGAAAGACAAAGAACAACTCGACAGCCTGGTGAAAGAAGCCGAAAAGAGCGGCGACTATATGCTTGAGATGAGATCACTCCAGAAGCGGGGACGCTTGTGGCGAGATGAAAACCGCTTCATGAAAGCCATAGCCTGTCATAATCGTGAACTGGAACTCGCAAGGAAACTCGGTGACACCATCGCCACAGTGCAGGCGCTGAACAATATCGGAACGAACTTCCGGCGGATGGGAGTGCTCGACGAGGCAGTGGACTACCACTATCGTGCGCTGCACCTCGGCGACCTGTTCAGTCGGCGAAACGACAAGACGGCAATGAAAAACCGTGTGGTATCCCTCAACGGCATCGGAAACATCAGTCTTACTCTCGGCGACACCGAAACGGCAGACTCTATGTTCCGCGCTGCATTGAAGGGAGAGAAGACACTCGGAAGCCACCTCGGACAGGCCATCAACTACGCAAATATAGGTTCGGTATTCGAAAAGCGAAACATGCTCGACTCCGCATGGGCATGCTACAAGCAGTCGATGCAGCAGAACAGACTCGCCGATTCCGACCTCGGCATATCGCTCTGCTATACCCACTTCGGACGCCTCTTCGAGAAGCAAGGCAGACGGACAGAAGCAATAGCCGAGTATCGCAAGGCATACGAAATAATGGGAACGTCAGAAGACAGGTGGCATGCCATGGAACCATGTCTCGCTCTTGCGGAGATATACATTAAAATCGGCGACGAAAACACAGCGATGACCTATCTCGCCACTGCCGACCGCCTTGCCCACGACCTGCATTCGCTCGAACACCAGGCGCAGATTGCCAAGCTGTACTACGACATCTATGCAAAGAAAGACGACTGCCGGCGCGCTCTTCACTACTACCGGACGTTTGACCAACTCAGCGACAGTCTGACGAGCGAGAAGAATATTGTTCACATGCAGAACATGCGAGTGCGCTATGAGCATGAGCAGAGGCGTGCCGAAGTGAATGCCCTGAACGAGGAGTATCAAACGGAGAAATCGCTTAAGTGGGTCAGCATTATGGCTGCAGTCCTTTTGTTCGTGCTCGGTGGTGTGACAATGAGTTTCATGCTCTACGCCCTTCGTAGCCGTAAGCGCAAGCAGATGGAGCAGCATCAGATGGAGGAGATGAGAATAAGTTTCTTCACTAACATAACACACGAGTTTCGCACCCCTCTCACCGTTATTCTCGGATATTCACGGATGATGGAGGAAGGCAAGGTGCCGGCAGGCGATATGGCAAAGGTGGGAAGCATGGTGTCAAGACAAGGCACGCGACTTCTGTCGCTCATCAACCAGTTGCTCGACATACAGAAGGTGAAGTCGAATATCGGACATCCCGACTGGCATCATGGCGACATCGTGCTCTTCATGGCAAACATCATAGAGAGTCATCTCAATATGGCACACTCCAGACAGATAACCCTGATGTATGCCCCAAAGCAAAAGAAGATGATGTGTGACTTCGTGCCAGACTATGCCCAGAAGGTGTTGTGCAACCTTCTGACAAATGCCATAAAGTTCTCCAAGGAGGGCGGACAGGTGCTTGTGGCGCTTGAGGTGGAGAACGACATGATGACCCTGCGCATTGCCGACTATGGTAGCGGTATACCGGAAAATGAGCAGCAGCATATCTTCGAACCCTTCTATCAGACAGAGAGCGACAAGAAGGCCATCGGGTCGGGAGTGGGCCTGGCCCTCGTGAACCAGATAGTGAAAACCCTTGGCGGCAGCATAACGCTCGACAGTAAGGTGGACGTCGGTTCGGTATTCACTGTAAACGTGCCCGTCAAGGCCCCGGCGGGTGTTGACGTGAAACCGCTTGAGTCACTCGGAACAATCCCTGACGACATTTTGCTTGGAGCAAATACTAAAACAGGTGGCAATAACGGAACTTCCGGTTGTGGAGAGGATAATAATCCTGTGGCAGGCGACAAGAGTGATGCCCTCGTGGATATCGGTGCGAATAGTCATGATATGGATGATGATGGTGGTGATGTGTCTGACGGCTGTTCTGCTGATACCCGTCAGTTAGTGCTCATCGTGGAAGACAATGCCGATGTGGCGGAATACATGACAATGCAGCTTAAGGCAAGATACCGCCTCGTGTTGGCACGTGATGGTGAGGAGGGACTGCGCATTGCCACGGAGACGGTGCCCGACATCATCATCACCGATCTCATGATGCCACGCATGGATGGCTACGAACTGTGTCAGAGAGTGAAGGAATCGGAGGTGCTCAACCACATTCCTGTCATCATCGTCACGGCGAGGACAACCCAGAAAGACAAGCTGCGCGGACTGCAGATTGGTGTTGATGCGTATATATATAAACCATTTGATGCTGAAGAACTATCCGTAACTGTCGGCAACCTGTTGGAGAAACACCGCTTGCTGCGCCTGCGCTATATGCAGGCGCCAGCCGACGACAAACAGGCTGCCGTGGAGACGCTGCCGCCTTGCGACCGTGTGTTCCTCAATAGGGTGGATGCCGCAGTGGACGAATTGATGGCGACGGACCTCTCCGTAGACAGTGTGGCTATAGCCCTATGTATGAGTCAGCAGCAGTTGCGCCGAAAGCTCAATGCTGTGTCGGGCGACACACCGATGGCATATTTCCGCAAGCGCCAGATGCAGAAAGCCAAGGATATGCTGGACAACCGCGATGACATGTCGATCAGCGAGATAGGAATGAAGTGCGGTTTCTACGATATGTCGCATTTCACAAGAATCTTCAAGCAGGTGGTAGGAATAACACCGTCGCAGTATCGCAAGAAAGCATAACCCCCCCAAACGGTCATTATGCCGTTTGGGGATAAAATCCGCTCTTCTGAAAAAAACACAATCCAGGCTGGCTATGATGACCGATTTGGGTTAAACCCAAATCGGTCATTAGGACGTTTAAAGTGTAATTTTAATAACTGCTTGCAGTCTTTTGTTTTTTATAAGGTGTCTTTTGCTTGTTTTTAATTCGCAATAGCTCGCTATTACTCATTAAAAGCCAAACAAAATCCACTCTTCTAAAATAACAAAATCCAAGCAAGCCCTAATAACCGATTTGGGTTAAATGGTTTGCTGACCGTTTTTAAGATTATAAGAATAGTGGTCTTGATTTCCCAATTGAAGAAATCAAGACCACGAATGTTCCTTTGCGAAAATTCCCCCCTGGCGTGGGGAATGTATCCCCACATTAGGGGGTACTGTTCCCCACGCTGTGGGGAAAATATGAGGCCTATGGCTTGTCTTGTTCCTATTTCATGCAAGCCTTGAAGATTTCGAGGATATCCTGTTCCAAGAGAGGAGCCCATGCCTTGTCGAGACCTTCATTGTCTGCCACGTGTTTCGCCATTTCAGCAAGGCGGCTGTCGTCGATGCCGACCTCAGGCAGAGTCATCGGGATGCCGATGTTGCGATAGAAGTCATGTATTGCCTTGATTGAAGCCTCTGCGTTTTCAGCTCCAAACACGTTCTTGCCGAACTTCTCGATGCGCTCCACCACCTGGTCGTGCAGTTCGCCTGTAGAGTGGTCGAGGATATGTTTCATCCAACGTGGCGTCACGATGGCAAGACCCTCCCCGTGGGTGATGTCGTAGTATGCCGACAGAGCGTGCTCCATGGCGTGCATAGGCCAGCCGCTCGGACTGTTGCCGAGACAGTAGATGCCGTTGCAGCCAAGAGTAGTGGCATAGAATATCTCAGCCCTGGCGTTGTAGTTCTGTGGATCTTCCAATACAATCTTCACGTTCTTCACGAGCGACTTCACGGCACCCTCCATGAAAGCGTCGTTCATGTCGATGTGGTCGCCACAGAAATACGACTCCATGATGTGGTTGATGCAGTCGGAAACGCCTGCCAACGTCTGTTTCACAGGCAGTGTGAAGGTATATGTAGGGTCGATGAAGCTCACTGCCGGGAATACGAGTTTTGAGAAGTATGCCAGCTTGTCGTTTGTCTCAGTGCGCGATATCACTCCGCCCATGTCATATTCACTGCCGGTAGCAGCCATGGTGATGATGTCTACGATGGGCACTGCTGCCGTTGTGGGCTTGCGTCCGCAAACGATGTTCCATGCCTCCTCCACATTGTCCGTCACCTTAGTCTTGAGCGTTCCGGCAACACCGGCTATAGCCTTAGTGCAGTCGAGCACCGAACCTCCACCCACGGCGAGTATCACATCGATGTCGTTGTCCTGACACATGCGCACACCGTCAAGCACGCTGGGGTTGAACTTGGGATTAGGCTGTATGCCGCCGAGCTCGAACACCTGCTTGTCTGTCAGTGTATCCTTCACCAGGTCATAAAGACTCTTGTCGTGTCCGGGAGCGGTGCGTTTGATGCTGCCGCCGCCATAAGTGATGAGTACACGTTTTCCATACTGGTTCATTACGCTTGCGAGTTTTTCGCTTACTACACCCCTGCCGAAGATGAGGCGTGTGGGTGTCTGATAATCAAAATTGACCATAGCTCTTTGATTTTTAAAAGGTTGTTTACACATTGTCGTTGTAGATGGCAATCTTGGGTTTCGGTTTGTCAGTCATGGCAAACCTTCCTTTCTCAATGTATGTATATGCTTTCATGTTATTGTTGGTAGTTTATGTTATATAGACAGAGGGTCAGAAGACGGTGTTTCATTTCTTGCCTTTCGTGGCGAAGTATTTCCATAGCGGTGCTGCCATCATAGCCTGATGAAACTCGTCGTTCATGAGCATGCGTACCACTTCGTCCTCGTCCAGTAGCACGACCTTGATGTCTTCCGACTCTTCGAGATGCTGGGTGGAAAGCCTTTCCACCCCTGTGGCAAGGTATGTATGACTGTAGTTGGTGCAAGCCCCGGCATTGGGACTAATGGTCATCAGCTTCGACCATTCGCCGCCGCCATATCCCGTCTCCTCATAGAGTTCGCGCCTGGCAGCCTCCATCGGGTCTTCGCCTTTCTCCACGCATCCTGCCGGAATCTCTATTGCCGTGAGGTGCTGGGCATGGCGGTATTGGCGCTCCATGAGGAATTTCCCTTCTTTTGTTATCGCTATGACATTGCAGAACTCTGGATATTCCAGAACGTAGAAATCCTGTATCTCAGCGCCAGTAGGCAGTTTCACATGTTCGCGCCTTGCCGTCAGCCAAGGTTCTCTGAAGAGGTATTCGCTCTCTATCACCTCCCATGCCATAGGGTCTTTGTCTTGTTTCATGATTTCTGATATTTCATTTGATTAGGAAAGGTGTCCATTGGAGGCATACGATTCCTAATTTCTTCATATCCTTTCGTATTGTAGATTTTATATGTCTTGATAATTTCTGTCTCTTCGTCTGTTCTATCTCTTCATGTCCTTGTCCACCATTGCACATACACAAGAGTCAGACCACACGTTTTCTGCCGTCTCTATCATGTCGATGATGGTATATATTGGCAGGATGATACTTCCTTTTGCTATATTGTTCATGGTGTTATTAGTATTCAGGTTTGTTATAACTTACGCCCTTTCAAATCCTTTGTATTGTATGACCGGCGGTCCGTCATGCGAACAGCTCATTCTTCTTTCTGTCACGGCAGAGCGGTTCGAGATGCGTCAAAAGCATGTTGAGGCGTTCCCCGATACCCCTTGCCTGTACCGGACATACAGCTACGCATCGCATGCAGCCGATGCAGAGTCCGTTGTCGTTGCCTCTCAGATTGTCGGGAGAAATGGCTCCGGCAGGACATTCGCTCGCACACGTTCCACAGCCCGTGCAGTTGTCGTTTGCCGTGGGGTAGGGACCCTTGCAGCCCTGCTTGTATGGTCGGTTTCCCGGCAGGGAGAGAGGTGCATACTCTCCATCCCCCTTGATCTTGCGGAGTATGTCGGCGGCAAACGAAGCCAGTTCGTTGGCATCTTCTGCATCGGGACGGCCGGAGCCATACATGCGGCAGATACTGTGTTCGGCGATGGCGGCAATGGCAGCCACCACACGGAATCCCATGCCAGTTGCCACATCCTGCATCTCCACCAGAGCGTCTTCGTAAGCCCTGTTGCCATATACGGCAATGATGACACACCGTGCCCCGTTAGCCTCGATGCCCTTCAGTCTCTCCACAGCCATGGCAGGCACACGGCCGGCATATACGGGCATGGAGATTACCGTCAGGTCGTCGGTGTGGATACCGGGGAGTTTCAGGTTCTCTTTCTTTGTGCAGAGTTCTGTAGTGACACACTCCCCGCCAAGTTCTTTGCACAGCAGTTCGCCCACACGGCGTG
>ENA-UPTB01001273-UPTB01001273.1-human-gut-metagenome-genome-assembly--contig:-NODE-1273-length-22550-cov-4.352601_pt1 | contig 22550 bp, 20 predicted proteins | sample MGYA00250046_ERZ773369 | MGnify/ENA primary metagenome ERZ773369 (study PRJEB29103, sample SAMN06111938) | human gut metagenome | biome: human gut; feature: ankylosing spondylitis patient; material...
CCTCGAAAAATCTGCGGAGGTTAATTTATATTTCACAATCCGGGAAAAATTCTAGGTTGATTCCATTTATATTTATTATTAGTTGGAGGTTTTTATATGGAAGAATGGAAAAACATAAGAGGTAATCCGAATTATATAGTATCTAACACGGGTAGAGTTAGAAGAAAAGGAAATAACAAGGATCATTCAATGCGAGATACAAAAGGTTATCTTACAACTGATTTATATAGAAATGGTAAACGAAAAAAAGCTAGAGTCCATCGTCTCGTTGCTGAGGAATTTGTTCCAAATCCTTATAATAAACCAGAAGTAAATCATAAAGATGGAGATAAACACAATAATAATGCATCAAATCTTGAATGGGTAACTAAAAAAGAAAATTGTAGACATGCTTGGGATAACGGTTTAGTTAGACCATCATACGGAATGCAAGGTAAGAAAAATCCAAAAGCAGGTAGACATGGAAGACCGTTTATGATAGTTGAAACTGGTGAAATTTTTAAGACTCTCGAAGAATGTGCTAAAGAAATTAACGGAAACAATAGACATATAAATGATTGTCTTAGGGGTAGGCAGCGAACCCATAGAGGATATCATTTCAAATATTTATAAATAATATTATGCGGTGTTCAGAGGGGTTTATAGGTATTACTTGGTTGAGTTGATGGTTTATTAAGTTTTCTGGTTACTTTTGTCATACGGTTTATCTCCTTTCGCCTCCTAAAAAGTAGGTCGTTCACCCTATAAACCCTTCTGAAGACCACATAAACTATACAAATAATACATGAGAGGAGGTTGTGAATATGGCTAAAGTGAAAAAAACTGGTACTACTCGTAAGATTAGACCAGCAATGACTCCGGAAGCTAGAGAGAATCAGATGATTGCTCTTGCTATGGACGCAGCTGAACGACAACTATTAGACGGTTCAGCTTCTTCTCAGGTGATAACACATTTTTTAAAGCTCGGTACAGAAAGAGAAAGACTTGAACGAGAGAAACTTGAGAAAGAGAATGAACTTCTTAGAGCAAAAACAGAAGCTATAGAATCTGGAGAAGAGATGAAAAGTTTATATGAAGAAGCCATCAAAGCTATGAGAAATTACGCAGGACAAGGTGATGCTGATGAGTATTAAAACATACAGCGAATTAATCAAAATACCAACGTTTAAAGAACGATTCCGATACCTTAAACTACCCGGACAAGTTGGTGCTGACACTTTCGGATTTGATAGATGGCTTAATCAGGCATTCTACAAATCTAAGGAATGGCTCGCTATTCGAGACTTTGTGATATTCAGAGACAACGGTTGTGATCTTGGTATAGAAGGTCGAGATATCCATGGACGAGTTTTAATTCATCACATGAACGCCATAACAAAAGAAGATATTTTGAATAGAAGCGATTTTTTATTAAATCCAGAGTATTTAATTACAACAATGAAAGTTACACATGATGCTATTCACTATGGTGATGAAAGTATATTATTTGTTGAACCGACAATTAGGACGAAAAATGATACTTGTCCATGGCGTCACGATTAACAAGAAAGGAGGTATTACTGTGGAAAGTATACTTACGTCAATTAAGTTGCTACTTGGAATCACAGAAGATTATGATTATTTCGATGCTCAAATAATTACCCACATAAATTCTGTTTTTATGATTCTCACACAGCTGGGTGTTGGTCCCCCAGAAGGATTCATTATTAATGATAAGTCTAATACATGGAATGAATTTATCCCAGATGGAAAGAATCTTGAACTTGTAAAATCATATGTTCATTTGAAAGTTAGAACACTTTTTGACCCACCTTCAAGTTCCGTTGTCATGGAAAGCACTAATAGAATGATTAATGAATTCGAATGGCGTCTCAATGCAGCAGCGGAATCTAACGCACAGGAGGTGAACAAAAAATGAATGATTATGTTTTAATGCATCATGGTATAAAAGGTCAGAGATGGGGAATTAGAAGATATCAGAATAAAGACGGAAGTCTTACTCCGGCTGGACGCAAGAAAGTGGTTAAGCTGAAATCTCAGTATACTGAATTGACTGGAAAACAGCTTAGACGGAGTCCTACTAAAAAATCAAGTTCTTCCAACAGTGAATCAAAATCTCAAAATGAAAGTTTAGAAGAGAAGACAAAAAAACTTCAGACACAGAAGTCTTATCTCCAGACACAGAAAGACGTTCTGGATTTACAGAGGCAAATTTCGGCGATGAGTCCACGGAAGATTTCTAAAGGGAAATCGTTTGTTCAGAAGTTTGGCGGAACAATTGCTAAAACAGCATGGAACGATGTAGGAAAACCAACCCTTAATAAATATCTTGAAAAAAAATTGGGTTTGAAGGACACAGTTAGTGAGTCCGAACGATTGGCGAAAGAAGCCAAAGATTACGAAAATCGACAAAAAGTCGATAAAGGACAGCAGTATTTCAAAGAAGGAAAATACGCCGAGAAGAAAAAACATGACAGTTCTAATGAGACTGAACGAACAGAAACTTGGTCTGGTACTGTAGAAGGCGAGGGTACCAGTAGAGCTAAACGTCAACAGAAAACTCGATCGGGGCGAAACGATGAACCAATCGATGTTGAATGGACAGAAGTTAATTCTGACAGAAGACCAAATTATCCTCTGTTGCCAGTGAAAAAGAAGAAAAAGAAGTAGGTGAATAATCATGGCTTTATCAAACACTGCCACGCCAAAGTATTACGGCATGTTTCGTGAAGCCGTAATGAGAGGCGAAATTCCAGTCTGTGAAGAGATGGAAATGGAAATGAATCGAATAGATGCTTTAATTGATAACCCTGGGGTTTGGTATGATGACCAAGCAATTCAGGGTTTTATTAATTATTGCGAAAACGAGCTTACTCTAACCGATGGTGAGGATTTACACCTACTTGATTCATTCAAACTTTGGGCCGAGCAAATATTTGGCTGGTATTACTTTGTTGATCGAAGTATCTATGAACCAGATCCAGATGGGCATGGTGGACATTATGTAACCAAAACACTTAAGAAACGATTGATTACTAAACAGTATTTGATTGTAGCTCGAGGTGCTGCTAAATCAATGTACGCAAGTTGTATACAGAATTACTTCTTGAATGTTGATACAGCAACAACTCATCAGGTTACTACGGCCCCGACGATGGCCCAGGCTGAAGAAGTTATGTCCCCGATAAAAACCGCGATCACAAGGTCGAGAGGCCCACTCTATAAGTTCTTAACTGAAGGTTCTATCCAGAACACGACTGGATCTAAGGCAAATCGTGTTAAGCTGGCTTCGACTAAGAAGGGAATTCAGAATTTTCTGACAGGTTCACTTCTTGAAGTCAGACCGATGTCAATTGATAAGCTTCAGGGTTTACGAGTTAAAGTTGCAACTGTCGATGAATGGTTATCTGGAGACATTCGAGAAGATGTTATCGGCGCTCTTGAACAGGGTGCTGCAAAAGAACAAAGTGGCGGTAAGAATGACGACTATCTGATTATCGCTATTAGCTCAGAGGGTACGGTCCGTAATGGTAGTGGTGACACAATCAAAATGGAATTAATGAAGATACTTAAGGGCGAGTACAATGCTCCTCATACTTCTATCTTCTGGTACAAACTTGATTCCATCGATGAAGTATCCGATCCGGCAACATGGCTCAAAGCAAATCCTAACATCGGAAAGACTGTTACATATGATACTTATCAGTTAGATGTAGAAAGAGCAGAAAAGAACCCAGCAGCAAGGAACGATATCCTTGCAAAACGATTCGGTATACCTATGGAGGGTTATACATACTTCTTCACTTACGAAGAAACGCTCCCTCATAGAAAGAAAGAATACTGGCAGATGTCTTGTGCTCTTGGGGTCGATTTATCGCAGGGTGATGACTTCTGTGCTTTCACATTTATGTTCCCATTACGAGATGGATCATTTGGAATCAAGACTCGAAATTACATAACAGAGTTAACACTTATGAAATTGCCGTCTGCTATGAGAATCAAGTATGACGAGTTTATGAAAGAAGGTAGCTTAATAGTTATGCCTAAAACGGTTTTGGATATGATGGACGTTTATGAAGACTTAGATAATCATATCGCCGAAAGAGAATACGATGTTCGATGCTTTGGTTATGACCCATACAATGCTCGAGAGTTTGTTGAGCGATGGGAACGAGAGAATGGTCCATTCGGAATTGTTAAAGTAATTCAAGGAGCTAAGACTGAGTCTGTTCCTCTTGGTGAGTTGAAGAAACTTGCCAAAGAGAGAATGCTTCTATTCGATGAAGACTTAATGACATTTACCATGGGTAACTGTATCACCCTTGAAGATACAAATGGAAACCGAAAACTTTTGAAGAATCGATATGACCATAAGATAGATGCTGTCGCAGCTATGATGGATGCTTATGTCGCCTTCAAGATTAATAGAGAAGCTTTTGAGTAAGGAGGCTAACATGGAATTAAAAGAAACCATTGATCTCATGAATAGTGACAATTATAAAGAGAGATTAAAAGCCGAGTATCTTCAGGTAAAGATTCGTTATGAAAAATTACGAAAGATGCTCGTTAAGTTGGATGCCGGAACACTCGACTTCACTCCAAAATGCACTAAAGCATTACTTCTTGAGCAGAAGCGATATATGGGTGAGTATATCCGCTGTTTAGAAGTTAGAGCTGAGGTTGAAGGCGTAGAGCTCGAATAGAGGTGACGATTAATGATGAATGATAACGAATTAATGCATTATGGTGTTCTCGGTATGAAATGGGGGGTACATAGAGGTAGAGTTGCCCAGTCATACGGTAAAGCTGTGGCTAAAAGAAATAAGCTTGACAAACGAGTGGAAGTTGCAAAAGCTAAAGCTCAGAAAGCCACAGTTAAAGCTAATACTGGAGTGTCTGCCAAGTACAAAAAGTTACAGGCCACGGCTGATAAATACCAGCGTAAAGCTGATAAGAAGAAATACGGATTTATTCCGAATCAGAAGAAAGCGGCTAAGCTTCAGGTTAAGGCTGATAGAGCTCAGTTCAAAGCCAACAAGTACAAAGATAAATCTGAACGTCGCGATATGAAAGCGGGTAAAGCTCAAACTGATTACATTCGTGCTCAGCGTAAAGCTCAGAAGTGGGCTAAACAGATGGATAAGACGTTTAAAGGTAAGAATATTTCTCAAATGAGTAAAAAACATAAAGATTCGGGAAAGAATTATGTAAAAAGAAGATTAGCTTAAAAGCGGCAAATCTATAGAGCGAAAACCGAGAGGTGACGGCGAGTAGCTCTCTGTCGCTTAACCATAAAAGGAGAAAATCAAAATGGGAATTAATATTGGAACAAGGCTGAAACACGCCTTTAATGCTTTTATGAATAAAGATCCAACTTTTATACCTAAAGGATCGAGTTATTCTAGCAGACCAGATAGACCCAGACTTTCTCGAGGAAATGAACGGTCTATCATAACTTCAATATTTAACCGTATTGCTCTCGATGTCGCTGGAATAGACATCAAACATTGCAGACTCGACGAAAACAATAGATACATAGAAGATATTAAGTCAAATCTTAATGAGTGTCTTAGTACAGAGGCTAACATCGATCAGACTGGACGAGCATTTATTCAGGATGTAGTTATGTCTATGCTTGATGAGGGCTGCGTTGCTATAGTACCAGTAGACACCACAATCAATCCAAAGATCACAAGTTCTTATGACATATTGTCTATGCGAACTGGAAAGATTTTAGATTGGTATCCAGAACACGTAAGAGTTCGAGTGTATAACGATAAGACTGGCGAGAAAGAAGATATTCTTCTACCAAAGAAACAAGTTGGCATTATTGAGAATCCATTATATGCAGTTGTAAATGAGCATAACTCAACCATGCAAAGGTTAAAAAGAAAGCTGGCTTTACTGGATGTGACAGATGAACAAACGGCATCCGGTAAGTTGGACTTAATTATACAGTTACCTTATGTTGTTAAAACAGAAGCAAGGCGTGAGCAGGCTAATCGACGACGACAGGATCTCGAAGAACAGTTAGCTGGTTCTAAGTATGGAATAGCTTATGCTGATGGTACTGAGAAGATAACCCAGTTAAATCGATCACTCGAAAACAATCTTCTAAAGCAAATAGAATACTTAACTAATATGGCGTATAGCCAGTTAGGTATTACACAAGAGGTTCTCAATGGAACCGCAGATGAAAAAACTATGCTGAACTATAATAATAGGACAGTTGAGCCTATTCTGTCAGCAATTGTGAACGAAATGAAACGAAAGTTTCTCACTAAAACAGCTCGGTCACAGGGACAGTCGATCTCCTATTTCACAAACCCATTCAAGCTTGTTCCAGTTAATGAAATAGCTGAAATCGCTGATAAGTTTACTCGAAATGAGATTATGACATCCAACGAGATAAGGCAGGTAATCGGAATGAAACCATCTGATGATCCTAAGGCAGATGAACTTACAAACAGTAATATAAGTCAGCCGGACCAAACTATGCTGCCTTATGATGAAATGACTGAAGATTCTGAAGAAGGAGGAGAAAATCAAAATGGGTAGTTATGACTTTGGCGGATGGGCTACACGAAACGATTTAAAGTGTAGTGATGGAAGAACAATCCGCAGAGACGCATTCAAAGATAATGATGGATGCAAAGTCCCATTAGTTTGGAATCATGAACATAATGACCCGAATGCTGTATTAGGTCATGCCATGCTTGAAAACCGTGATGACGGCGTTTATGCATATGGTAAGTTTAATGATACTGAACAGGGGCAACATGCTAAGAAATTACTCCAGAACGGGGATATTAGATCCTTGTCTATTTGGGCTAACCAGCTTAAACAGATTGGTTCTGATGTAATGCATGGGAATATTAGAGAACTTAGTCTTGTATTATCCGGAGCTAATCCTGGAGCATATGTAGACTTTGTAATGGCTCACAGTGAAGGTGAAGAGAATACTATGTATGCTTCTTATGATGAGAACATCATGCTCTATCACTCTGATGAGCCTAAAGAAAAGAAAGGAGAACCGGATATGGGAGACGATAATAAAGCACCTGAAAATTCTGGATCTAAAAAAACAATACAGGAAGTTATTGATAGTATGACCGAAGAACAGCAAGAGACCATGTATGCAATGGTCGGCCAGGCTCTTGAAGAGAATGGCATATCTGATGACGATAGTAATGATGATGAGGAGGAAGATGGAATGAAGCATAACGTATTCGATAAAGAAGAAATGCAGCAGCCAAATGTACTTAGCCACTCCGATGAGGAAGCTATTATTTCTTTAGCTAAACAGAGTGGTGTAGGTAGTCTAAAAACAGCTATGGAAATTTATGCTGAGGAGAACTTTGGTGATACTCTCGCGCACGGTGTATTCACTGATGCTGATACTGAGAAATTATTCCCAGAGTACGAGCTGCTTAAGAAAGGCGAACCTGAGACACTGGAAAGAGACCAGAGCTGGATTGCAGCAGCAATTTCTAAGATTCATAAATCTCCATACAGCCGTATTCGTACAAGACAGGCAGATGCTCGAATTGCTGAGCTGAAAGCTAAAGGTTACCAGAAAAAAGGTAACTACAAACAGAACATGGAAGATATCAAGATGATTGGAAGAACAACTGATCCTCAGACTATCTACATTAAGGACGATATGCATCGTGATGACATTATTGATATCACTGATTTCGATGTAGTGGCATATCAGTGGAATCTCATGCGCCATATTCTTAATGAGACTCTTGCTATGGCGGCTTTAGTCGGTGATGGTCGTGAAGAAGGAGACCCTGATAAGATTCACGAAGATCATATCCGTTCCATTTGGCATGATGACGAATTATATTGTATTCATCAGGATGTAGACTTTGAAGCAGCGAAGACTAAACTCCAGGGAACAAATACTGGAGCAAATTTCAGCGAGAATTATATCAAGGCTGAAGCTATGATTGAGGCGGCTTTATACTCTCGTGAAAAATTCAAAGGTTCTGGAACACCGGATCTTTACTGTACGCCACATCTGTTAAACGTTATGTTATTAGCTCGTGATCTGAATGGTCGTAGAATCTATGACTCCAAGTCAGATCTTGCAGCAGCTCTTAACGTTGGTGAAATCCACACTGTAGAGCAGTTCGAAGGACTTCAGAGAGAAGACAGCACTGGTAAGAAACATAAGATGCTCGGTTTGTTTGTAAACCTCGCTGACTATCAGTTTGGTTCTACAAAGGGTGGGGAAGTTACTAAGTTTGAGGATTTCGATATGGACTTCAACAGATATAAATATATGCTCGAGACACGTTTATCTGGTTCTCTTATCAAACTTTACTCTGCTATCGCTCTCGAAGAACCCGTAGCGTAATATACGAATATTAGGAGGGATTTATTATGGATAGAATTTTTCATCATGATGACACAATGTATGAAGCAGCAACCAAGGTTTATGTAAAATCTGACGGTTATGCATACTTGGAAGAAGGTTTCAAAACCAAGGTTTCAGCTGACGTTCTGGAAGACCTGTTTGTTAGGGGGCTGATTATTGTTGATACAGGAGTAATGTATAAACCTATCAGCTTCAAAGTTGTAAGCAAGGTTGCTACAGTTACTTATGCTAAGACTAACGGCACAACAGCTACACAGGCTGATCTTGCCACAGCTAAATCTGCCTAGGTGAAATCTTATGAGTAAATGGTTTGGTAAAATCGGCTATGCTATAACAGGAGAAACTGAGCCTGGCGTGTGGGAAGATACTATTGTCGCAAGAGATTACTACGGGGATCTAATCAGTGATAAATATATGCGTCAGTTGTCAGGCAATGTCAACGATGACATCAATCTCACGAGTGTGATTAGCATTATAGCCGATCCATTTGCTTATGAGAATTGCTCACATATGGCGTATGCTGAAATCATGGGAGCTAGATGGAAGATCACTGATATAGACATCAAACCCCCTCGATTAAATCTTACAATAGGAGGTGTCTACAATGGGAACACGGATTGAACTTCAGAGTAAGTTAGAAGAGTTACTTGGTAGTAGACAGGTTTATTACCAGCCTCCTGAAACCGTCAAAATGGAGTATCCGGCTATTGTATACTCCAAAAGTAATGTTAAGACTACTAGTGCCAATGACACTAAGTATTCTAAAATCAATAGGTATGACGTAACAGTCATATCTAAGAAACCCGACGATCCAGTTCTTGATAAGTTGTTAGGTTTGCCGTATTGCTCTTATGATAGATATTACAAATCTGACAATCTTAATCATGATACATTTAGTTTATATTTTTAAAGGAGGGCAAATAAATGGCTACTCAGAGATTAACATGGGACGATACCGGTAAAAGACTTTATGAAACCGGTGTAAAACAGGGAGTTTTTTACCCACAGGACGATAACGGCACATACCCAAAAGGCATAGCTTGGAATGGTCTTACAGCTGTAACTGAATCTCCAGAGGGAGCAGAACCTACTCCATTATATGCTGATGATATTAAGTATTTGAATCTTCTTTCTACAGAGGAATTCAAAGCCACTGTTGAAGCTTATACATATCCGGACGAATTTGCAGAATGCGACGGTTCTGGATCTCTTGTTGAAGGTGTTACTATCGGTCAGCAGGATCGTAAGCCATTTGGTCTTAGTTACAGAACTTCACTCGGTAATGATGTTAAAGGTAATGAATATGGTTACAAGCTTCATATTGTATACGGTTGTCTTGCTGCTCCATCCGAGAAAGCATACGCTACCGTAAACGATTCACCAGAAGTTATTACTTTCTCTTGGGAAGTATCAACTACACCTGTTAATGTAACTGGATTCAAACCTACAGCATCTCTTACCCTTAATTCTGTTAAACTTGGCGCAACTAAGATGAAAGCTATTGAGGACGTTCTGTATGGTAGTTCAACAGCAGAAGCTCGCTTACCATTACCAGATGAAATTAAGTCTATTATCGAAGGCGCTGCGGCGTAAATTAAATACCATTAGGACCCTGTCTATGTAGGCGGGGTCTTTTTGTTTCTAAAAATGAAAGGAGAAAAACTATGTTAAAGAAGGAAATTACTTATAAGGATTATAACGGAACTGAGAGAACTGAATCATTCTATTTCAATCTTAGCCAGGCAGAGCTTATGGAAATGGAGATGAGCACTTCAGGCGGATACGCCGAAATGGTTCAGGCAATTGTAGCAGCTCAGGATTCACCATCTATTATTAAGATTTTCAAGGATCTTATCCTTAAGGCTTATGGCGAGAAATCTCCAGATGGTAAGAGATTCATTAAATCCAATGAGCTTTCAACAGCTTTCTCTCAGACAGAAGCTTACTCTAATTTGTTCATGGAATTAGCTACAGATGCTGACAAAGCAGCAGAATTCGTGAATGGAATTATCCCAGCTGATGTTGCAGCAGAAGCAGCTAAACAGGGGATTGCTCCAGTTGTTTAATTAAATATGAAAACAATGGAGGATGAGTGATGCTTACTATAACAATACCGGCTACCGAATCGGAACAATGGGATGAAGTCAAAGAAGAATTTGTCTATCAAACTGTTGAGAAAGAGCAGGTGTTGCACTTAGAGCATTCACTCATCGCTCTTTCTAAGTGGGAGTCAAAATGGCATAAACCTTTTCTAACTGATAAGGAGCTGACTCTTGATGAAACAATAGATTATATAAAATGTATGACACTCGATAAGAATATTGATTCTAAAGTGTACGACCGATTAACTCAATCGAATATTGTAGAAATTCGAGAATACATGAACGATTCGATGACCGCCACAACATTTCCTAAACGTAGCGAGTCAAAAAATAACGGAGAGCAGACTACGTCTGAACTTATTTATTATTGGATGATAGCCAACAATATTCCTGTCGAGTTTGAAAAATGGCATATTAAAAGACTCTTCACTTTGATAAGGGTATGTAGTGTTAAAAATTCACCACCAAAGAAAATGAGTCGAAACCAAATTCTTAGACAAAATGCTGAGTTGAATGCTGCTCGGCGAAAACAATTACATACTAAGGGGTGATAGAAATGGCTACAGTAAGCAAAAAGTGTATCGATCTCGTAAAAGATTTCGAAGGATGTAGATTGAAAGCCTACAAAGATGAAGTGGGGGTGTGGACCATTGGTTATGGTATCACAAACTCCGACAAGAGTATCACCAAAACAACTATTAAATCTGGACTTACGATTTCTCAGGCTACAGCAGAATCATGGATTACTAAATCGTTGAACCAGAAGTATCTTCCTCTTGTAATGAAGTACAACAACACATACAAGTGGAACCAGAATGAAATCGACGCTTTAGTTTCGTTTGCTTATAACATCGGCTCTATCAAACAGCTTACTAATAATGGAACTCGAAGTAGAAAAGAGATTTCAACAGCTATGCTTAAGTATAACAAAGCTGGCGGCAAAGTATATCGTGGTCTTACTCGTCGTAGAGTCGCAGAACAGAAATTGTTCTTGACACCAGTAGAGACTGCTAAAAAGAAAACAGTAGAAAAAGACTACACAAAAGATAGAGTTGCCGGCGTCAAATATTTTAGCACGTTGAAGAACGACGACGTTAAATCCATTACGGAGTTCTTACATAACAGAGAAATTGGTGCTGGCAGTAATAATTTAGGTAAGATTGCGGCAGCTAATGCTGATAGTACAGAAGTTAAAAACGCGTTATTCGCACTCGCAAAGAAAGGTCTACTTATCAAACCTGATGGTTTGAATAAATGGACTTCCAAGTAGGAGGTAGCAGTTTGATAACTTTTAGACAAAAGGGCGATTTCTCTAAGGCTTCTCGATATCTTGAAAGACTTAAAGAAGCTGCAAAACTCGGCGTGTTAGATAAGTACGGCCGAGAAGGAGTGGCCGCCCTTGCGTCTGCTACGCCGACAGAAACTGGTTTAACAGCCAGTTCGTGGACTTATGAAATAGAACGTAAAGGAAGCTCTGTTTCTATAGTCTATAAAAACTCAAACATTAACAAAGGTGTTCCTATTGCAGTTATCTTGCAGTATGGACATGGAACTGGAACTGGCGGATGGGTTCAGGGTCGAGATTATATCAATCCGGCTATTCAACCAGTTTTTGATAGAATTGCTGATGAAGCTTGGAAGGAGGTTACTAAGATATGAGTACGACTGTTGACAGTAGAGTCGTTGAGATGCGATTTGATAACAAACAGTTTGAGAGTAATGTTCAGACCAGTATGTCGACAATCGATAAATTAAAGCAAAAGTTAAATCTATCTGGTGCCGCCAAAGGGCTGGACAACCTTGATAAAGCATCTAAAAATGTTGATATGAATGGACTTAGCCGTGGTGTCGAATCCGTAACTGCTAAATTCTCGGCACTACAAGTTATGGGTATGACCGCCTTAGCTAATATCACAAATTCAGCTGTAAATCTAGGTAAACGAATGGTTTCAGCGTTGACAACTACCCCTATAACTGATGGTTTAAAAGAGTATGAACTACAAATCAACTCAGTTCAGACAATAATGGCAAATACCGGCGAAAATGTTAAAACTGTTAATGCGGCTCTTGACGAACTTAATAATTATGCCGATTTGACAATTTATAATTTCGCTGAAATGACTCAAAATGCAGGCACGTTTACTGCCGCACTTGGTAAAGGTAGCCTCGATAAAGCGATGATTTCAATCAAAGGTATCGGTAACTGGGCTGCGTATGCTGGAGCTAATGCTTCTGATATGTCAAGAGCTACATTTCAGCTTGGTCAAGCCCTAGCACAAGGCAGCGTTAGACTTCAGGATTGGATGTCGATTGAACATACTTCAGGCATGGCCGGTCAGAATTTTCAGAATGCGTTCAAGGAAACTGCCAAATCAGTTGGTATAGACGTTGATTCGTTAATCGAGAAAAATGGTAGTTTCCGAGAAAGTTTGAAAGAAGGTTGGCTTAGCACCGATGTCTTCATGAAAACAATGGAGAAATTCGCCAATGATAAATCCATGACTGATGCCGCCACTAAAGTTAAGACGTTTAGTCAGTTGATAGGTACAGTCGGTGAAGCTCTTGGTACTGGGTGGGCTACCACATGGCGTATTATTATTGGTGATTTCGAGGAAGCTAAATCCTTATGGACTGGTGTTAATGATGTTATTAGTGGATTTATTAACAAAATGTCTGACGCTAGAAATAGCTTACTTGAGAGTGCTCTTGACAAAGGATTTACAAGTCTTTCTGATAAGATTATGAAGATTGTAGAACCAGTTAAAAAGACGTCCGAGACGATGAAGAAGTCGGTCGATACAGTTTCAAAATTAGGAAATGTCGTAGATAAAGTAATACTTGGTAAATTCGGTAATGGAGAAGATCGTTTCAAGGCTTTAACCAAAGCTGGACAGAATTATTATCGAGTGCAGAATAAAGTTAACGAAACCCTCGGCAATAGTTTTCGTTATACTAAAGAACAGATTGCTTCTCAAGATAAGATACTTGGAATAAAAAACAAAGTAACTACAAAAACAAAAGAAGAGTCTAAAGAAACAGACAATCTTACAAGGGCTCAAAAAATGCAAATTCTGAACCTTACCCAATTGTCTGAGGCTCAATTAAAATCGAAAGGGTATACTGACAAACAGATAGCTTCGATAAATGAGCTTAAAGAAACCGCAAAAAAACTTGGTATTCCCATAGACGAATTTATACTTAATATAGACAAACTTAATGGACGATTATTATTAATAAACTCATTCAAGAACATAGGACAAAGCATTGTTAAAGTTTTCAAAGCTATTGGAGATGGATGGCAAGAAGTCATTGATCCGATGAGTGCTGATGATTTATTCAACATAATTGCAGCGTTTCATAAGTTCACACGTTCTTTAATTATGACTGATGAGACAGCTGACAAGCTCAAAAGGACATTCAAAGGAGTATTCGCTCTACTCGATATAATCACAACAATAACCGGAGGCGGTTTAAAATTAACACTTAAGGGCATCTCTGCGGTTCTAAATATATTCGGACTTAGTTTGTTAGATGTTACAGCTATTGCTGGTGATTTTATAATATCTATCAGGGACTTTTTATTTAGCAACAATTTGATTGCCAGTAGTTTCAAAGTATTAGCTTCTGGCGTCAAAATGGTGGTTAGTTTATTTGAAAAGTTAATCGATACAATCAGCGAATTACCACAAGTTCAAAAATTCTTTAAGGAGATAGAAAATATTGACCTGACGGAAGTGGGTAACAATATTCTAGAAGGATTAAAGAATGGATTGAAAGACGGGGTACATACAATTCCTAGTATTCTTATTGAAATAGGTAAGGGTATTCTCGACGCCATTAAAGGCGTTCTCGGAATTCATTCCCCATCCACGAAAATGTATGAGATAGGATTAAATGTCATTCAAGGTCTTGTTAACGGCATTAAAGACGGTCTTGGAAAAATTATTGATATTTCAAAAATAATAGCTTCTAAGCTTTATGAAACAGTAAACGATGTAGATTGGAATAAAGTATTCGTTGTGGCATCTACAATCGGCTTAGGATTAGTCGTTAAAAGAATAGGCGATATTCTCGACAAATTCGCAAGTCCGTTCGAAGGTCTCGGTTCTGTACTTGAATCAGCGAGTGGAGTGATTGAAGCCTCTACAAAGAATGTTCAGAGAATTCTTAAGAATACTTCCAAAGTAATTAAGAGCTTCTCTAAAGTTCTTAATGCTAAAGCATGGCAAATGAAAGCTAGTGCTTTGAAAGATATGGCTATATCTATTGCTATTCTTGCTGCGGCTGTTTATGTACTAGCTCAGCTTGACGTTGCTCAATTAGCAAAAGGAGTTGTTGTTATTGGACTTCTTGCAGTAATACTTGTCGGACTCGCTGTGGCGATGAATAAATTTGCTAGTTCGGAAATTGCTTTAGAAAAGAGCAATAGATGTTTTAGCGTTAAGGGACTAAAAACATCTTTAATCAGTATTGGGATTGGTATATTACTCATAGCGACAACTGCCAAAATGTTGGGAGGAATGAATCCAGATGAGATGAAACAAGGCTTCATTGGATTAGCTGGTGTCGTCGCTGCTATAGCAGTTGTCTTCGCCGCATTCGGAACCTTTGTCAAAGGTAAGTCTGCTCAGAACATCGACAAAGCAGGAAAGATGATAAAGAAGATGGCTACAGCTATGCTTCTTATGGCTATTGTTGTCAAACTGGTTGGTATGCTTTCTCCTGAAGAGATGAAAAAAGGTGTTGCATTTGCTGTATGTTTTGTGGCTTTTGTTGCAGCATTAACTAAGATCACGTCAATCGGCGGTAAGAGTGTTGATAAGCTCGGCGGTATGATGATTAAGATGGCTTTCGCTATGACACTGATGGTAGGTGTCGTTAAGCTTGCCGGTCACTTATCTGCTGAAGAAATGCTTAAAGGCGCTGCATTTGCGGCAGCATTCGTGTTGTTTGTATATGGTATAAAGAAAGCCGTAAGTGCTGATCGTGGAACTGGAATGACTAAGCTTAGTGCTTTACTGTTGTCTGTTTCATTCGCTATGACGCTGATGATGGGAGTTGTTAAGCTAGCCGGGCAGTTATCAGCATCTGAAATGCTCAAAGGCGTAGTATTCGCTGGAGCATTTGTATTATTCGTTAAGGCGTTAGTGAATTCCGTCAAAATGGATTCTGGAAGTTCGATAGCAAAGGTTAGTGGACTGCTGTTATCAATGTCTGTATCCATGTTACTTATGGTTGGCGTGATTAAACTTGTCGGTATGCTCTCAGCAAGCGAGATAATAAAAGGTACCGCTGCTGTAGTAGCGTTCGGAGCTTTAATGATCGCTATGGTTAAAGCTGTAAAAACGGCTGGCCCTGGCGCTGGTAAAGTGGCTGGAACATTAACAGCCATGGCTGTAGCTATTGGTATCATGGCAGGCGTTAGTGCACTGCTCAGTATGGTTGATATAGCTAGTTTGGTTAAAGGATTGACAGCCGTTGGATTATTATCAGTAATGCTTACAGCTATGATCTGGGCTACCAGAGGGGCAAGTGACTGTATGAAGAATCTTATAGTCATGACAACAGCTATTGCTATTATGGCGGGCGCTGTAGCTCTGTTATCTTTACTTGATACAAAGAAACTCGCTGGGGCAACTATATGTCTGTCTACTTTGATGGGTATGTTTGCTATCATATCAAAGTCGACGCCGTTGATAGTTGGATCTGGTAAGTCATTAGCAATTATGGTTGCGGTTATTGCAGCTTTAGCTGGTATCTGTTACATACTAGCAAGTCTTCCAGCAGAAGCTACAATCGGATCAGCAGTAGCATTATCCACCATGTTGTTGTCAATGGCTGGAGCTTTGACTATCATGAGTAAAATTGGACCAGTAAGTGCAAATGCTCTTGTGGCTATTGGCGTTCTTACTGCGGTAATGGGTGCTATTGGATTGATACTTGGTTTACTTAACAAGTATGATTTAAATGCATCAGTCACAAACGCTACAACATTATCGGGTGTTTTAATAGCTTTAGCGGCTGCTACGAAGATACTTAGTACAGTTTCTTCTGTTAGTGGATCAGCTTTAGCGGCTATCTCAGTCCTCACATTAGTTATGGGTGGAGTGGGAGTCATTCTTGGATTACTTAATAAGTATGACTTAAAAGCCGATCTGGAAACTACAAAAGCATTATCTATGGTGCTTATTGCATTGTCGACGTCATGTGCTATTCTTGCTCCAATTGGTGCGATAGCAGGTCCAGCAGCTACCGGAGCAGCTCAATTAATGCTAGCTGTTGGTGCAGCTGCATCGGTATTGGTTGGTGTAGCTGGACTTGTAGATTTGATACCTGGAGCTCAGCAATTCCTTGATGGAGGTATTCAGGTTCTTGAGAAACTTGGTTATGGTCTTGGTGCATTCTTCGGAAACATTGTCGGTGGATTTACTGCTGGCGCTACTTCCGGATTACCAGAGATTGCTGAGAATCTTAAGTCATTTGTAAATACTTTCAGTGGAATTGATAGTTCATCTTTTGATGGCGTTAAGACATTAGCTGACGTTATCACCGAAATAAGTGCCGCTAGTATTTTCGAGGGTATTTCGAGATTCTTAAACTTCGGTCAAGATCCGATGAAACAGTTTGCTGAGAACGTTGAAATACTTGTTGGTACTCTAGTTAGAGTATCTAACAAGCTTAATGAATCTGGTGGTGTCGATACAACTGCAATAGAGAAAATCTCTAATGTTGGTAAAATTTTCTCATCATTACAATCATCAATCGAACCGGCGAATGGTTTACTCCAAGCTATAACTGGCGAAAAGAATCTTGGTGATTTCGGTAATCAGATCTCGGCTTTTGTTGATAACATAAAAAACGCAATATCAGCTGTATCAGGTATTTCAACGGATAATCTAACAAACCTTGAATCATTAGCTAATGTCGGTAAAGTGTTTACATCCTTACAATCTTCAATAGAACCAGCATTGGGTCTTAAACAGGCTATAATGGGTTCGAAAGATTTAGGTGATCTAGGAACACAAATAACATCGTATGTCAATTCAATCAAAATGGCATTATACGATGTGTCTGGTATGCCGACCGAAGGATTAACAAATCTTGAATCTATAGCTAATATAGGTTTAGCATTCACAAAAATACAATCTACAGTATCTCCCGCTAATGGCTTATTACAAGCTTTAGCTGGATCTAAAGATATTGGAACACTTGGTACTCAAGTTGCTACATATGCGTATTCAATACGTGCAGCTGTTACAGCGGTCGCTGGTATATCTGCTGAAGGATTAACAAATCTTGAATCTATAGCTAATATAGGTTTGATGTTTACCAAATTACAATCTACTGTCGAACCGGTAAATGGTTTACTACAAGCTTTAGCCGGATCTAAGAGCCTTGGTAATTTCGGTTTTCAAGTATCAACGTTTGCGTCACAGTTAAAGACTGCATCAAGTTCTTTATCTGGAGAAAACGCTGTCGACATGTCTGCTATTCAGAATGCTGTAAACGCTGGTCAGATGCTATCTGCTCTTCAGAAAGCATTACCAGAAGAACATTGGTTCGATGGCAAGATGAATCTTAAGCAGTTTGGAACTAAGATTTCAGCCTTCGGCACAGCCATGAAATCATTCGGCGATTCTGTTGCAGAAGCTGATACAAGCAAGATCTCTTTATCTATAACATTAGCTAAAAGAATTGCTGCCTTTGCTAAGAGTATTGTTGATTTAGATACATCCGGAATCAGCAACTTCAAGAAGGTAAAAGGTATCGGCGATGCTATTAAAGGTTATAACAATAAAGTTTCTGATATTGACACCGGGGTAGTCTCTAAGTCTATAACAGCAGCGAATAGACTTAAATCATTTGTTCGCGGATTATCTGGATTTGATAGCAGTACAATTAAGAACTTTAAAGTTGGTAGTCTTGGTAAGGCTATTAAGTCTTATAGTGATTCAGTATCTGGAATGAATGTCAGTACAGTATCTAGTTCAATCACAGCAGCTAACAGACTTAAGTCATTCATTTCAAGTCTTGCTGGACTTGATGCGAGTGGTGTCAGTAAGTTTAAATCTGCTATTTCTGAACTAGGTAAGACAAACGTTAGTCAGGTCGCTTCTGCGTTTAGTAAAGGCACAAGCAAAATTACAAGTGCTGGACGGAATCTTACCAAAGCGTTATCCAGTGGAATTAAGTCTAATTCAGGTTCAGTCACATCAGCAGCCACAAGTATGGTCAGTTCGATGCAGAAGTCAATTACTGGTAAAACATCGTCTTTCCATGCATCAGGTAGTAAATTAGCATCTAGCTTTGTTAAGGGTATATCCTCTAAAAAGGGTGCTGCTACATCAGCAGCTAAATCTCTTGCCACTTCAGCAGCATCTGCTTCGAAGACTGGATACGGGACAATGTACGCTAACGGCGCATATCTTGGAGCTGGGTTGATCTCAGGTGTTAACTCCAAAGTATCAGCAGCTTATTCAGCAGGTTATGCTTTAGGTAGAGCCGCAGTTCGGGGTGAAAAAGATGGTCAGCATTCAAATTCACCGTCTAAAGATACTATTAAAGCAGGTAAATGGCTTGGTGAAGGTCTTGTTATAGGTACTCAATCCATGACTAAGAAAGTATCTAAAGCTGGACGTAGTATGGGCGAAATGGCTACACAATCGATTTCATCTGCAATTTCGTCTGCGGCAAATTTAGTTGATATGGGTATTAATTCCACACCGACAATTCGTCCAGTGGTTGATCTGTCAGACGTAAAAGATCAGGCTGCGACCATAGGAAGTTTGTTTAGCAATCCTATGGTTTCGCCAACATCTAACATCAGGGCGATTAAGACATTGATGGATGAAAACAGTCAAAATGGAAATATTGATGACGTAGTATCTGCTATTAATAAGCTTCGTAAAGATATGGGTAACATTGGTCATACTTACAATTGTATTAATGGTGTTACTTATGACGACGGAAGTGGTATTTCAGATGCTGTTGAAACCATATTCAGAGCAGCCAGAATAGAAAGGAGGCGATAAGTTTGGCTGATGATATTTATACTGTAGTTCTGGGCGATACTTTATCAGAAATCGCTTGGAAATTCAATTCTACATATAACTATGGATCTACTGCTATTGCGGCAGCCCAACGTTTAGGTGCGATAAATGATATTGAAAATATAGATAAGTTATTTATCGGTCAGACTTTATCGCTCAAGAATACAAAAGGCAAAAAGATTAAGAAAAAGAAGAATAATTCTTTAACACCAAAAATAAGTCGAATGGGTATTCAGTCAAACTCTGAAAATACAGTATTCGCTACTTGGCGATTTACTAGATCTCATGTAAAAGAATACCGATGTGTATGGTATTATTCTACTGGCGATGGTGTTTGGTTTGTTGGCTCAGATTCAACGGAAACTAGAAAACAGTCGACATATAATCCACCATCTAATGCTACCAGCGTTAAGTTTAACGTCAAACCAATTTCCAAGACCCATAAGGTTACAACAACCAAAAAAGTCAAAGGAAAGAAAAAGAAGACAACCAAAGATGTACATTATTGGACTGGTAAATGGTCAAAAGACAAAATAGTTCAATTCAGTAAAAGTCAGAAACCAGACCAACCATCTGTGCCATCACTTGAGATGAATAAGTACAAATTAACAGCTAAAGTTGAAAACTTAGATACCGGTGTTAACAAACCAACAAAGATTGAATTCTATGTTGTCAAGAATAACAGCAGTAAAGTCTTTAAGCAGGATAAAGCTAATGTTGTTCAAAGGACGGCTTCTTATTCATGGAATGTTGATGCTGGAGGAAAGTATAAAGTTAAATGTCGAGCTATTCGTGAGATATATAAAAACAAGAAAGTTGTTAGCACTTTATACAGTGATTGGTCTGATTTCTCCTCTGAAGTAACGACTATACCTAATGCGCCAAAATCCATAACATCTTTGGAAGCGACTTCCGCCACAGAAATTAAATGTGTATGGTCTACAGTGTCAAATGTCACCGGATATGAAGTAGAGTATACGATCAATAAAGCATACTTTAATACAAATTCGGAGCAAGTTTCAAGTAAGACTATAGAGGTCGGTACTACAGCAATTATTTCTGGTCTTGATAATGGTGATGAATATTTCTTCAGAGTAAGAGCTGTAAACGAGCAAGGAAAATCGGGGTGGACTCCTATAAAATCTTGTAAAGTTGGTCAGAAACCAGCAGCACCGACAACTTGGTCATCATCAACAACAGCGATTGTCGGCGAGAAAGTAATTTTATATTGGGTACACAATACTAACGACGGATCTAAAGCAACAAAAGCTGATTTAGAATTACGTGTAAATGGTGTTGATAAGAGTCCAAAAGATTTTACTTATACGCCTAAAGATGAGGACGAAGAAACAACATATCAATACACAATTGATACGAATGCATATAGTGATGGGGCTACAATTCAATGGAGAGTTAGAACTGCTGGTGTTACTGGAGTGTATGGTGATTGGTCTGTTCAGAGAACTATTGATATTTATGCTCCGCCGACACTTGAATTACATCTAACAAACACTAACGACGAGGATATTGAAGCATTATCGTCTTTTCCTTTGTATGTTAAAGGTATACCTGGACCACAGTCTCAATCCCCTATCGGATACCATCTAACCGTTGTATCTACGGAAGATTACGAGACTGAAGATCAGATAGGTAATGAGAAATTTGTGAGTGCAAATGAGGAAGTATATTCTAAATTCTTCGATATAAAGACTCAATTACTCGCTGAATTATCTGCGAATAATATTGATTTAGAAAATGGCAAGACATACAAAGTTCATTGTATCGTCACTATGAATTCCGGGTTAACTGCTGAAGCAGAATCAGAATTTACCGTTGATTGGATTGAAGAAGAATATGGCCCAGATGCTGAGATCATCTATAACGAAGATACTTATTCGTGTTCGATAAGACCATATTGTTTCACCACTCCTGATGAATATTTTCCAGACGAAGAAACACCAGAAACAACAGCTGAAGAAACTACAGAGACTCCATCTGATTCCGATGAAGATGAAGAAGAGACTCCTGAAATATTAGTAGAAGGCGTAACACTTGGTGTTTATCGTCGAGATTATAACGGCGAATTTATCGAGATAGCGACGAATCTTGACAACATAAGCAATATATATGTTACCGATCCGCATCCAGCATTGGATTACGGTAGGTATCGTATTGTCGTTACCTCGAAAGCTACTGGCGCAGTTAGCTATGTAGATCTCCCAGGCTATCCGATATCGGAATCTTCTGTGATTATTCAGTGGAATGAATCATGGAGTAATCTTATCACATCTGAAATTAATGTTGATGAGATTCCCGACGAACCAACATGGAGTGGATCGAGAGTAATTCTTCCGTATAATATTGACGTATCCGACAAGAATGATATAGATGTATCCCTTGTGAAATACGTTGGTAGGAAGAGGCCAGTAAGTTATTACGGTACCCAGTTGGGTGAGACAGCATCATGGAAGGTTGAAATACCTAAAAACGATGAGGAGACTTTGTATGCTTTAAGACGTTTAGCGGTTTGGACTGGAGATGTGTATGTACGTGAACCATCTGGAACTGGTTATTGGGCAAACATATCTGTCTCTATGAGTCAGACACATCGTCAGTTAACAATACCAGTAACACTTGAAATTACGAGAGTTGAAGGAGGTGTTTGATATGCCTAATTGGGGCGAATCAATGCAACAAACCTTCGAATATTATACGGTTGACCCAGGAACATGGCGAGACGATCAAAGAATAACAACAATTACAAAGAGCACTATAGAACGTGATAGTGACTCTGAGACACTCGGCTCGGCTTCTATTGAGGCCACCGAGTCTCTTGGTGAATGTTATGTTCGTATTTACCTTATAACAATTCAAAATGGAAAAAGAGAGAAGCATCCGTTGGGAACATTTCTTGTCCAGACTCCGTCTACATCGTTTGATGGTAAGGTTAAGAAAATTACAATGGACGCTTATACTCCGTTATTGGAACTTAAAGAGAATCCGCCTCCACTC